>ERZ773043.539-NODE-539-length-22199-cov-14.535811_pt1 | contig 22199 bp, 16 predicted proteins | sample MGYA00580636_ERZ773043 | MGnify/ENA primary metagenome ERZ773043 (study PRJEB29015, sample SAMEA2737992) | human oral metagenome | biome: human oral; feature: human-associated habitat; material: dental | place: China | collected 2065 ...
TCCGGGGCGGTTGCCCCGCCTTGTGGACGATGATCTGGCCCGCCTCGTTGAAGGCAAACTCGACACCGTCACCGGGAAGCAGCTGCAGGGCGTCGCGGACCTTCTTGGGGATGGTGACCTGGCCCTTGATGGTCAGGGTTGTTGCCATGGGTGTGCACCAAAAGTATTACTTATTGGCGATGGTATTGCCGTTGACCCATTGGGGCAAGGGGTATACCGGACGGAGGGGAACAGGAACAGCCTGAAACCGTATTCTTTCTTGCTATCGTCAGGCTCCTGAATTGTGCACCCCGTCCAGCGTGGCCGAACGGCAGAATTCCGGTGGGACAAAACCGACGGACACAAAAAAGGCGACGCCCCGACATCGGACATCGCCCCGTACAGATCCGGAACCCGGTCACACCCCTGTCACACAGTCCGGACCATCCCATGGTCCGGACCCTCGCTTTCAGGCGCCAGCGCCCGGTTTCGTGTTCCGGCGGTTCCGTGTCTGCGCGAGGTGACGACTCAACCTGCAGCCGTCACCCCGTACCCTTGCCTCACCGCGGCGAGTAAGCCACACCCAGCATCACCGTGCGCGGCTGCTGGTTGTAGTAGCGCCAGGTGGCGTTGCGCCGGTTGCCGATGTTGTACACATCCGCATAGGCGGTCAGCTCGGGCGAGACGCGCCAGGCCGAGCGCAGATTCACCAGCAGGGCACCGCCCACGCGGCGCTGGTTGGCCTCGTCGGAGAAGCGGCGGTTGCTCAGCATCAGGTCGGCGCCCACGCTGTAGTCGCCAAAGCCGTAGTCCACCTGGCCGTTGAGGGTGCGCTTGGCCACATGGGGCAGCACACGGCCGGTGGCGTTGTTCTTCGGATTGACGAGGTCCAGGTTCGCCTGCCAGCGCAGGCCGTCGAAGGCCTGGCCGGGGGCGGTGTCCTGACCCACCGACAGGGCCAGGCCGGTGATGGTGGCGCGGCCCAGGTTGAACAGCGAGCAGTTGACGGCGGCGGTGCAGTCGCCGGCCACGGTCAGGCGGTCATGCACGCGGGTGCGGTACACCACGGCCTTGGCGTAGGTGGTGCTGTCGGGCTGCCAGTAGGCGCCGGCGTCCATGGTCTGGTTGCGCTGCTGTTTCAGGCGGTTGCCCTCGGCGCTGGCATAGTAGTCGGCCAGGTCCGGCATGCGGTAGCCGGTGCTCAGGTTGCCCGCCACGCGCAGGTTGGGGGCCAGCCGGTAGCCGTAGCCGATCTGGTGGCTGAAGGTGCTGTTGTAGCGGTTGCTGTCATCCATGCGCAGGGCCAGGTTCAGCTGGTGCTGCCCCCAGGTGCCGATGGCGTTGCCCAGCAGCGCGTTGGTGGTGCGCGTGGGCGATTTCAGGCCCTGGGTGTCGTAGCCTTCTTCCAGCCGTTCGAAGGCGATCCGGCCATTCACGTTGGGCAGAACCCGCTGGCTCATGCCCAGCCCGTATTCGCGCAGTTTGGTCTTGTCCCAGTCGGCACCGTCGGTGTAGTTCCAGGTGTTGCTGATGCTGCTCTGGCCAAATTTGGCGTCCAGGCGGGTGCCGGGCGACAGTTCATGCTCGGCCTTGACGCCGGCCAGTTCCAGGCGCTTCTTGGCCGCGAGGGCGGTGGCACTGCCGCGCAGGCCGTCGAAATCGGCGTTGACGGTGTTGCGCATGGCCAGCACGGTCAGGTGTGTGGCGGTGGAGAGCCGGGCGTCCAGGCGGCCGGAGATGTTGTCGCGTTTCCAGTTGTCCTGGTCGTTCTGGTGGCCGGGGTAGTCGCCGGCGGTGGCATCGAAGCCATCGCCGCGTTCGCGGCCCAGGTCGATGCGGCCGGTAATCTGGTCGTTGCCGCCCGAGAGGCGTCCGCGCATCTGCATGTAGCCGCGGCCGCCGATGCCGGCTTCACCACTGGCCCGGGTGCCGGGACCGGCTGCGTCGGACAGGAGCTGCACCACGCCACCGCCCGCGTTCTGGCCATAGATGGCCGAACCAGGGCCACGCAGGATTTCGGTGCGGCTGCCGTAGGACATGGGCAGCAGCGAGAAGTCGGCACCGCTGGCCGGGCTGACGCGGAAGCCGTCGATCATCACCAGGGTGTCCTGCATGGCGTTGCCGCGGATGGACAGGCCACCGAAGGCGCCGGGGGTGCCCTGCGAGAAGGTCTGGATGCTGCCCAGCGGCTCGAAGGGGGTGAGCTGGCTCACGTCCTGGTGGGCGTGGTAGGTGGGCAGGATCACCACATCGCTGGTCAGTTCACCCAGCGTGGCGGGCATGTTGGTGGCCGTGACCATTTTCGGGCCGCCGGCATGCTTGTTGTTCAGGGCAGGCCGGGTGTGGGCCGGCTCCTGCGCGTGGGCCATGGGGGGCTGGGTGCCGGCGGGCTGCTGCTGTGTGCTGGCAGGGGGCTGTGCGTTGCCCGGCGCCTGCGTGTTTTCGGGCATCTGCGTGTTGCCCTGCGGCGCCCGCTGGGTCTGGAAGTGGTGGGGCTGTTGGCCCTGTGGCTGTTGACCCTGTGGTTCCTGATAGGTGGGCAGCTGGGAGGCAGGAGACTCCACGGGGTGAACCGTCTGGCCCTCGACGCGCTGGGCGTGGACCTGCTGGGCCAAGGCGGCGGAGGTGCCCGCCAGGGAAAAGACGGCCATCACGGCCGCGGCACAGGTGCTGCGTTTGAACATGAGCGACTCCGGAAAACGGTGACCTGTCGGGGTGCAGGCCCCGGCTGGGCGCACGTACCGACGGTGATGGGTGTTGTTTTTCAGTGTAGTCCGCCGTTCGTCGGCCGACAAACGGTCGGCCATATTGTGTGGCCTTTGCAGCGGCGTTATGCAAACAATGTGCGCAGAAGTGTTTCTCTGTCGTTACTTGTCATGCCCGGGTGGTGTCACCGCCTGTCCTGTCAGCATCTGTGCGACTTGTTGCCAGACGGCCTCTTCACTGGGCCAGGGCCGGGACTGGGCCAGGTGCACATGAGGGCCGAGGGCGCGGTAGCGGGCGGTGTCGGTGGGGCCGAGCACGGAGAGCAGCGGGGCGCCGACGGCGGCGGCCACGTGACCGGGGCCGGTGTCGTTGGCCACGACCAGGGTGGCGTGGGAGAGCAGGGCGGCGTACACGTCGAGCGGTACGTCATCCAGCGACCGTGCCGTGGGATAGTCGGCGTGGGCCCGGGCGGTTTCGGCGCCGGGGCCGGGCACGAGGAGAACCGGCATGCGTTCGGCCAGCTGCCGGCACAGGGCTGGAAAACCCGGCCAGGCCTTGCTGCTGCCTTCCAGGGTGCCGGTGGCGAAGGGAATCAGAATCGCAAAGGGCCGGATGGCCGGGGTGGGGTAGTCGACCGGATGGGTGTGCCCGGCCAGCGATCCCGGGCCATGGGGGTTGTGCCGTGCGCCTGCCTCTTCGAGCAGCCCTGCCTGATGCAGCAAAGTAAGCGCCCGCTCCCGTGCCGAATCCGTCAGGGGCAGGTGGGGCCACTGCATCTGTTCCGGTGAGGGGATGGCGTCGTGGGTGCCGGGCTTCAGGTCGGGGTCGTTGTCCTGCGGCGGGGTGAGGGTGGCGGCGGCACCCCAGAAGCGCTGGCTTTCGTGCAGGGGGTGGGCAGGCTGCGGAACGGGGTGGGTGAGGAACCAGCCGCGGCCGTCCTGGCGGTAGCCGACGGTGTTGAGCCCGGCCAGCCAGGTTTCGAAGGCGCTGGAGAACGAGTTGGTGAGCAGCAGGGTGTTGAGGCGCTTGCCGAAATCCGGGTCGTGGAGCTGGCCTTCCTGCCGCAGGCGCCGCAGCAGGCGCACGCGTTCCTTCAGCGGACCGGGCAGGGTGTGGACCGGCCAGCCGCAGCCGGCCAGCAGGGTGGCGGCCCAGCGTTTGCCCACCAGCTGCAGGGCGTAGCCGCGATGATGCAGGTGCCAGAGGGTGGGCAGGCTCATGATGACGTCGCCAACCCAGTTGGGGAGTCGCACGATGAGGGGTCGCATGACGGGAGCGGGGCAGGTTTTGTGGATAATGCGGAAAGTTCCACCGATTATGGAGTCAAAACCATGCAGGGCGCAGAAAAGCCAACCTCCGGGGCACTGAACGGGGCCGCCGTCATCGCGTTTCACCAGCAGTGTCTGGCGCTGCCGGGCTGGGCAAAGGCCGGGCAGGCACCGGATGGCCATACGCTGGATGTGCCGCCGCCGGCCACGGAGCCCGGGGCGCAGCTCTGGCACTGGGTGGCCAACAATCACCGTTTCAACAGTCTGCTGTGGGACGAGGAGGATCTGGCGCGCCGCACCCATGTGTCGGCCGAGGAGATTGCCGGCAACAAGCGGGCCATCGATGGCTACAACCAGGCCCGCAACGACGCCACCGAACGGGTGGACGAGCTGCTGCTGCTGGCGCTGGGGCTGGTGGATCCGGCATCGGTGGGCGGTGATTCGCCGGTGAGCCTGGCCGGCGAGGCTGCGCGGATGAACAGCGAGACGGCCGGCAGCATCATCGACCGGATGTCGATCATGGCGCTGAAGGTGCGGGCCATGAAGGCGCAGACCGAACGGACCGATGTGGACGAGGCGCATCGCGAAGCTTCGCGTGCGCGGCTGGCCCGGCTGGAGACGCAGCGCAACGATCTGGGGCGCTGCCTGGACGAGCTGATGGCCGATTGTCGTGCGGGGCGGGCATATTTCAAGGTGTACCGCCAGTTCAAGATGTATAACGACCCGGCGTTCAATCCGGCCCTGGTGGCCGAAAGGGGAGCCTGATGGATATTCCGGGTCATCTGCCGCAAGGCGAAAAACCGCTGTCACGCCGGCCGCTGAAGACGCGGCTGGCCGATCTGGCCGCAGCCGTGCTGGCCTTCCTGCTGCTGGCGCCGCAGGGGTTTGGGTTGAGAAAGAAGTAAGCGGGTACTTTCTTTACCCCGCCTCCAGCACGGGTGCCAGCGCTGTCAGCCACCGTTCGGCCTTCTGCGCCAGCGTGAGGCTGGCGTAGGCTGGGCTGGTGGAGGGCAGCACCACGGTGGCGTAGCCCTGCTCGTCGAAGAAGCGGCGCTGGCGGCCGGCATGCTGGCCGTTGAAGGCCACCAGTTTCAGTGAGGGCAGCTGGGCCAGAAGGGGGCCGAATTCGTTGGTGAGGGCGTGGCGGATGGCGCTGTCGAGGCTGCCCTGGCGCTGGCAGTGGCTAACGGTGTCCCATAGGGCCAGCCGGTGTTCGCGCAGCTGCTGCAGGCGCTGTTCGTAGGGCAGCGCGGGCAGGGGTTTGCCCGTGAGCTGACCCATGATGGGCCAGAACTGGTTGCGTGGGTGGGCGTAGTAGGCCTGCGCGGCCAGTGAGGCCGTGCCTGGAAAGCTGCCCAGCAGCAGGATGAGGGCATCGCGGCGCCAGACCGGTGGCAGGCCCTGGTGCACGGCAGGATCGGTTGTTGCCATGGCGCGGATTGTCTCGCATTGTGACGGGGCGCGCGCGATGGCAACGGTAGAATGACCAGCGGATATCTATTGGATCTGGGGCATGTTTGACAAGGTGGTTTTTGCGGGCGGCGGGCATCGCTGCTGGTGGCAGGCGGGCTTCTGGGAAGTGTTGCGCGCAGAAATCGAGCTGCGGCCGCGGGTGATCGGTGCGGTATCGATGGGGGCCTTCATGGCCTGTCTGGTCCACGCCAACGACACCCGGCGGGCGCTGGCCTGGTACGAGCGCGAGCTGGCCGGGGTGCGCAGCAACATGGCCTGGGTCAATCTGTTTCGCAAGGATGAGCCGCTGTTCCGGCAGGGGGGTATCTACCGCAAGGCCATGCGCGCGCTGCTGGGAGGCGAACACTTCCGCCAGCTGATGTGGCAGGCCCCCGAAATCCGTGTGGCCTGCGCGGTGGCGCCGGCCGCGCTGAGTGATCGCCAGCTCGACAGGCTGGGCTGGCGCGAAGCCCGGCGTGATGCACGGCTGGTGCCGGCGTCACTGCATGCCAAACCGGAGCGTGCCGAAATCTTCGTGCCGCTGGTCAAGCGGCTGCAGGACTGCCGCACCGAACGCGAGATGTGTGATCTGCTGCAGGCCAGCAGTGCGTATCCGCCGCGGGTGCCGGCGGTGGAGTTCGAGGGCGAGCGGGTGGTGACGGGCGAGCTGGTCGATCCGGTGCCGGTCGATCTGGTGGCCGATGTGCCGGGCCAGACGCTGGTGCTGACCACGCGCACCTACAACCGCAAGACGCCCGTGTTTGCCATGGAAGGGCGCATCTATGTGCAGCCGTCCGCGCCGGTGCCGGTGGCGAGCTGGGATTTCACCTCGGCCAGACGCTTTCAGCAGACGTACGAACTGGGCCGTCAGGACGCCGAGGCGTTCCTGAAGCTGTTCGGTCTGGGGGCCTTCCGCACCGACGTGCAGTTCGGTGGTGCGATGCTGGCCGGCGGCCAGTGGGGGGATGAGGCACGGGTGGATACCGTGATGGATGACGACGGTGGGGCCGGTGCAGGTTCTGCCGGTGCTGGTTCGGCTGGTTCTGGTTCCGTCGGTTCTGGTTCCGCCGGTTCTGGCAGGGGAGGAGGTTCCGGCCGTGCTGCCGGTGCCGGTGGTACCGCTGGCGCTGATGGTGCTTCCGGTACTGCTGGTGCCGCTGGTGTTGATGGTGGTGTTGATGGTGGTGTTGATGCTGCTGCCGCTGGTGGTGGTGCTGGTGCTGCTGGTGCTGCTGGTGCGGGCGATGGCGCTGCCCGGGCGCGAGACGGCAAGGTTGCCCGCGACACGAACCGCGCTGGTTTCGACCGCGATGGTGTTGCCGAAGGCGGTGCTGCTGAAGGTGGCGGGGTCGCAGGTGCTGGCGTCGCAGGTGCTGGTGCCCCAGGTGTGTCCGGTGAACATACGGACGCTGCTGCGGGTGCGCGTGACGCGAGATCGGCCAGGGCGGATGCCTCCCAGGCCGATGGGGCAGGTACGCGTGGCCCGGGGCGCGTGAATATCGGGTCAGGCCAGGTGGCTGGAGGGGCACGCGGGGATGGTAGGGCACGCAGGGATGGTGCTGGGCGGTCCGCTGAGGCAGACAGGACGGCAGGTGCCGGCCGTGGTTCCATGGCTGCCGTAGATGGGGCGGCCGCAGGGTCGGCTTCCACGGATGACCGGCGACGCGTCGGGATCGGGTCTGCTCCGGACGGGCGTATGTCAGCCGGTGTGGGCAGGGATGCAATCCCCGCCGATGCAGACGGGGATCTCATTGACGACATACCCCTGACGCTCACCGATGGTCACACGCTGGGTGAACCGTCGGACAAGCTGTTCGAGCGGGCAGGCCGCCTGCCTCCACGCAGCGCCAACGGTGGGCGCAAGGAAGATGGCCCGCGCGCTGGAGATGGCAAGCGTCGTGGGGAGGGTGCCCGCGGTGATCGTGGCCGTGATGGTGACCGTGACAGTGATCGAGGGGATGGCGGCCGTGGTGATACTGCTCGTGGGGATGGTGCCCGCAAGGCGGGACACGCCCGCAAGAGCGGCCGAAAAACGGAAAAATGACAGCAGTTACGCGTCAAGGGGCGCAGAGGCGCCTTGCGTGGGCCGTGATGTCGTCAGATGGCTGCGGGGCAGGCGGGCAGCCGGGTGGCAGTGTGCATATCCGCCGCGGTAACGGGGCGTGGGGGGCTCTCCGGCAGGATACAGGCCGCACGGGGGCGGACAAGACCGGAAGGGGGGCAGACAGTGCGCCGGGGCTGTGCGATCAGCCCGCGCGGCGCGCGGCCATCAGCATGCCGCCGCCCAGCAGGAGCATCAGCCAGGCCAGCAGCGAGCCGGCAATGGACCCCTTGATGATGGCTGAAGCCGATACCACGGCACCCGCCGCCAGCAGATAGCGGGCTGTGGTGGTGGTGCGCTGGATGGGGGTGGATTCTGGCATGGGGCAGGGGGCGCACCCAGAGCGGGCTGCTGCGCCGCGAACTTCTGCCGAAGGGCGGCTTTGGACGCAGCCGCAGGGCCGCTGTGCGGCAGAAGGAAAAGTGGCGCGCCCGGCACGAATCGAACGTGCGACCCTTGGCTTCGGAGGCCAATACTCTATCCCCTGAGCTACGGGCGCGTTGAGCTTGATAAGAATACTGGTTTTGCGCGTGGCCGTCCAGTGTTTTGTGTGGACCATCCGGCGGCCCGCGCGCTACCCGGGCTGATCCTGATCAAAATGGGGAAGGGCGCTTTGCTCTATAAAAGAGCATCCACGCGGTACGCCGGCCGCGACGCGCCTGTGCCATTCTGGCACGGCGGCATGCTGGTGTCCGCTCCTGGAGTGTGTTTCGTCCTCCACGGGGACGAATGATTCCATGACACGCTCCAGATCATCACATCAAGAACACACGCGCGGAGCATCCATGGCAAACACCAACCCCGGTGCCGGTTCTGGCCGGCCGGCCGGCATTTTCAAGTCCACGACCCAGATGGTGGTGGTGGTCACGGCAGCGCTGGTGCTGCCGGTCGTCATCATCGCCATGGTGGTGGGCGCCTCGGGCAGCAAGCCCCGGCCCGAAGACGAAATGTCCCCCGAGGCCATCGAGGCCCGCATCCGTCCGGTGGCCGGCTTCGAGCTGAAGGAGAAGAAAGGTGGTGGTCCGGCCCGTGCGGGTGAGGTCGTCTTCAAGGAAGTCTGCTCGGCCTGTCACAACACGGGCGTGTCCGGTGCGCCCAAATTTGGCGACAAGGATGCCTGGGAGGCCCGTATCGACAAGGGCGCCGACGCCCTGCTGGAGTCGGCCCTGAAGGGCAAGGGCGCCATGCCGGCCCAGGGTGGCGGCGAGTACACCGACCAGGAAATTGCCAACGCCATGACCTACATGGCCAAGGCTGGCGGTGCCTCCTTCGAGGCACCCAAGGTCGAGGGTGAGAAGAAAGAAGGGGAGGAGTGATCCCGTCGAGAAGGGGGGATTGATCCAGCCGATTCGCAAGAGGGGGAGGATTGATCCCGCCGGCTCAGGCGTTGCCGCGCGCTTCCAGCATGGCCCGCAGGGCAGCCAGCTTCTTGCGGGCCTCGTCGGCCGAGACGGGAGCGTTGCGGGCACCCTCGGGCTCCAGCTGCATTTCGGTGATGAAGCGTGAGGGCTGGCAGTCCACCATCTGGCGGGCGCGCTTGCGCTGACGGCACCACGAAAGCGTCAGGCTCTTGCGGGCGCGGGTGATGGCCACATACATCAGCCGGCGTTCCTCTTCCAGGCGCTCGGCATCGATTTTTTCGCGGTCCACCGGCATGCCGTTCACGTCGTCGAGGCTGTCGTCCTCGCGGCCGGCGTGCGGCATCAGTCCTTCCTCCACGCCGATCAGGAAGACGTGCGGGTACTCCAGTCCCTTGCTGGCGTGTACGGTGGAGAGCTTCACGGCGTCGCCTTCCTCGTCACGACCCTCCAGACGGGTGACCAGCGAGATGTGCTGGGCCATGTCGATCAGCGTCTTGCCGTCTTCGTCGGCCCGTTTGGCAATCCAGTCGCGGAATTCGCAGACATACTGCCAGCGGTTGGTGGCGCTGCGCTCGTCACCCTGCTCCTGCAGGTAGAGCTGGTAGTCGATGGCGCTGATCAGGCCATCCAGCACCTCCGAGGCTGGCTCACGCTCGGCACGCCACTTGAGCCGGTTGATGAACTCGCCGAACTGGCGCAGCGGAAAGAGCTGTTTTTCGGGCAGACGGGTCTCGACGCCTGCTTCGAACATGGCCTGAAACAGGCTGATGTCGCGCTCACCGGCGTATTCGCCCAGCACCTTCAGCGTCTGCGGGCCGATGCCGCGCCGTGGTGTGGTGGCGGCGCGAATGAAGGCTGGATCGTCGTCCTCGTTGGCCAGCACGCGCAGATAGGCACACAGATCCTTGATCTCGGCCTTGTCGAAGAACGACTGGCCGCCGGAGATCTGGTAGGGGATATGTTCCTTTCTCAGCATCTGTTCGACGACGCGTGCCTGGTGGTTGCCGCGATACAGAATGGCAAAGTCCGACCACGGCAGGCGCTTCTCGAAGCGGGCCGCCTGGATGCGCTTGACCACGGTTTCGGCTTCGTCCTCATCGTCGTCGCAGGGCAGCACCTTCAGCGGATCGCCCTCGCCCAGGGCTGACCACAGCGTCTTGGCATAGAGCTTGGGGTTCTTCTGGATCAGCGTGTTGGCGGCGTGCAGGATGGTGCGGGTGGAACGGTAGTTCTGCTCCAGCTTGATGACGGTAAGGTTCGGAAAATCCTGCCCCAGCCGTTTGAGGTTCTCCAGCGAGGCACCGCGCCAGCCGTAGATGGACTGGTCGTCATCGCCCACGGCGGTCAGGCCGCAGCGGTCGCCCACCAGCTCCTTCAGCAGGGCGTACTGGGCAGCGTTGGTGTCCTGGTACTCGTCCACCAGGAAGTAGCGCAGCTTTTCCTGCCAGTGTTTGCGGGCCTCCTGGTCGTTGCGCAGCAGCTTCAGCGGCAGGCGGATCAGGTCGTCGAAGTCCACGGCCTGATAGCCGTCCAGCGTGGCCTGATATTCCATGAAGGCGCGGGCGATGCGCAGCTCGCTCTCGCCGCGGGCTTCTTTGAGCGCCTGCTCGGGTTCGGTCAGGGCGTTTTTCCAGAGCGAGATCTTCGCCGAGGCCAGCTTGATCAGCTTGCGGTCGGTAGTCTGCAGCAGCTGCGCCAGCAGCCCGGCACAGTCGTCGCTGTCGAAGATCGAAAACGACGGCTTCAGCCCTATACCCCGGCCGCTGGTGCGCAGCATCTTCATGCCCAGCGAGTGGAAGGTGGAAATGGTTGGCCGCTCGGAGGCTGGGAGCTTCCTCTGCTGGGCAAAACGCTCGGCCATTTCGGCCGCCGCCTTGTTGGTGAAGGTGATGGCGGCAATGGCCCGGCCGGTGAAGCCGGCATCGATCAGGTGCGAGAGCTTGGCGGTGATGACGCGGGTCTTGCCCGAGCCGGCACCGGCAATGACGAGACTGGGACCATCCAGATGCCTGACGGCCTGGGACTGGGCGGGGTTGAGATCGGCCACGGAAATAGAGGAAAGAATCGTAATTACAAGGAAAATAGTGAAGTGTGCGCTCACGCAAAAGTCTTTGCGGAGATGTACTGAGGAGCAGGGCGGGGGGCTATTATCGGACGAATCCGCCCCGCCGGGCAGCCGGGATGGTGAGTCCTTGCAACGGAGCGTTTCTGCAGGCGCTGCGTGGGGCGTTTTGCGTCTCCCGGTGTGAGCAGCTGCGCATTCCGGTGGTCGTAGCGACGATTGAAAACTGGCCCCGGGGTACTGAAGTAAAACAGGCTGCGTCTTCCTGCGACCGTGACTGACGATTCCGGCATCGTGACCGCGTTGCCCTGTGAGTTGTTCACAAAAACGGTGGATAACTCTGTGGGTAGCTGTACCTGCAGGCAGGATGGTCCCTTAATTATGGGGATCTGTGCGATGGGCATCGTCCCTGCCACTTTTTTGGTCTGCACAGAAGCCGGGAGTTTGTGCAAGAACAGGGCCGACGAACGGCAGGTGACGGGGGTTGGGACGCGTGCCGGGCCGATGAACGGTGCGTTTTTTCACAGAAACGGTGGATAACTGTGTGACAAGCTCCCAGGCAACCCGTCGAAACGCCCGGCTGGCGCGGCCTGGCACAGGGGTGACTAAATAGTGTGCAGAGTGGAGCGCCGGGGATTTCCGGCGCCCAGCCAGCTTGCGTTGTGCCTCCAAAGTGGGCTTTCCGGGGGCGAATGCGACCGCGACATGGGGCAGGAGCCGTGGGGAGAGCTGCAAGAAGAGGCGGGAAGGCCGGGACGGGGGCATTTTGTCCACCGGCCTGTGGATAACTCTGTGAGATCAAATGGAGATGTGCCTGTCAAACGGGAGGAGCTGTCATCCCTTACAGCGTTGCGTTCTGGGTAAATTTGAAAAATATCCGGTTAAACAATGAGTTATGCAAGCCTCTCCCGAGGAATGCTGACGAGTCCGTCGCAGGCTGGGGCGTGTTTTGGCTGTGAATAACTATTGGGACAGCTTTCCGCCTGTGCTGTGCCCTCAGATCTCTGTGCCCTCAGCGTCGTACCTTCAGTGTTGTGTCTTCAGGTCCGTGTCCTCAGTGTCAACGCCGATTGAAAACTGACCCAGGGTGCCGAAGTGAAACTAGCCCACCTGGGCACGCGATAGAACGGGTTACCAGCCCTCAGCCAGGCGGCCTTTCCCTCCTTGCTGGGCAGGTGTCCATGGGCAGGCTGTGTCCTGGAGCGTGTCATGGACTCATTCGTCCCTGTGGAACCCCTTGGGCGGCGAGCAGGACGAGGTGGCGGGGCTCAGATTTCCTGCGGATCGATGATCAGCTGCCAGCGTACGCCCTTGTGATGATGGCCGGCGCTGCCTGCCACGCCCGTTGCCGTCTGCGGGGCGCCGATGGATGTCTGCCAGTCCGTCAGCAGGGCATGCAGGCTGGCACGGTGGCTGCTTTCGATCAGCAGCTGGGCGCGAAACACCTTGTTCACCTGGGCCAGCGGCATGGGAACCGGGTCGCAGACCTCGATCATGGCATCTGGATGGATGGCCGGAAGGGGGGAGGCCGGGGGCAGAGGGGGTACCGTGGTGTGTCCGGCTTCGGCATTGCATCCGGTTTCAGCATTGCACCCCGACCCAGCGCCACGCCCGGATTCAGCACTGTAGCTGGGTTCAACACCGTACTTCGACCCGGTGCCTTGTCCGGGCATATTGGCGGCTTGCCGGGTCTGGTGCTGCCGGGGCTGTGCCGATGCTGCTGCCTGCTGTACATGCTGCAGGTGATCGCGCGCGTCCTGCAGGAAGGCCAGGGCACTGTCCATGTCGCGCGCCTGCGCCTGCAGCAGGGCCTGGAAGGCGTAGGGGGGCAGTGCGCCGGCCTCCCGGTCCTGCAGCTGGGTCCTGGCAAAGGCGGGGTAGTCGTGACGGCGCAGCGCGGCAAACAGCGGATGCTCCGGATGGCGTGTCTGGATGAGTGTCCGGGCATTCCCGGCCCGGTGGCGGCCCGCGCGGCCGGCCACCTGCATCAGCGTGGCGAACAGCCGTTCCGGAGCGCGGAAATCGGTGGTGAAAAGGCCCGCATCGGCATCCACCACGATCACCAGCGTCAGCCGGTCGAAATCGTGCCCCTTGGCCAGCATCTGTGTGCCCACCAGCAGGTTGGTACGGCCCGCATGTACATCCTCCAGAAAGGCCTGCGTCGCGCCCTTGTGGCGGGCCACGTCGCGGTCCAGCCGGCCGATGTGGGCATGAGGGAACAGCGTGCACAGCGCGTCTTCCAGCTTCTGGGTGCCCCGGCCCAGGGGGGCCAGATCCTGGTTGCCGCAGGAGGGGCAGGCACGCGGCACGGTCTGGGTGGTGGCGCAGTGATGGCACACCAGCCGGTAGCGTCCAGGCGTCTGCTGTGCCGGCGTACGGGTGGGCGCCGAGAGCCGGTGCAGGACGCGGTAGGCGTCGCAGCGATTGCAGCGCGACAGCCAGCCGCAGGCATCACAGCCCAGTACCGGCGCATAGCCGCGCCGGTTCAGAAAAAGCAGGGCCTGCTCGCCGCGCGCCAGTGTTTCGCCGATGGCCTGCAGGCTTTCCTCCGTCAACCCTTCCTGGGTTTTGGCCCCCCGCAGCGACACCATCTGGATGGTGGGCAGGGCGGCCTGGGCATGTGCCCGCCGGGTCAGGCTCAGCAGGCGATAGCGGCCGGTCTGGGCGTTGTGCCAGCTTTCCATGGAAGGCGTGGCCGAGCCCAGCAGCACCGGAATGCCCGCGAGCCGGGCGCGGGCCACGGCCATGTCGCGGGCCGAGTAACGCAGCCCCTCCTGCTGCTTGTAGGATGGGTCGTGCTCCTCGTCGACGATGATGGCGTCCAGATGGGGGATCGGCGCCAGAACGGCCAGCCGTGTGCCCAGCACGATGCGCGCCTGCCCGCTGGCGGCAGCCAGCCAGTGGCTGGCCCGGGCTGCGTCGGTCATCTCGCTGTGCAGCACGGCAATGGACTGCCCGGGAAAGCGGCGCCGCAGCTGCTCCTGCAGCGCGGGCGTCAGGCCGATCTCCGGCACCATCATCAGCACCTGGGCCTGTGGATCACGGTCCAGCCGCTGGGCCATCCAGTGCAGATACACCTCGGTCTTGCCGCTGCCCGTGATGCCGTGCAGCAGCCAGGGTGAAGGGGGCGCGGAGGGGTGAGGCGGAGTGGCTGGGGCCGTAGGGATAGGGATAGTCGGACCAGTCGGACCAGTCGGGGCGTCCCGCATTGTGGAATCAGCAGCAGCCGAAAAAGCGCTGGAACCAGGAGAAGTCAGGACTGCGGGGGAGGATGACGTAACCGATGGCCGGCCGGGAGAGGTACAGAGCGTGTCGAGCACCGCCTGCTGGTCGGGGTTGAGCGTGGGCGGCGTGCTGATGGACCCGGAATCAGACGACGTGAAGGCCGCCAGGCGGGCATGTCCATCCTTGCGGCTGCGTCCGGTGGGCGGCGTGCGCAGGAGCTTGGGCAGATTGCCCACGGCCAGATCGGCCAGGCTGCCGTGATAGTAGCGGGCCACGAAGCGCAGGAAGGCCAGCCAGCCGTCGGGGGGCGCCGGCAGGTCGGTGCGGACTGTCTCCAGTGCCTTGATGCTGTCGGCCTTCAGCCCGTCCGGCAGGGTATTGGCATCGTGTCGCCGCAGGGCCAGGCCGGTGCGGCGCCCCTTGCCCCACGGTACGGTGACCCAATGCCCCTCGGGCTCCGGCCCGTCGGCCGGGCAACGATAACTGAAGCTGCCGGCCAGCGGCCCGTCGATCAGAACCTGAATATAGGGAAGGGACACGGCGCTTCGGGGGGAAGGTGAAAGGAAAGAGAGGGCCGGATGGAAGGGGGCGGCCGGTCAAAGTCCCGGTTGTCCAGGGCACAAATGGCTATGTTCGACCTGAAATGCCAACGGGGGACAGTGGGGGACGGGAGGCTATTGTGCCAGTGGCGGAGAGGCGCACGACTGTCGCGACGGGACGACACGGCGCTGCCGTGAAAAAACGTTTCCTCTCTTCGATGGCAGTGAGGATTGGCATTGTTACCATGTGCTGTTGCAGCGTATTCTTCATGTGATATCAGAATTGTTGACGTAACATATTGATATATAAGAATATGCTGTTTTTATCCACAAAAACTGTGGATAACTCTGTGGGAAAAATGCCTCCATGACCCTCAAACCCGCATGAACAGTGGCAATGCACTCCCTTGCCCAGAAATGGCACAGATAAAATTTTCAATGAAAACAATGGCTTGTGAGTTTGGTTATTCATTTGCACAAGCCGTGCCCGTTGTGGCATGGCGCCTGCATGAACTGTGCATAACTTGCGCGGAAGCAAGTTGAAAGGTTAGGGAGCACTTGCCTTCACGATGGGGTCGCAGTTTTGCGGGGCTATCGACAATGACGGGTCGATTGGCAACAAGATGGCGTTCAACGGCGCCAGAGTGGCGACGAATGGTAGAGGAGGCAAGCGCTGCTTGAAGGGGGTGCTACCGGAGAGTTTGTTGATGATGGCAGGGCAAACGAGCCCTCGGCACGCTGAAGGTGTGGCGATGTCGAAACAGGTTTGCAGATGGATAACCATGCTTGGCCAGGCGTCTGCAATCGTAAAAGCTGCAGATTTGTATTGAGGTAAAGTCTGCAAATCACTCATAACTCATTGTTTTGTATGGGTAGAACTGTTTATCCACAAAAACTGTGGATAACTCTGTGAGAAAACGGGGGGAATCGCTTCCGAAGCCGCATGAATACGTCAAACCGGGTGCGCTGCCACAAATTGGGACAACAAAAAAATCAATATAAAACAACAGGTTAGTTTCCTGGTGTGCCGAGTTGCGCTGGCTGTCCGGTTTGTGGCAGAGGAGACGGGGCGCTGTGCATAACCCCTTGCCGGGTTTCTTTTTCATGTTAGGGAGCGCTCGCATACCCGGGGTTGCTCTTGAATTCGGGGCTGTCGACCCGTGGGGCTCGATGGGGGCCCGGATTCGGGGGCTGCAAACGGGCCGACAAGGGAAGTATGGGTATTCCGATGATCGTGACCGCTGGTTCCGGCGATCGGACCGGGGCGGTTCCGGCGTCGTGGATTTGATGATTCCGGCATCGTGACCGCTGGTTTCGACGATTGTGACCGGGCGGTTCTGGTACCGCGGCAGGTGGCGGGCAGGAGGGAAAGGCCGCCTGACTGAGGGCTGGTAACCCGTTCTGTCGTGTCCAGGTGGGTCAGTTTTACTTCGGCACATTGGGTCAGTTTTCAATCGGCGTTGATGGTGCCGCAGGCAAGAGCTTCGTCTGTTGACAACTTTGCGTCTGGACGGCGCCTGCCCACGCCATCCATCCGATATGCCCACCTGCCGTCTGTCGGCCATGGGTTGTGCGGTTCTTCACAGATTCGGTGGATAAGTGTGTGAGAGTGCCCGAAACAACCTGTGAAGGCTGGCTTCTGATGCGCCTTTCCAGCGGGTTGCCCAAATATTGCGCAGTGTTCCGGGCGCTGCCGACGAACGGTCGGTCATTCGCCCGGGTTGCATGAATATTGGGCAAAAATGGCTTTCAGGTTCTGCACAAATTCTGTGGATAACTCTGTCAGAACTTTCTCCGGAACCATCTCTTTGCCCCGTCTGATGCGGGTTTTCCCGGAATGCCGCTTTTTTGGACGCAGGCAACCGGGCTGCCGATGAGTGGTTGCTGGCCGGCACTTGGACGGTCGTTCTGTTTTCGACAGGGAGGGGAACTGTGTGGTTTCCCACAGTTTCAGTGGATAACTGTGTGGGAACACCCCGGGCAACCCCGCCAGGGCCAGTATCCATGCGGGTAGGGCAGATGTTGCTTAAATATTGGGCAGGCAGGATCCTGCCGTGCAAGGCGTGGCAAATGGCGTGCCGGTGACAGCGGGCGGGTCGTTTCCGGGGAATACGGTGGACAAGGCGTGGACAACAGGTGGATGGCGTGGTCCTTTTTTGTGGATAACTTTGTGAGAACAAACTGCCCGCCACTTGTCAAATGGGAATGGCTGCCGATTCGTTCAGTGTCGGCAAAGCGACATCAAACAAATAACTCTTGTAAAACAGTATGTTATAGGAGGTTTGATACTGCCTTTCCTGTCTGGCAGGCCAGAACCAGCAGGTATGCAAGCTGTGGATAACTTAAGGGATAAGTGAGCAGCTACCCCTCCCGGAAAAGCCGGCGGGCCGGCTCCCGAAGGAACCGGCCCGCTGAACATGTGGATGGAGCGGCGGCCGTAACAGGCTTTCAGCCCGTCAGGAAAGAAGCTGCCTGATACCACATGGATGGACTACGGGTGTGCCTGCAGGAGGAAAAAACCTTCAGGTGGGCATCGGGTAGCCTCTTCGGCGCAGGAGAAAGCCGCAGTTCCTGACTGCGGCCCTCATCGCTCAGTCATCCGCCTTGTGTCCCACCAGACCGAAGTACAGGATGTACACATAGCACACCGCCGGCACCCAGAAGGAGGACAGCAGTGTCGTGTGGTCGGCCACGAAGCCCTGGATCAGCGGCACCGCAGCGCCACCGACGATGGCCGTCGACAGGATGCCCGAGGCTGCGCTGGTGTACTTGCCCAGACCGCGGGTGGCCAGCGAGAAAATGGTCGGGAACATGATCGAGTTGAAGAACCCGATGGCCAGCAGCGAATACATGGCCACGTGGCCGCCCTGCGTCATGGCGGTGGCGATCAGCAGCACGTTCACGGCCGCGTTGAAGCCGAGGTACTTGCCCGGATTGAAGATGTTCAGCAGGAAGCTGCCCAGGAAGCGGCCCACCATGGCGCCACCCCAGTAGTAAGACAGGTACTTCGCGGCGTGGGCATCCTTCATGCCGGCCACGTCGGGCAGGCCCATGACGCTCACCAGCAGGCTGCCAATGGCCACTTCGGCACCCACATAGCAGAAGATGCCCACCGTACCCAGCACGAGGTGCCGGTAGGCCCAGGCGCTGCCCTTGTCCTCGCTCTGGTGGGCGGAAATATCCTGGGCGATCTTGCCGGCGTCCGGCAGCCTGATGAACGCCACGGCCAGTGCCAGCACCACCAGTACGCCCGCAAGGATGAGGTAGGGCACCTGCACCGAGGCGGCCTGTTCGGCCTGGTAGCGGACCAGCTCTTCGGCGCTCAGCGCGTCCTGCTGGGCGCTGGTCAGCACTTCACCACTCAGGATGAAGAACGCACCCAGCAGCGGGGCCACCGTGGTGCCCAGCGAGTTGAAGGCCTGCACCAGGGTCAGCGTCCGTGCTTCCTTGCCCGGTGGGGCCAGCAGGGTCACATAGGGGTTGCCCGACACCTGCAGCAGCGTGATGCCGCTGGCCAGGATGAACAGCGCTCCCAGGAAGATGCCGTAGGCCTTGGAGCCGGCGGCCGGATAGAACAGCACGCAGCCCAGGGCGGCAATCAGAAAGCCGCCGATCACGCCGTTCTTGTACCCCAGCCGCGAAATGAACTTGCCGAACGGAATGGAGGTGATGGCGTAGGCCGTGAAGAAGCAGAACTGGACCAGCAGCGCCTGCGTGTAGTTCAGGTCGAACACGGCCTTCAGGTGTGGCACCAGAATGTCGTTCAGGCAGGTGATGAAGCCCAGCATGAAGAACAGGCCGGTCAGCACGGTCAGTGCCTGGTTGTTGTTCTGCTGGGCAGCTGGGGGAGGGGATGCGGGCATGATGCTTATCTCCTGGTTGGCGGCGCTGGCGCTGGAAGGCCAGCGGGGCGCCCGGTCGAACCGGGTGCGTTTGCCGGAAGGCCCATCCCTGGGGGTGGGCCAGGCGGTTGGGGGCAGTTCAGCGCGGGCAGGTGTCTGCGGTGTATTCGGACGATGCCGGCGCCGGACGCCGGGTACCGGATATCGCGCCATGGCGCGGGTGACGGCACGGATGCAGGACAGAAAAGGCTCGCGCTGGCTTGCGCGGCGGCGTACCGGTTTTCAGGGAGGAGGTACGCCGCCAGAAAGGAAAGTGAGTCCCCGCTTCAGGGAAAAGAAGGGAAGGGGCTTCAGTTGTCCAGCTGGTTGGACAGGGCTACGGCGGCACCCAACAGGCCGGGGTTCTTCGTGAGCACGCAGTACACCGGAATGGCAGCCAGATAGCCTTCGAACCGGCCCTTGTTCTCGAAGCGGTTGCGGAACGGCGAGGTGACGAAGTAGTCGATGAAGCGACGCAGGATGCCGCCGCACAGGTAGACGCCTCCCCGGGCACCCAGCGTCAGTGCCAGGTTGGAGGAGACCGTACCCAGCATGGCGCAGAAGATGTCCAGGCTCAGCCGGGCCAGCGGTGACTGGCCGCTCAGGGCCAGCTTGCTGATCTCGGCGGCGGGCAGCGGCGGCCGCTCGACGCCCTCACGGTCGGCCAGGGCTTCGTAGATCAGCGACAGGCCGGCGCCGGACAGGAAGCGTTCGGCCGATACGTGACCGTGCTTGCGGTTGGCGTACTGCCAGATGTGGATTTCGGTATGGTCGAAGGGGCTGAAGCTGACGTGCCCCCCTTCTCCGGCCAGCGCCGTGTAGCCGTTCTTGCCGTTGGGAATGAGACCGGAAACGCCCAGGCCGGTACCGGGACCGATGACGGCAATCGGCGTGTCATCGACAGGAGAGGCACCACCCACCTGCAGCAGCTCGCGCTTGGGCAGGTGCGGGATGGACAGCGCCTGGGCGGTGAAGTCGTTCAGGACGATCAGCGTGTCCAGTTCCAGCGCCTGACGGGTCGTTTCAATGGAGAACGCCCAGTGGTGATTGGTCATCTGCACCCAGTCGCCCACCACCGGGTTGGCGATGGCAATGGCCGCATGCTTGATGTTGGGTTGCCCGGCCTTTTCCAGATAGGTACGGATGGCGGCGTGGAGGCTGTCGTAATCCGACGTGGGCAGCGTTTCGATGTGTTCGAGTTCCTGCGGGGAAACTTCCAGCGCAAAGCGTGCGTTGGTTCCTCCCACATCGGCAACCAGACGGGGCCAGTTACCTTCTTTTTTTGCGGGTTTGGCAGTGGCCATGGCATATGCTCCTTGAATCGCCAGACGGTTCATCCATTATGCGGGATTTGTCGGGCTGCAAGCGGTTATTCCGCACAGGATGCACTGGCGTTTTTCCGGCAGATTTTTTCTTCTGCCGGACAGGGGTGCTTCTGCAAAGTTTTGCGGCTCTGTTGTCTGGTCCTGCACATGGGGATGAATGCGTCCTTGGCCCGCTGCTTTGCGGGCCTCTGGCCTCCATGCATGGGCGATCCCGTGCGTTGTCATCTGTCGCCAATAGCGTCGTTGTTGCCGGGAATTGGTGTCTTTTGGTTCCTCCCAATCCTGGATTCAACGCGCGGGCAGACCTTTGCAGGTGCTTTCTGGCGCTGGCACGGCAAAAAAGCCGGGATCCGAAGATCGACCGGCTTCAGTGTTCTGCAGGGGGGCAGCCTGGCGCGTGTCATGGACGCGTTCGTCCTCACGCTCCCGATCCCGAATTTGCCAGGGAGCCTCTGCAAGAGTCTGCGAGCGCTTTGGACCCAGGATCGGGATGAGCCAGAAGGTGCCCTGGCGGCAATGGCAGGGCTTTTGCAGAAGTTTCCTAGGCAAATGGCGACTGGCGCAGCTTGCGGCTGTGCTCGTGCACGGTTTCCACCAGCACCGACACATGCTCGGGCGGCGTGAACTGCGAAATGCCGTGCCCCAGGTTGAACACGTGGCCCCGGCCCGTGTTGGCCGCCCCATAGCTGTCCAGTGCACGCACGACCTGCTCGCGTACCTGCGCAGGCGAGGTGAGCAGCGCCATCGGGTCGAGGTTGCCCTGCAGCACACAGGTGGGGCCCACGCGCTGGCGGGCCTTGGCCAGATTCATCGTCCAGTCGATGCCCACGGCGTTGGCGCCACTGCGCGACAGGGCGTCCAGCCAGGGAGCGCCGCCCTTGGTGAACAGGATGGTCGGCACACTTTCGGCATGCTCGTTGCCGTGTTCGTCCTTTTCCATCCGGTAGGGGGTGAGGTTGCCCAGAATGCGCCGCATGTAGGCCAGCGAGAACTGCTGGTACATGCCGTCGGCCAGCACGCCACCCCAGGTATCGAAAATCATGATGGCCTGGGCACCGGCTTCGATCTGTGCGTTGAGGTAGGCGGTCACCGCACGGGCGTTGACCTCCAGCAGCCGGTGCAGCAGGTCCGGGCGCTGGTACATCATGGCCTTGATGGTGTGAAAATCGGTGCCGCCCCGGCCTTCCACCATGTAGCAGGCCAGCGTCCAGGGGCTGCCGGCAAAGCCGATCAGTGGCACGCGGCCATCCAGTGCCTGGCGGATCGTGCGCACGGCGTCCATCACGTACCCCAGCTCATCGGCCGGATCGGGCACGAACAGCGCCTTCACATCGTCTTCGGTACGGACGGTTTTCTCGAAACGCGGACCTTCCCCCTGCTGGAAGCTCAGCCCCAGTCTCATGGCATCCGGAATGGTCAGGATGTCGGAAAACAGGATGGCGGCGTCCAGCGGGAAGCGCTCGAGCGGTTGCAGCGTGACCTCGCAGGCCAGCTCGGGCGTCTTGCACAGCGCCATGAAACTGCCCGCGCGGGCACGGGTGGCGTTGTATTCGGGCAGGTAGCGCCCAGCCTGCCGCATCAGCCACACCGGTGTGTAATCGGTGGGCTGACCGCGCAGGGCCCGCAGGAAGGTGTCGTTCTTGAGTGTCAAAATCAGCGTGACCGGTAGCGACGAATGGTATTCATCTGGGCCGTGATGGCCGCAATTTCCGAGTGGGCGCGGGCCAGGTCCATCTTGGTTTTGGCGTTGCTGAGTGCTTCCTCGGCAGCCTTGCGGGCCTCCGCAGCACGTGCCTCGTCCAGATCCTTGCCGCGGATGGCCGTATCGGCCAGTACGGTGACCAGATCGGGCTGGATTTCCAGAATGCCGCCTGCGACGAAGATCAGCTCGTCCTTGTTGTGGCCGGGGATCTTGATGCGCACCGGGCCAGCCTTGATGCGGGTGATCAGCGGGGTATGGTTCGGATAGACACCAAGCTCACCGACCTCGCCGGGCAGCACGACGAACTCGGCATCCCCGGAAAAGATCGATTCCTCGGCGCTGACCACCTCGACTCGAATCGTGTTCATGACGTTTGGGTTCTCACAGGTCAGGTGGGGCGGCGCGGCGGTGTGGAGAGCGTTTCGGGCATGGCTGGCACCGTTGCCAGTCAGCCGTCGACGCCATCCTGCCGGCTGCGCCGCCTTTCATCGAGGCGTGCTTACTTGCTGAGCGTCTTGGCTTTCTCGAAGGCCTCGTCGATGGTGCCCACCATGTAGAACGCACCTTCCGGCAGCTCGTCGCATTCGCCGTCGATGAT
>ERZ773043.542-NODE-542-length-22155-cov-4.411448_pt1 | contig 22155 bp, 14 predicted proteins | sample MGYA00580636_ERZ773043 | MGnify/ENA primary metagenome ERZ773043 (study PRJEB29015, sample SAMEA2737992) | human oral metagenome | biome: human oral; feature: human-associated habitat; material: dental | place: China | collected 2065 ...
CCAATTAATAAAACTCACAGGAATTTCTTCCTTAGGAATATTAGGTTTTATTTCAGCTATAAATTGGGTATCCCGCCTTTCCTTTTCTATAGAAGGAAAATTTACATAATATAAGGTCTCCCCACTTTTTGCTACTCTATTTCCATTTCTTAAATCAATAGCTTTTAACTCCGTAAGATCAAACTTCTTTACTTCCTTATCTATCTCTATTCGTACTCCTATAGAGTCTGTAACTTTAGCAAATGCATAAATATCCAATTTTAAAAGTTCTTCAGAATGTTTCTCTATGAAAAATGTTTTTTTCTTTTCAAATCCTGCTACTATAGTTTTTAAACCTCCTCCATTGGGATAATAAATATTAAAATTCACTTTAGTTGTATCTGCTACATCTCCCATTTCAAAGGTTTCAAGCATATTCCGCTTATAAGGAAGTTTTATTTTATCCCCTGTGTAGTATTTTTTATTTTTATGTTTAATATAATAAGTAACATCTCCTTTCTTATTATTTTCAGGAGTTGTTTCTTTACTTTTTTGTAAATTGCTAGGTGATTCTGTTTGTTTTACTTCGTTTTCTTCAACTGCTACAGATGTATTTATTTCTGATTCCTTTTTAGCCGTTTCTGTATATTCTCTTTCCTTCTCCTTAGCCCACTCTTCTAAACTTTTATCAAAATTCTCATCTTGTTCTCCAAAAAGAGCTATAGTTTCTTCTTTTTTCTTAGCTATTTCTCTCTTCAATTCTTCAGCAAGTTCTTTCAGACCCTTTATTTCCTTTGAAACTTCCACCACATTCCTCTCCGTCTCATCATAAGTGGTTACTAACTTCCCCTCTATGAGTTGGCGTTCGGTGTTGAGCTTGATGCCGTTGAACACTACCTTTATCTTAGTGTCTTGCAAATAAGGTACTTTCACATAGCCTTCACCTGAGTATATGCCATTGTTACCCGTAGCGTTGAGCACCGTTACCGGGAAATCACCTGCCGTAAAGGTGGTGTTAGGATACAGATTGTCCTGTAGTGGGTTAGTGTTCTTGATGCGTATTTCGGGTTTTACCCCACATTGCACTTGGCTCTTTTCGTCTATCTGCTCGGTGGTAGTGAACTCCTGTTCGGTGCTATACATATAGCTCTCTTCACCAAATACCGAGCTACTATAAGCTGTTTCTAAGCCACAGGCTACCCCCACTTTGTAGATGTAAGTACGTCCCCGTTTGAGGTTCGTGAGCTTGGCATAGGGCATACTCACCTTTTGCGATTTCCACGTCTTGCCTTTCTCGCGGTACATCACCTTGTACGGGTACTCTTGGTTGGGTATCATCGCCTGAGCACTCCATCGCAATTGTGCCGAGGTGCTCTCGGTTATCGCTGTGAGAAACTTCGGCGCTTCACAATGAGAGACTAAATCAAAGTAAAATGTCTCGGAATTGCCGTTGTTTTTAAAGTACGACTGTTCGTTAGGATTATTGGGGTTATTTGTAAAAGCTCGTACCTGCCATACGTAACGCTTGTTTTCCAATAGGATTGGCATCATATTAGTGTATGCCAAGGCTGGTGAAAAGGTTTTAGTTTGGTACACCAATCGTCCCGTCATAAACGCCTCTTCTGGCACCAATGCCAAGTCCCATACTTCTTTGAGGGTGAACTCGTACTGCATAAAGGGGGCTACATCGCGGGGCATCCATTGGAAAACAATATGCTGAAAAGCGTTCTTTTTGGTAAGCACTTCTCCTTTTTGAGGCATCGTAAGCACAGGGGGTGAGTAGCGACGCACTTGTATCATCGCGCGTCCTTTGTTGGACACAGGGCGTCCAGTAGCTACGTCGTAAAGCGACAAGCCAATAAAATAAGTACCCTCAGGAAGTAGTCCGTTATAAGTCGCCTCATTAATACCGTAGAGATTCTCGTAGCGCAGTAGGGTTTTAAAATCTATATTGGTAAGCGTACGTCGTACACCTGGGGAGAGGTTTACCAAATAGGGGGTAATATAGTCGGGTGTTTGGGCAATGACTTGCCCTTGGAAGTCTTCTAACGAGAACCGGAGCACAAAAGGGCGTCCGCCGGTAGAGAGGTCTTTAAGCAGAAAGTGTGCTTGTATCTTCTGTTCAAAGGTGTCGGCATACCCTCTCAGACTCTGTGGATAGGGCGGAGTGACAAACACTTGCACGTCCACAGGGTACTGCTGAGCTTGCAGAGTGAAACTCAGCAAGGTGCAGAAAAAGAGTATGTAACGACGTAAGAACATAGTAATTATGAATTGTTAATTATTAATTGTTTTGACTTCTATTTTTTCAGTAGGGGTAGGTGAATTGTCTTTTAAAATGACTTTAAAAAGGTAGAGATAAGTGTTATCAGGTTGTATGTCGGTATCTTCAACTGAGGTAATAGGCGTAGTAAAACTGCGCCACAACATAGGTTTATCTCCATTGATAGCCTTGTAAATTATCATTTCATTAAAGCCTTCTTTTATAGGTAACCACTGCAAAGTAACCTTTCCTTTTTTAACACGACTTTGAAGTCCCCGTAATACCCTATCATCAGTTTTAGATTTGTGATTGATTTGTATTACAGGCGAATAGTCAGAAAAGTTATTGCTATGGTCTTTTGCACGTACGCTATACTCATATACCCCTGATACATTAGGAGGAACAGTATAAGTATAGGTTTCTTTTTTACTATTATTTTCAGAGTGAATGAGTTTCCAATCGGTAGCTCCTTTTTCTCTTCGGTAGAGCAAATATTGGGTTACATCGTCACTAAAGCTCTTACGCCAAGTAAGTTTCCACCCACTTTTGTCATCAGTATACTCAGTGAAAATAGGGGTGGTAGGAGGAACTTTATCGGGTTTAGTGAGTTCTAGCAATACGGAGGGAGCAGACTCATTCTTACGAAAATCGATGGCAGTTACCCAATAATATACTTTAGCATTCAAACTTTTGAGAACTACGGTATCTTTTAGGGAGGTATCGGTGATATGAGAGCCCGTGATACGCATCATCTCTTCACCTTTTTGGTTACCTCTAAAAACATAATAGCCCATTAGGTCGGCATCGGTATTGGCTTTCCATTGCAAAGTTACGGCCCCTAAAGTATCTATAGTCCCTGTGAGTTGTTGTACCCTTTCAGGAGGGGTTTCGTCATCGGGCTGTACTAACATTGCGAATGAATCGAAAGTAGTACCATTTTTGGCATACGTGCGCACCTTGTAGTAATTAGAGGGCATTGTAGGGGTTATAAGTATCTGTCTATCACTTACAGCAATAGGAGTTTTTATCTCTTTATAAGCCTTGTCGTCAGGCGAATGCAAGAGAGAAAAGTGTGTAATCTCATTCTCGTTTTCCTTAGAGAAATCCCAACGCAAGCGGTATTGTTTTTCATCTATAGGAACTACCTCAGTAAGTTGTGCTATTTGTGTAATAGCCTTAATACCCTTGCCTTTTATCTCTTGAGAATACGGACTATAAGTTCCAAAGATTGTTTTTCCTTTTAAGCGATAGCGGTATTCCTTATCATTCTGAGCTAATGAATCTATATAAATCATCGCTGTGGAACGACTATTCTGATTCATATTCACCACGGGGTGTTCAGTTATTGGAGCAAAAGGAGCGTCGCCTTCAGCCTTTTCAATAAAATAATAACTATAGAGTTGGCTAAGGGTTTGATAGTCCCACGTGAGGGTTACTTTCCTATCTTCAAAATGTCCTCTAAAACCGAAAGGAGCTGGTAATTCTTGAAAATCTTTGAGCCCTGCTACTACCCCTCCTTCTTTTACACTAAGCTTATCATTAGGTAATAGTTTTACTTTATAAAGGTAATTTTCATTGGGTAATACCTCGTTGTCTACATATCCCCACCCTGCAAAGCAAGCTACTGAAAAGTCTAAATCGGCTGCCATTAGAGCAAAAGAAAAACGGTCATCTATTTCGCGCGCTTTATTAGCAATGCCTTCTATGGGGTTTTGGTTATTAGAAATTTCCGTTTCAAAGGTTTCTCCATAAATAGCTTGTGCTACAATAGCTGCATTATCGTTCTTTTCTACCCATTCTTGCCACTTTTCTAACGGAGGGGTTTTAAAGGTGCCTAACACTTTGGTTTCGGGGGTAGCGAGCACTTTACCATTGCGAAGATATGTAGTCCGTTCTAACTGAAAACCTATATTATTGGCTTTCTGCCACGCTACAGGAGTATCTACTGCCCAACGTAAGGCAATACTGTTTTTTCGTACCTCCTTACTCATTTGCAAAGAAGGATTTTCTTGTGAAAAGGCAAGAAAAGTAATGCTATATATAACTATAAATAAAACTCGTTTCATTTTCTCTTAAAACTTATATTTGTAAGGTTTTTCGGAAGTAATCTTCCCGTCAGGCAATCGGTATTTTAACACTGCTTTGTAGTTCTTAGTAGGAAGCACAGGAAAATAGAGCTCCATAAACTCATTATACAAAGGATTTTTAGCCAGTTCATTTAAATGATTAGCAAAGTAATAATGTTGGGCATCCCAGTCTCTTTGATAATACATAAACACATCATATCGATAAGGGAATACCCGTTTTACATCATAACTATTCCATTTCAGTTCCTCAGGATAAAACGGAAAAACAGTGATAGCCTCTTTAGGAGGATAGCCTACGGTGTTAGTATCTCTGCTAAACCAAGGTTGTCCTTGAGTGTTATTGTATAAATATTTAGTAAATAAAGCGTCAAACTTATCGTCTAATACAGCTTCAGCTTTTATGAGAGGAATTCCTGAATAAGTGGTGCCTATGAGTTCAGCTTCTTCAAAAGGTTCATCAGTATTCATATCGTTCTGTAGCAAGGCAACTGCCGAGTTATATTTTATCCATAAGTGCTCAATTTTGAATTTTTTCATCTTGTCGCTCAGACGCTCGTATTTACTAGTGTTAAATTGGTACGACAAACGTTCAAAGCCTCCTCTATCCACATTGGCTTGTGCTTTCTTGTTTTCAAAGGTGTAAGAAGTTTCATCTTCTCCTTTGTCAAAATCACCTTCTGAAACTTTAATGTTATTTTTCTTCTGCTGTGTTTTACCTGTGGCACTTACTTTTGCCCCTTGCTTACTATAGCTCACAATAGAAAGCCCATATTTAGTAGCTTTCGAGAGTTTAGGCATTGTAAAGGAGACTTTATTCTCTGCTTTTAAGTAAGTCGGGTTGAGCTCAAGAGTTTTTCCTCCTCCTTCGGGCTCTATAAACAAGCGGGTATTCCAATGCGCATCCTCAAACAAATAAGACTGTCCTTGTTTTAACTGCACAAAGCCCTCATTACTTTCTCCTATGAAATAATTCTTTTGGTCTAACACAGGATAAGCGTATTTTATATTCTTATTAGGGATATACTCAGGTGCTTCGCCTGTAGTAAAGGTTCGCTCTTCGGTTTCTACGGCTTTTTTACCATCTACCATCACGGTCTGGTAACTTCCTCCTTTAAGTTCTTTAAAGCTTACACTTACTACTGCTTTTAGTTTTTGATGAGAAGGAAGCACTTCTCTTGGGGTAAAGTTAAGTTCATCCTGACTCTTGCCATAAGTTAGTTTTCCTTCTATGGTATTCCCTTGCGCATCGAGTACTTCAAATTTTTCTAAGTTCACGATATACGTATGGTCGCGGTCGTCTTCGGGAATTACAATAGGTTTCTCTAATTCTAAGTTGAAAGTAGCTTGAGGCGATAGGAAGACATCTACCCCTTCACTACGGTCAGAAGGGGATACATCCGAGATAATTTTCATACCTCCTAACACTTGATCGCTTGCCAATTCGCATTGTTCTCCAAATTCCATTTTCAAACGGAAGCGTCCTTTTACTAATCCTCCTAGTACGTTGTAGTAGCCTCCTAAATAACCTCGTGCCCAGAAAGGATTAGGTCCCGACCCTTGTAGTAAAGCCGCTACCCCTGCACTCAGTATTGGGATACGTTTGCGAATGAAGAACAGTTTTATTTTAATACCTAATTCCCCTTGTAAGTAAACATACGTTTGTCCGTTAGCATACCATCCATTAATACCCAGTTCTCCGCTTCTGCCCTTGCAATGGGCATTGCCGTAATTCTTTAACATTAAATCTGAACCAAAGCCTGCTGCAAAACTCGCATAGAGGAAGCCTACATCAAATTTAGTATCAAAGTTTAAATGTGCACCAAAAGCAAATCCTTTACCTTCTTTTATCTGGTTAAGACTCTTCATATAACCTATCTCATCAGGATTAAGATTGAGTATTTCGGCTACTTTTGCAGGAGGTTGTGGAGCTTCCCCTATTTTGGTACCTATCATAAGATAGGTTTGAGCTTTGAGATTTAGAAAATCGCCAAATCCTACTTGCAATCCCATCATCTCACGAGTAGTCCCCAAGTGATAATACCAATCTTGTGGGTCTATATGCAATACCGCACGTCCTGCTAAGCCACTATTACCAGTACCTCGTATCACTCCACCTGCTACATTCACGTATACTTCCATATTAGAGTGATAGGCTTTTTGGGCAAAGTCGTAACTCACATTTAGCTGTGCAAAGATAGGTGCTTTTTTGCTTTCATTGCTTTCATCTATGGTAAAATCATCAGGGATATCTGCTTTCCCTGAGTTGTCTAAATATTTGTATTTCTCATTTTTAGCCAACTCTTCCATTTTTACCACTTTCTGCACATTGTCAGCAAAGCCTTTTTGTACAGTAGCAAACGGATTGGATAGCTTATCTTGTAAAGCGTACATTACCGTCGCATTGCCATAAAAACCAATTTTTGAGAGACCTCCTCCTTTATAGGTTTGAATGTCTAATAAGGCTATAAAGGAAATCACTCTTTTGTCCTGAAAAGCCCCTAATACTCCTGCTTTGAGTCCTAACCCTATCTTTTCATCGGGAACTAACGAAAAGGCTTCTAATGCTTCTTTATCTTTAGGATTCCCCAAAGGGCGCATTTGATAATACGCTCCTCCTATAAATCCTGTTATTTTTACGTATTGGGTGTTGATATTTAGTCCATCTACCATAGCTTCAAAGCCCCAATAGCGGAAGTCTTTACTACCAAATACAGCATTAGCATTTACATCTACATCTAAAGATGTAATCTTGGTTGAAAGTTTTGCCTTAAATCCATTGCCGTACACTGGGTCGTTCTTCATTAGGTTTAACTCTCCACTTACTTTAGCTACTACTATATCTACATCCTCCAATTTGAGTCGGTTGATTTCAAATTTGTCGTAACTCCAGTGTTCATCGGTATTTTTAGCGTAGATATTAAAATCACCTTCGGCTGAAAACTTATCTTTTTGTAAGCCCACCCGTATACCGAAATGTAATTGGGCTCGTTCTTCTCTAAAAGCTACACTTACATTTTTGATACTCACAGGGAAGCCTGCTATTTTCTGCTCTCCTTCACAGCCAAAATACTCAGCTGATATGTAAGGTGCTTGTGTTTGTAAGGTGAATTTTTGGAAGTTAATACCTTCTAATCTGTAAAGGTTTTTATCGCTCTTAGGAGCTTCTAAAACCATCGAGCCATCAAGTACTACTTTAGGAAGAAATTCTTTATTTTTTACTTGCAATTCAACATAAGAAGAAGGGAGAATTACAGCCTTTGCTTTCCACATATCAAAGGAAATAGAGTCCAACGACGAAACGCGAAGCATATAGTTATCTTCAGAAAAACTACCGTCAAAATGAATCCCGCGTGAATCGTCTTTCTCTATCGGAATCCGAAAAGCCCCTGAGAGAGCCCCTCCTTTGAGTTTAGAAGCTACAAAATCAGCTTGTATATGGTGTATGGCATATTTCCAACCTTTCTTTTTATCCTCTGACGTACGTCCTTCTTTAAAACTAATGATATTGTCTGCCGATAAGCTCCCCGAAAAACCATAAGCGTCCAAAAGGAAGTTAGTCGCCTTTAAACTTACTCTCCCCTCCGTTTTTTTGAACTCTTCAGGCAAGGTAACCGTGAGTTCTTGAATATAAAAACCTCGCCAACTCTCTTGTCCTGCTACTAAATACTCGTCATATCCTTGAGGGAATACCATTGCTGGAGCATTATTAGTATCACTCATATCCAAGACCATTCGCTCAGGGTGAAAGATAAAAGCTCCTTTATCTTTGTTCTGTATCTGCCTTGTGAGGGCAAAAGCAGGTAGTTTAAGCTCTACTAGCAAGTTGTTAAAATCTTCAGCTTCTATAGCTACCTCGCTTTCTACATAGCCATTGGCTATAGGTTGTAACTTATTGTCAACTGGTACTATAAGTTCATTTGAGATGCGTATCATCCCTTTTAAAGCAATTTTTTTGAGTCCATTACAATTTATTTCTATGTATGTTTGGTCATCCATTGTTTGACCTTTTACATTTCTCCCTCCTTTGAGTAAAAACGACCAGTTTTTGGTATTGCTAAGGGTTACATCACCCAATAACGACAAGTGTACATCGCCTACTAACTGACCTTCATACGAAAAAGGAATTTCAGTAGCTCCAAAGTACAGTTCGCGTTTGCCTGAAGGATTTTGGGTGTCAGGGAAAGTAATACGAGCGTAAATATTTACCCTCGTTTCGTTAGGAGAAAAAGTAGCTTTGGTAACCATCATTGCATACTCTACCCCATTTTTATTTTCCCTAATTCCCACAGGAAGTTCTGTAATATCTTGGATTTGGTTTACCCAATGGGTCTTATTTTCTAATGAAGTGAAATTTTCTTGCTCTTGTGCCCTTAAACCACCATAGCACAATAGCAAAAGTAGTAAATAAATGCTTCTTATCTTCATAGCAATAGTCATTTTAAAGCTACAAAAGTAAATATTATTTTTCGAATTAGCAACTTTATTTATATCAAAAGCAAAAATGCTCTTATATCCATCAGTGAATAGAGGTTTATTTTAACATCATTTCGATATATAATACTGATTTATAATAGTTGTGTTTACATTGCAATCTATGCGAGACTTTTAGGTAGCTTGTTCCTGTTTGTTTGATTTGTGAAGATTTATAAGATTTCTGTAGCGTAAGCTACACTTTCCTTACATCTAAATTACGCTAATTAATAAAAAGCTAAAAGTCGTTTTTCAGAAATATACTAGCTTTGTATAAGGCATAGCGTATGAGCATAAAAAAAGCGCCTTAAAAGGCGCTTTTTTTATTAATAGGGTGGAATATGGGGCTCGAACCCACGACCTTCGGAACCACAATCCGACGCTCTAACCAACTGAGCTAAGACCACCGTCTGTATTTTCGGGTGCAAAAGTAACTCCTTTTTCCCAATCTACCAAATATTTAGACAACTATTTTTTAGCTAAGTGTTAAGTGTTAAGTGTTAGGAACATTTAGCTATTTGATTTTCAATCTCTTTTCACCTTTCACTCACATACCCTGTTACGAGCCCTCACTGGCTTTACCTTTTATCTTTTACCTTTTGCTTCTACCAGCAATGGCGCTTTCTTGTCTTTCTCCGAAAGTTGTATCACCTCAGCTGGTAGTCGCCAATCAATACCTATGGTAGGGTCGTCCCAACGCACACTACCCTCACTCTCGGGAGCGTAGTAATTGTCACATTTGTATTGAAAAATAGCTTCTTCGCTCAATACAGCAAAACCGTGAGCAAATCCTCTCGGGATAAAAAACTGGCGCTTGTTTTCTTCGTTTAGTATCACAGACTCATACTGCCCAAAGGTAGGTGAGTCTTCTCGCAAATCCACTGCTACATCAAGTACTTCTCCTTTTACCACTCTCACCAATTTAGCCTGTGCAAAAGGTGGTTTCTGAAAGTGTAATCCGCGCAATACCCCATAGGTCGATTGCGATTCGTTGTCTTGTACAAATACAGTGGGGCTTACTAACTCATTAAATCGCTGTTGCGAGAACGATTCAAAAAAGTAACCTCTTCCGTCAAAAAACACCTGTGGCTCAATAATCACCACGCCTTCTATCTTAGTTCTGATTACTTTCATCGGTAGGATTTTGTTCTTCTTGTGCAGGTGTTACCTCTTCTGCTGGTTCTATGGGTTCTATTACTTTTGTGCGTTTACTCTTGCGTTTAGTGGCTTGCAAATGCGTGATACGTTCATTTATCAAGTCTCCTGTGATGAAATCTATATTAGGCTCAGTATACGCTTTCTGATAGGTTTTCAGTGCCTTTTTATCATCGCCCATCTTTTCGTAATATTCAGCTAAAAAGAAGTTGGGCATCGCTGTTTTTAGGTAGCCATTGCTCTCTACGTATTTTGCTAATTTCTTAAGCGATTCCCAGTCTTGCGACGAATTAATAGCTGTATAAGTAGCCATCACATCGTTTAGTATAGGCACTTTCTTTACGCCTAACTGTTTATAAATAGTGTTATATTTGTTCTCCAAATATTCATAAATCCCCGTTTCAAGAGTCTCCATTTGGGTCTTAAACTCCTTGCCTCCTATGGGTTTATAAATGTCAAAACACATATCAAGAGCCTGTGCTATCCCCTGCAATTTAGCAGCGTTTACTGAGCTTCCTTTAAAATCAACAAAGTGATATTCTACCGATTCGTGCACGGGCGCCGAGCGCATCGCTCTTTCAAACTGAATTGCCTTGTCGTACACCACTTTGTTTTCCACATCGGCAGTAGCCATATAGTAAAACAAACGGTTAGGCACTCCCGCTGCCAAAGCGTGCGAAAACTCTTCTCCCATACGTGGAAGAGCCACTGGATTAAGGCTTACTATCATATTAAAAGTAGGTTTTTTCTCGGCAAGCATATAGTAATTAGCCAAAAAACCCGCCTCTTCCGAAGCAATAACCCCTTTTAGGTCAGCTATTGGGTATTTCCCTTGTATGTAAGGCACTAATTCTGCCGATACAAACTCAAAGAAACGAGCCGACTCATTAATAGGGCGACCCACCTCTTCTACCACCGTTACATCTTCTTGTTTGGGTTCATACACACCCACCACTATACACTTAGGCATTTCACCAAACTGTTCGTAATAACGCACCATCGAAACAACAGGTTCCATCAGCGTTTCCGCATTGAGCACTACTATCAGCGGATATGCCTGTCTATCCGTGTACTTTTCAGGCTTGTAGATACCTATCTTCTGTTTTCTATTGAGTCTCCCTGACGAAAAAGTCTCCGAAATAACCTGTGAAAACGCACTTTGTAAGGTTACCAAAGCGATAACGATTGTAAGAAATTTCTTCATTTTTTTATAGTATTTACTTTATTTTAAACGCACAAATGAAACAAAAAAGCTCCATATAGCAAAATTTTAAGCATTTTTTAACGAAATTTTAACTTTATACCGATACCTGCGCTTTAATCGTAGGGTAAGGGTCATAGCCTTCTAAACGAAAATCGTCATAATCAAAGGCAAACAAATCCTTCACTGCCCGATTCAAGTGCATCGTAGGCAAAGGGCGTGGCGTCCTGCTGAGCTGTAAAGCTACCTGCTCACGATGATTGTTATAGATGTGCACATCACCAAAAGTATGCACAAAATCTCCTAATTGCAAATCGCATACTTGCGCAAGCATCATTGTCAGTAAAGCATATGAAGCAATGTTAAAAGGCACCCCTAAAAACACATCGGCACTGCGTTGGTATAACTGACAAGACAATTTCCCATCGGCTACGTAAAACTGAAACAGTGCGTGACAAGGAGGCAATGCCGCTTTACCATTGGCTACGTTCTCCGCAAACGATTTTCCTGTATCAGGCAATACCGACGGATTCCAAGCCGAAACGATAATCCGTCGGCTTTCAGGATTTTGTTTAAGAGTCTCTACCACCGTTTTTATCTGGTCAATCGCCTCGCCATTCCAGTGGCGCCATTGCGCTCCATAAACAGGACCGAGGTCACCGTTCTCATCTGCCCATTCGTTCCAAATGCGCACCCCGTGGTCAGTGAGATATTTAATATTTGTATCTCCTTTTAAAAACCAAAGTAATTCATAGATAACCGATTTTAAGTGTATCTTTTTAGTCGTTACCAGCGGAAAACCCTTATTGAGGTCAAAGCGCATTTGGTAACCAAATACACTAGTCGTTCCCGTGCCGGTACGGTCATCTTTAGAATAGCCATTATCGAGGATATGGCGCAAGAGGTCGTGATATGTTTGCATTTTTAGTTAAGTGTTAAACCTAAGAAGTTAAATCGGTGCAAAGATACAACAATAATAAAAAATACCAATACCCTAACCCCTCTCATTCTATCAACCCACTTATTTCCAATTTTTTATATACCTTACCTTTTCCTTATCTTTGTTCTATATATCACTGCGCTTCATCTTTCCGTCGCCACACTCCCACTAAACTCCTCCCACAAATTTGCTAATTTTCAAATTTTCTAGTTTGCTAATTCTTTTTTTTGTCATACTTCCCCCTAGTGCCTATGGCCTAAGGCCTATCACCTCTTTCTCTTTCTTTCGCCTCGAAACCCCGTTTTTAACATTTTTAGCCTTGTCGTATTATAGTATGAATCAACTACTTATATACCATTTCTATACCAATCGTCCAAGATTCGTATAAGCTTCCTATAAGCTCTCTATAAGCTAACCCCACCCTCCTTACACCCTTTTTTCACCAAAACTTCTCTCAGCTCTCTTCCGAAACTCTCCGTTTCCTTCCGAATCTCTCAACCCTTTCCCATTTGCTAATTTAACTGCCTGTGCGGCTCGCACCTCATTTTCTAATTTCCTCATTTTCCACCTGCCCGTCGTGCCACGACTTGTTAATTTGCTAATTACTTCGTACCTTTGCACTTTCAATAACTATCAATAGAATATAATAATGAGAAAAATACTCTTAGCACTCTCTGTTTTCGCTTTTATGCTGAATGCAATAGCCCAAGATAACCCTTGGCAACAACAAGCTGATTATCAAATGAACGTAACGATGGACGTGAAAAACTTTCAGTATAAAGGCACCCAAAAACTCACGTATACCAATAACTCTCCCGATACTCTCAGCGTAGTATTCTACCACCTCTATTTCAACGCTTTTCAGCCAAATAGCGAAATGGATAGCAAACTGCAATCCATCCCCGACCCCGATAGACGTATGGTTAACAATCTCGGCACCGATAAAAACCCCATTTACCAGAGTCGTATAGCCAAACTCTCACCTTCTGAAATCGGACTATTGCGCATTACGACTATGAGTCAGGACGGACAAAAAGCTACCTTCTCTCACGAAAGTACAATCCTAAAAGTAACCCTCCCCACCCCTATTCTACCTCACAGCAAAACAGTACTCGATATGACCTTTGAAGGTCAAGTGCCCGTAATGATACGCCGTGCAGGTCGTAATAGCCCCGATGGCGTAGCGCTTTCAATGGCACAATGGTACCCTAAAATGGTAGCTTACGACCATCAAGGTTGGCATACTACCGAATACTTAGGTCGTGAGTTCTACGGCGTTTGGGGTAACTTCGATGTAAAAATCACCCTCGACAAAACCTATGTGGTAGCAGGTTCAGGCGTGTTGCAAAATCCTAACGAAATGGGCTGTGGTTATGAAGATAAGGGCGTAAAAATACCCCAAACCAAAGCTAAAACCAAAACGTGGCACTTTGTAGCCGAACGTGTACACGATTTCACTTGGGCTGCCGACCCTCAGTTTACTCACGATAAGCACACTCTCACCGACGGTAAGACCATACACTTCTTCTATAAAAAATATCCAGAGAATTGGAAGCGTATCCAGCCCGATATGCTCAAAGTATTCGATTATTTTAATACACTTATAGGCAAATATCCTTGGGCTCAATACTCTTTCATTCAAGGAGGCGATGGTGGTATGGAGTATGCAATGTGTACCCTTATGGAAGGCGGTAAGAAATACGAGAGTTTAGTAGGCACTGCCATTCACGAACTGGCTCACGCTTGGTTTCAACACCTCTTAGCTACCGATGAGGCAGCTTATCCGTGGATGGACGAAGGGTTTACCTCCTATATCCAAACACTTGCCGAACAACAAGTGTTGCACCTCATTCCTGCAACCAACTATCCCTTTAATAAAGCCTACAACGGCTACCTAAACTTAGTAAAATCAGGGTTACAAGAACCTACCATCACTCATTCCGACCGTTATGCGACGAACTACGCTTATAGTATTGCCGCTTACTACAAAGGGCAGCTCTTCCTCACTCAGTTAGATTATCTAATGGGCAACGAAGCACTGATGAAAACTCTCAAACGCTACTACCGAGAGTATGCTTTCAAGAATCCAACCCCAAATGATTTTATTCGCATAGCCGAAAAAGTATCAGGAATGCAATTGCAATGGTTCCTCAATGAGTTTATGGAAACTGACCACGTAGCCGATTACGCTATCGACAAGGTAGAAGCCAAAGGAAATAAAACGGCAATTACCCTCAAACGTTTAGAACGCCTGCCTCTTTCTATCGACCTTTTTGTAACCGATAAAGCTGGTAAAACCCAATACGTATATGTGCCCTTGCGAATGACTTACGGCGAAAAACCAAACACTTACCCTAATTATCCCCGTACGGTAGTTCCTGCTTGGGGTTGGGGTAACCTTACCTACACTTTTGAACTCGATATGCCATTGAACAATATCCAGAGTATAGTATTAGACCCTAATAACAGAAGTGTAGATATCAATAGGGAGAATAATATTTATAAGAAATAGAATGTATACTGTTATTATCTTTTTAGGATTTTATAATTTGCTCTTTGCCCTCTTCCATTTGTTGTTTTGGAGACTTTTTAAGTGGAAGGAAGAGGTACATAAACTCAGTTTTGCCAATCGCGGAATTATCCAAATTCTCAATATACAAATAGTTTATTATTTTGTAGCAGTAGCAATAGTTTGTTTTTGTTTTACTAACGAACTTCTCACTACTGATTTAGGTAAGGTCTTCTTACTTGGCAACTCGTTGTTCTGGGCAATACGTTTGGTACAACAATATATATTTCTGAGGAAAAATAGTTTTGTAATTCACTTTTTGGCAGTACTATTTTTGTTAGGAACAGTATTATTTTTATTACCTTTGCTTTATTAAAATCAGTATATACTAACTCCTAACATCTAACACCTAAACAATGGACAATATTTTAGGATACGATACAATAAAGAACTATTTGCAAGCCAGTGTGGAAGCAGGTCGCATTCCACACGCTCAGTTATTTGTTGCAAGTGAAGGACAAGGAGGACTGCCAATGGCAATTGCCTACGCAACTCTCATTCTTTCGCACGATAGCCCCAAGGCAAAGGCTCAATGCGCCCAACTCGCTCACCCCGACCTTCATTTTGCTTTCCCCACAGCTATTAATGACAAGGTGAAAAAAGACCCTATTAGTGCTCTCTTTATGGACGAATGGCGCGCTTTTGTAAAAGAACAGCCTTATGGTTCCCTTTTTGATTGGCTCGTGTTCTTAGGTATAGAGAAGAAACAAGCCAACATAGGGGTAAATGAGGCTAAAGAGATTACCAATAAGTTAGCACTGAAATCATTTGAGGGTGGTTATAAGGTAATGATTATCTGGATGGCAGAGAAGATGAATGCCGAAGCCTCTAACAAGCTTCTTAAACTCCTCGAAGAACCCGCCGATAAAACGGTCTTTCTCTTGGTGGTAGAAGATGAAAATGCTCTATTAGACACTATCAAATCTCGTTGCCAAATCCTGCGTTTTCCGCCCCTAAGTGAGAATGCTATTAAAGAAGCCCTCGTAGAACGTGGTTTAGCTGATGCCGAAGCGACCAAAATAGCTCTACGCGCTCAAGGAAACTTCAACAAAGCCCTCCAACTGATGAACAACAAAGAAAGCGAAGAAGCCATTTTTGAGCGTTGGTTTATTGCGTGGGTGCGCACAGCCTACCGCGCACGTGGTAACAAAGCCTCTATACAAGGACTCTTGCAGTGGAGTGACGAAATTAATACCGTAGGGCGGGAGGCGCAAAAACAGTTTTTGCAGTATTGCGCTGAGGTGTTCCGTCAGGCATTCCTACTGAACTATACCGCCTCTAATTTGGTATATATACAATTCGCCGACCCTACTTTTCAACTTGCCAAATTTGCCCCTTTTATTCACGGCGGTAATATCGAGGCAATACACAACCTCCTCGAAGAAGCCCAGTTACACGTAGAGCGCAATGGCAATGGCAAAGTTATTTTCACCGATTTAGCTATTAAACTCACAAGATTGTTACACACTAAGCAATGAGACAATTTTCTAATTTTCTAATCTGCTAATTTTCCAATTTGAAATTATGTTAACCGCAATTTCCCCTATCGATGGTCGTTATGCCGATAAAACGACCTCCCTTGTGCCTTTCTTCTCCGAAATGGCACTCATTCGTTATCGTGTGCAAGTGGAAATAGAGTACTTTATCGCACTCTGTGAACTCCCCTTACCTCAACTCGCCAATTTTCCTAAGGGAAAATACACCAACCTTAGAAAACTCTACCAAAATTTCACCGAAGAGGAAGCTCTAAAAGTAAAAGAAATAGAGCAAACTACTAATCACGATGTAAAAGCGGTTGAATATTTCATTAAAGAGGCTTTTGATAAATTGCAATTAGAAAAATACAAGGAGTTTATCCACTTTGGTCTCACCTCTCAGGATATCAACAATACCGCTATTCCTCTTAGCATCAAGGAAGCTGTACAACAAGTGTATTTGCCTGCCTTGGAGCAATTGCTCAGCAAACTGAGAAGTTTAGTAACCCAATGGAAAAATATCCCTCTACTGGCGCGCACTCACGGTCAGCCGGCATCCCCTACGCGTTTAGGCAAGGAGTTCGAGGTGTTTGTCGTTCGTATGGAACAGCAGTTACAAACCCTTATAGCAGTGCCTTATGCTGCCAAGTTTGGGGGAGCTACCGGTAACTACAACGCTCATAAAGTAGCCTATCCTAATATCGATTGGAAGGCTTTCGGCACCCGCTTTGTAGAGGAAATATTAGGCTTGCACCATTCTTTCCCCACTACCCAAATTGAGCATTACGACCATTTAGCCGCTCTTTTCGATGCTCTCAAACGTATCAATACAATTCTCATCGATTTGAATCGCGATGTTTGGACGTATATCTCTATGGATTACTTCAAGCAACAGATAAAAGCTGGCGAGGTAGGCTCTTCGGCTATGCCTCATAAAATAAACCCTATTGATTTTGAAAACTCCGAAGGCAACTTAGGCATTGCCAACGCTCTTTTAGAACATCTATCAGCAAAATTGCCTATTTCCCGTCTACAGCGCGACCTCACCGATAGTACAGTATTGCGCAATGTAGGGGTGCCTTTTGGTCATATACTCATAGCCCTGCAATCTACCCTCAAAGGACTCAATAAACTCCTTTTAAATAATCATAAAATCCGCGAAGACTTGCAAGACCATTGGGCAGTAGTAGCCGAGGCTATCCAAACGATTTTGCGTCGTGAAGGCTATCCTAACCCCTATGAAGCCCTCAAAGCCCTCACGCGTACCAATACCGCTATCACTGCCGAGACTATTAGCAGTTTTATCGATACCTTGGAAGTAAATGAAGATGTAAAGGCAGAACTAAAAGTTATAACGCCCGAGAACTATACGGGAGTTTAAAACAACAGCCACAATATCTAATAAAAAAGCCTACTTGAAATTTCAAGTAGGCTTTTCTTTTTTATAAATACTTCTTCTCTTAAAAATCTACTGTTACCCCTAATTTCTCAGCAATAATCGCATTGATATACTCCGAAAGGGCTGGAATGCTTACGCTCTCCAATACGGTATTTGCAAAAGCATAGGTGAGTAAGGCAGAGGCTTCTTTTTTGCCTATCCCACGTGTTTGCAAATAGAATAAAGAGTCTGCGCTGAGAGAACCTACGGTACAGCCGTGTGAGCACTTCACATCATCGGCGAAGATTTCGAGTTGGGGCTTGGTGTATACCGTTGCCTTATCGGAGAGGAGAATATTGTCGTTCTGCTGATAAGCATTCGTTTTCTGGGCGATTTGCTCCACCATTATCTTACCGTTGAACACATTGGTTGCTTCATCACTTACGATACTCTTATAATCTTGATGACTCTCACAGTTAGGATATGCGTGGTTCACCAGCGTATAATGGTCGGTGTGCTGTGTGCCTTGCAAAATGCTCAATCCTTTGAGAGTAGATTCTAAATGCTCGCCTTGGTGATAGAAATTGAGGTTGTTGCGAGTGAGTGTCCCACCAAACGAGAAGGTATGTACGCTGGCGTGGCTATTTGCTTCTTGCGAAATATAGGTGTTATCAATAAGGGAAGCAGTAAGACTATCGTTTTGCAATTTGTAATAATCGAGGAAAGCATCTTTGGCTACAAAAGCCTCGGTTACTACGTTGGTAAGGATAGCCGTAGCAGTATCCGATAGGTTTTGATGCACTTCAATAAATTTGATCTGTGCATTCTCACCCACTGCAATAATATTACGCGGTTGGTAGCAAGTGGTTTCTTTTCTGTCGTTGAAATACAGCAACTGTATGGGTTTATCTACCACTCTTCCCTTAGGTACTTCTATATAAATCCCTTCTGAGGCAAAAGCCGTGTTGAGAGCGGTAAATACATCGCCTTTTTCGGTATTGGCGTTGAAGTATTTTTTAATAAACGCTTCTCCGCCCTTGTGTAATGCTTCTAATAGAGGTGTAACAGTAACGCCTATGAGCTCTTTGCTCGACATTTCGGGGCAGTAATAGCCGTTTATAAACACGAGCTGATAACAATCCGCGATAGCGTACTTATGTAACACTTCGGGTGAGAGGGTTGTTTTATTATAAATAGGTTGCCACAAGCTGTAATCAGTAGCTTGGAGATTAGAGAGTGAGGTGTATTTCCACGCTTCTACTTTCTTATGTGGAAAACCCTTTTCGGCAAAGAAACTAAGAGCTTCTTTGCGAATGTCTTTTAATATATCGCCTTTATGTGGGAACTGCTCAAAAGTAGCTACCCATTTGTCTTTTAAATTCATAGTCTAATTTGCTTATCCTTTCAGCCAATCATAACCTTTCGCTTCCAATTCTAAGGCGAGGTTTTTGTCGCCTGTTTTTACGATTTTACCATCGGAAAGTACGTGTACGTAATCGGGGACGATGTAGTCTAAAAGACGTTGGTAGTGGGTGATAACAAGCACCGCATTGTTTTCGTTTTTGAATTTATTCACTCCATTAGCTACAATGCGTAGGGCGTCGATATCAAGACCAGAGTCGGTCTCGTCTAAAATAGCAATTTTAGGTTCGAGCATTGCCATTTGGAAGATTTCGTTGCGTTTCTTCTCACCGCCCGAAAAACCTTGGTTAAGGGAGCGCGAAAGGAAGTCGGGGTTGATTTCTAAAAGGGCTGCTTTCTCGCGTATTTTTTTGAGAAGTTCAGCAGCAGGCATATCGGGTAATCCTTGTGCCTTGCGACTCTCATTGATAGCGGTTTTGATGAAGTTGGTTACTGATATTCCAGGGATTTCCACTGGGTATTGGAAAGACATAAAAATGCCTTTATGTGCGCGCTCTTCGGGGGCATCTTCTAACAGACTTTCGCCATTGAGGAGGATATCACCCTCTGTTACCTCAAAGTTTTCGTTACCCGCAATCACCGCCGAAAGGGTAGATTTGCCTGCTCCATTAGGTCCCATAATAGCGTGTACTTCGCCTGCTTTTATTTCCAAGTCAATTCCTTTAAGGATTTCTTTGCCGTCCACACCTGCGTGGAGATTTTTTATTATTAACATTCTTAATTGAGTTTAGTGATACTTCTCTTCTAACTATAAAGTATGACACAGCTTGTATTAGTACTCATATTTCTCAATAGTACCATCATTTCCGTCCGTCACTTTGGTAATTTTAGTAGCGTAACCTTGCGGATTATTAGCTTCATTTTTATATTCTGTACTTAAGTATGGGCTACCTTTAGTAAGTCCTAAGCTAGGGTTGTTAGAGTCTTCTAGTTGTTGGGTTCGTTCGAATACTTTCACTACAAGATTTTTGCTATTAGTGGCTTCATAAAGCTCATAAAAGGTGTAATTTTCTAAAGGAGTGTTTGCTAACGTGATAAGTTGTATTTGCAAGTTTCTCTTGGGGTTTTTCTTCTGTAAGTCATACTCATATAGATAGGTCTTTCTAAAAGAAACTACTCCGTTTGTGAGATTATCGTATACTTTCTTTATCAAGTTGCCTTCTGGACTAAAAGTATAGATATATGTGTCGTATCCAGAATCACCCGTTGCCACCACAGTATGGGCGTCTGGGTAGGTAAGATTGTAAACTACTGAAGGGATAGGGGCAAATTTACTTAGCTTCCCATCTTTGTAGTCAAAAGTAATAGACATAGAAAACTTTCCTAATTCACTTTTTTTAATTTCAGTAACTTGGTCTTGGTCATTAAAGCTAAATTCTACAACTTCTTGAGCTATACCGTCTTTATCAATATCTATTCTGGCAGGAAGCTTCTTACCTTTTAGGGGTTTAATAATCAAATGTTTGACCTCCTTTCGTTCTGATCCTGAAATTTCGTACTCTTTTGCATCTTTAATAAAACCATCCTCTACGGTGTAAACCATTTCGGTGGAACTATCTGCTGAATATTCTATGATGTACTTAGTAGGTAATATAACCTTTTCTTCCCAAGGGTCAGGAGCTTTGTTATTGTTATTATTGTTATTGTCATCATCACTTTTGCAGCAAGCAACTCCAATGAAAGCAAGACTTGCTAAGATTAACAGTTTTCTCATAACGATTTTTTATTAAATTAGGGAGCAAAGATAGTCTTTTTTGGTGTAACGGACAAAAAATGAGATAAAAAAGGCTCAGTATCTGCATTTAGGTCAAACACACAAAATATCTTCTGTGAAATTAGTGACACTTCTCTTCCAGCTATAAAGTATGATACAGCTTGTATTAGTACTCATATTTTTCAATAGTACTATCATATCCCATCGTCACTTCGGTAATTTTAGTAGCGTAACCTTGCGGATTATTAGCTTCATTTTTATATTCTGTACTTAAGTATGGGCTACCTTTAGTAAGTCCTAAGCTAGGGTTGTTAGAGTCTTCTAGTTGTTGGGTTCGTTCGAATACTTTCACTACAAGATTTTTGCTATTAGTGGCTTCATAAAGCTCATAAAAGGTGTAATTTTCTAAAGGAGTGTTTGCTAACGTGATAAGTTGTATTTGCCATTTTCTTAACCTCTCTTCTTTATTCTTCTGCCAAAAGGTGTCCCATTTTTATTTTTTTGACGGTCAAATAGCGTTGATTGAATTTATTGGCGTGTACCTCCAGTGGAACACGCTTAACAATATGGAGCCCATGCCCCTCAAGCCCCGCTCGTTTAGCCGGATTATTCGTTAAAAGACGAATGGTTTCAGGATTTTGGATTAGAGCAATCGGATTGTTTTGTTTTGATAATTCAGTTTCTAGTTGTTTGAAAGTAGGGTTTAAATTCATATTGATCATCTCCTTAAAACTATTGTAGCATACTTATTATATCAAGAATGTAAATAGTTTCAAAAAGTTTTTGAAAATTTTAGTTAAACGCTTGCATTAATTTTATGAAAGTGCTACCCTAATGATAGATGAAAAGATGCACAAAGGAGATTTGTAGATGGAAAAGCAAACAATTACGATTTATGATGTTGCGCGTGAAGCGAACGTATCCATGGCTACAGTATCGCGTGTTGTTAATGGAAATCCAAACGTTAAACCAGCAACTCGTAAGAGAGTTTTAGATGTAATTGACGAAATGGATTATCGTCCAAATGCCGTTGCGCGTGGGTTAGCGAGTAAGAAAACAACGACTGTGGGAGTTATTATTCCTGACGTTACAAACCTTTATTTTGCTAGTTTAGCTCGTGGGATTGATGACATTGCTACAATGTATAAATATAACATCATTTTAGCAAATTCAGACCAAAATAATCATAAAGAAATTCAAGTGTTAAATACTTTATTCTCTAAACAAGTAGATGGAATTTTATACATGGGAAACCATCTAACACCTGAATTGCGTGCTGAAATTGTTCGTTCAAAAACACCGATTGTGTTAGCGGGAACAATGGATGCGGAACATGAAATTGCTTCAGTAAATATCGATTTTAATGAAGCAACAAAAGAAGTAGTGGAAACATTAATCGGAAATGGACATAAGAAAATTGCTTTTGTCACTGCTGCAATGAAAAATGTGGCTTCAGTCGATTTCCGTTTAGAAGGATATAAAGCTGCTTTAGAAAAAGCAGG
>ERZ773043.543-NODE-543-length-22136-cov-6.144015_pt1 | contig 22136 bp, 10 predicted proteins | sample MGYA00580636_ERZ773043 | MGnify/ENA primary metagenome ERZ773043 (study PRJEB29015, sample SAMEA2737992) | human oral metagenome | biome: human oral; feature: human-associated habitat; material: dental | place: China | collected 2065 ...
GAGCCATAGCGGCTTCCTTTACCAAAATACAGCGCTGGCATCGCCTTGCCGTACTCCTCGTACTGTCTGCGGCTCGCCGCCTTGTCTTTTGGCAAAGTTAAGCCGCTATATTTTTGTGTCTCAAATATGGATGCCCTGAAGCCCACGTATTTAGGGCATCTCCAGCACCCCTGCCCTGAAGCCCTTTATTTATAAGGGCTTCAGAGGCGACTGCCCGGAGCGCCTTTATTTATACGGGGTTGCGGGCAGGCTCTTTTCAGTCACGTATCGCCGCCCGAAAAAAACGGCGCGCCCAAGGGCGCGCCGCGTTTTTGGGACATCCGGTCGGCGGCATGCGCCGCAGCCGGCGCTTTAGACGTTGTAGGTGGTCGATGCCGTCGTGCCGCCTTTGCCCGTCCAGTTGGTGTGGAAGAATTCGCCGCGCGGCCTGTCGATGCGCTCATAGGTGTGCGCGCCGAAGTAGTCACGCTGCGCCTGCAACAGATTGGCCGGCAGCACTGCGCTGCGATACTGGTCGAAAAAGGCCAGCGCGGTACTGAAGGCCGGGGCGGGGATGCCCTTGAGCGCAGCCTGGGCGACGACGTTGCGCCAGCCGGGCTGCGCCTTGCGGATTTCCTCCCGGAAATAGTCGTCCAGCAGGAGGTTGGAGAGCGCCGCATCCTTGTCGAAAGCCGCCTTGATCTTACCGAGGAAACGCGAACGGATAATGCAGCCGCCGCGCCACATCAAGGCGATGCCGCCGTAGTTGAGATTCCAGCCATACTCCTTGGCCGCTGCACGCATTAGCATGTAGCCCTGGGCGTAGCTGACGATCTTGGAGGCATACAACGCGCTTTTGATGTCGGCGATAAACGCCTGCTTCTTCGCCGCATCCGCCGCGATCTCGCTGAGCGCCGGATGCGGACCGTCAAGCCGGCTTGAGGCGAACACGCGCTCATCCTTCAGCGCCGAAACGCAGCGCGCATAGACGGCTTCGGCCATCAGGGTGATCGGAATCCCCAAATCCTGAGAATTGATGACCGTCCATTTGCCCGTCCCCTTCTGGCCGGCGGTATCGAGAATCTTGTCGACCAGCGGCGCCCCGTCATCATCCTTCTTGGCCAGGATATCGCGCGTAATTTCGATCAGGTAGCTGTCGAGTTCGCCGCGATTCCATTCGGCGAAAACTTCGTGCATCTCGCCGGCGCTCATGCCCAGGCCGTGCTTCATGAGGTTGTAGGCTTCGCAAATGAGCTGCATGTCGCCGTATTCGATGCCGTTATGCACCATCTTGACGTAATGACCGGCGCCCATCTCGCCCACCCAGTCGCAGCAAGGCGAACCGTCGTCGACCTTAGCCGCAACGGCCTGGAAAATATCCTTGACGTACGGCCAGGCCGCCGGCGAGCCGCCGGGCATAATGCTCGGACCATGACGTGCGCCCTCCTCGCCACCGGATACGCCGGTGCCGACATAGAGCAGCCCTTTGCTTTCGACGTATTTCTGGCGACGGTTGGTATCCTCGAACAGCGAATTGCCGCCGTCGATGATGATGTCGCCTTTTTCCAGGTGCGGGATCAGCTGCTCGATGAAGTCATCCACCGGCTGGCCGGCCTTGACCAGCATCATGACGCGGCGCGGCTTTTTGAGCAGCGCGACCATTTCGGCGATCGAATGCGCACCGATGACCCGGGTGCCTTTCGCTTCGTTGGCAAGAAATCGGTCAACCTTATCGGTCGAGCGGTTGTAGGCGACGATGGTAAAACCGTGGTCGTTCATGTTCAGAATCAGGTTCTGGCCCATAACCGCCAGCCCGATCAGGGCAAGATCTGCGCGTGCTTCCATGTAATGAGTCCTTCCGTCAAAGTAAAAGGGGGTGGGATTTCGGTCATCATGCCTGAATCTGGGCAGCCGTATCGACTGCGGGATTGCGGGCCAGTTCGACGAACTTGCCGATCAGTTCGCTACGGAATGCGACGTTGGCCGGCAGGTCGGCGCCGAAAATCTTTTCCAGCGCCAGCAGGTCGTCCACGATATCCGCCGCGGCCGTGCGTTTTCTCGCCTGCGCCAGGATTTCATCCGACATCGGGTCGTTCAGCGCGCCGCCTGGCGTATGCGCGGTCTTGACGGCAAAATGCATCCAGGCGGCCACGGCCGTAGCAATCGCCGGTGAGGGCAGCCCTTTGGCGATTCGGTCGCGCAGCGGCGCGAGCAGGCGCTGCGGCAGTTTTTGCGAGCCGTCGGAAGCAATCTGCGCCGTCTTGTGCTTGAGCGCCGGGTTGCAGAAACGCCGCTTCAGGCTATCCACATAGGCGGCGGTATCGACGCCTTTCGGCGCCTGCAGCACTTCGCGGATTTCCACCCAGAGCGGGTCGAGCACGTCGGTAATCAGTTTCAGCCCCATCGCATCGGCTACCGTTTCACGGCCGGTCAGCTGGCCGAGATAGGAGAGCGTCGAGTGCGAACCATTGAGGCAGCGCAGCTTCATGTTCTCCCAGCGTTCGATTTCATCCGAAAAGACGGCGCCGAACTTGTCCCAATCCGGCCGCCCCATCGTGAATTCATCCTCGATGACCCACTGGACAAATTCCTCGGTGACGACCGGCCAGGCGTCTTCCAGTCCGGTTTTACCATTCACATGCGCACGGTCGGCGTCGGTAGTCGCCGGCGTAATGCGGTCGACCATCGTGCAGGGGAAGCGGACGTTGGCTTCGATCCATTGCGCGAATGCCGGATCCAGTTCGCGGGCATAGGCCAGCACGGCCGCCTTGGCCAGCTTGCCGTTGTTGGGCAGGTTGTCGCAGCTGAGCACGGTAAAGGGCGGGATGCCAGCGGCTTTCCGGTTCTTGAGCGCTTGTACGATCAGGCCGTGGATGCTCTTGGGCGTTGCGGGCGATTTGAGGTCGGCGGCAATCGCCGGCGCCTGCAGCAACAGCTTTCCGGTGGCCACATCAAGGCAATATCCCTTTTCCGTGACGGTGAGGCTGACGATGCGCGTACCCGCATCACTCATTCTGGCGAGCAGCTTGTCGGCATCCTCTGGCCCGCCGAGCACGTCGACGATCGAGCCGATCACTTTGAGCTTTTCCCCGTCCGCACTCATTTCCGCCAGCGTGTACAAGCCGTCCTGCGGCAGCAGCGCCTTTTTCATATCGTCAGAAATGACGCCGGCGCCGACGATGCCCCAGGCCAGATCACCGGAAGCCAGCACAGCATCGGTAAACATCGCCTGATGCGCCCGATGGAATGCGCCGATCCCCAGATGCACGATGGCGCTGGCAACCTTCTTGCGGTCATACGTCGGCTGTTGCATTCCCGTCGGCAGATTTTTCAGATTCGCTTCATTCAGACGCATGGTTTTCTCCTTCAGGTTTTCTTCGGTCAATGAGTCAATCGATCAATAGGGGGTTCGCATCATGAGGCAATCATTCATCCTGCGCCAGGCCGGGTTGAGCAAGTAGCGAATGGTCTTGGGTCAACAGTCCGCCGGTTTCGATGATGCCATTCGCGCGCATCGCCCGCCATTTGTAATGATCACCGCCCAGCCAGACCTGCGCCCTATTCTCGAAACGGGTGTCGCCGGCAATGTCAGCCGGCGGCAAATGGCAGTGATCGTCGATGATCGGCATCGACGCGGCGTACGCGTGATACGCGTGATAGAGCCGCTGCGCGCTCGCGTCGGGCAGCAGGAAATCGGCATTCATAAAGGGGTTCATTGGGACGCCTCCGGTTTATCGCCCACATACGACAGGCGTGGATTCTGTGAAATCCGGGTAGGTCATTTTATAGCGAATCCTGACCCACTCCCATAGGCCGACGGCACGACGCGGGCAATGCGTGCAGTAGTGCAAGCGGGATGCCCGGAAGCCCTTTATCCACGGGCATCTCCAAAGAGGCGCCCTGAAGCCCTTGTAAACAGGGCATCTCAGAGGGGGCACCCGGAAACGCCCTATCCACGCGGGGTTCCGGGAGGGTGCCCGGAGCGCCTTTATTCATGCGGGGTTCCGCGCATGCCCTCATCTACCCACGTATCACCGCCCAGAAAAAACGGCGCTTCCAGAGAAAGCGCCGTTGCGTGACACCTTTTGCGTCCGCGCCGCCCACACTCAAGCGTGGGTGTGCTGACGTTTTTCCACTTCCCGCTGCACCTTTTCGAAGAGCGCCACCACCGCCGGGCTCACCGGCTTGTCAAGCAGGGTTGTAACGTAGACGGCAATAGAACCGGCGATAAAGCCCGGAATGACGTCGAACAACGTCGAGCCGGTAAACGGCCAGACCACAACCGTCAGCCCGCCGGCAATAACGCCGGCGACGGCGGCATTGCGCGTCATCCGTTTCCAGAACAGCGAGAATAGGATGACCGGCCCGAACGCCGCGCCAAAGCCCGACCAGGCGTAGCCGACGAGGTCGAGAATCTTGCCACCGCGGAAGGACAGGAAGACGGCGATCACGGCCAGGAGCAGCACCATGGCACGGCTGACAAACATCAGCTCCTTGTCGGTCGCCTGCGGCTTGTAGAAGCTGCGGTAGAGGTCTTCGGCAAAGGAACTGGCCGCCACCAGCAGCTGCGAACTCAGCGTGCTCATGATCGCCGCCATGATCGCCGAAAGGAAGAAACCCGCCACCCAGGGGTTGAAGGAATCCTTGACCATCGTGATAAACACCGTTTCCGGATTGGCAAGCGCCGTCGGCCCGTTATAGACGGCCACGCCGATGAGGCCGACGATGATTGTGCCGTAGAGCGGCAGCACATTGCCGAACGTCAGCGCAATCATCCGGGACTTGACCAGTTCGCGATGATTCTTGATCGACATGAAGCGGATCAGGATGTGCGGCTGGCCGAAATAGCCCAGCCCCCAGCCGACGGCGGAAATCACCGTGATCCAGGTGATCGTGCCGGTCGTCTGCCAGAGCACGCCTTCTTTGAGGTTGTAATCGACCGTTTTGAGCGCGCTCAGCATGTCGGGATTGAGCGCAGCGATCTTGGCGAGCACAGTCTCCATTCCGCCCGCAGTGCTGATGCACAGGATCGGCGTGAGCATCAGCGTCGTAAACATGATGATACCCTGCAACAGCTCGGTAAAAGTCACGGCGAGGAAGCCGCCGAGGAAGGTGTAGCCGACGATGACCCCCGCACCGATGAGGATCGCGGAAATCCGGTTGATGCCGAACAGCGACTCAAACAGCACGCCGCCGCTGACGAAGCCGGCCGCCACGTAGCCGGTGAAGAAAAAGACGATGAAGGCGGAAGTGACCAGCTTCAGCAACCGGCTGTTATCCTGAAAGCGGTTTTCCAGATAGCTGGAAATCGTCAGCGAATTGTTCGCCTGCTCGGTATAGACGCGTATGCGCTGAGCGACGTATTTCCAGTTGATCATCGCAAAAATGGCGGTGAAGATGCAGATGTACAAACTGGACTTGCCCAGCCCCGACGCATACGCCGCGCCGGGCAAGCCCATCAGGATCCAGCCGCTGAAATCGGCCGCCTGTGCCGAGATCGCCGTCACCCAACTGCCCAGGCTACGGCCGCCGATGATGTATTCGCCGTAGGACTGGGTGCGGAAGTACGTGGCAACGCCGATCGCCATCATCGCGCACAGATACAGTACAAAAGTAATGTAGATCGGATCGAACTTCATGAGGCGTCCTTTCCATCGCGCCAGAGGTCATAGGCAGACCAGATCAAGACCGCAGGCATCGGCACCAGGATCAGAAACAAGGTAATGGCATCAAAATATTGCATACGCACTCCTGAAAGGGCTAGACGGGGGCTGGATAAGGATTGACCTCGTTTTAGCGTGCCTGACGTTTTCTGGCCTCGACCAGGCCACTCAGAACGTACAGACACATCCAGGCACACACATGGCTGGAGACATTGTTGGGGTCGGTGGGCGGATAAATCTCGACGAAATCGAAGCCCTGTACGCCTGCGCTGGCGACCCCGCGCAGGAAGCAGGCCATTTCATACGTCGACAACCCGCACGGGTCGGCCGGCCCGCCCGGGTTATGCGCCACATCGAGCGCATCGCTGCAATGCGTGACATAGATCGCTTTCGTTCCTTTGCCGGCGATGTCGAGCGAACGCTGGATGGCCGATTCGATGCCGCCTGGCGCCTTGCATTCGAAGCTGCTGATCACCGTCGCCCCGACCGAGCGCGCCGCCTGCATACCTTTTGGATTGTTGCGCGGGCCGCGGATGCCGACATGAACGATATTTTTCGGATCGATGCCGGGAAGCTCGTATGTCCGGCGCAGCGGCGAGCAGCGCGCGTACTTGTATTCGCCAAAGGTATCCATATTGTCCAGATGGGCGTCGAGATGGATGACGCCGATTTTTCCATCGTGCTTCTCCGCTAACGCTTTCAGGATCGGATACGCCACCGAATGGTCGCCGCCAAAGGAAATCGGGAAAACGCCCGCATCCCACAATTCTTTCGCACGCGCTTCGATATTGGCCATCGTTCCCTCGATATCGCCGTTTTGCGTGGCAACATCGCCGTAGTCGGCCGCAGATAGATGATCGAACACGTCCACGTCGAATTCCGGCAGATAACCGCCATAGCGGATCGAAGCGTTGCGGATCGTTTTGGGCGCCAGTTCGCAACCGGACGGGCCGCCCCATGTGCATACTCCCTCAAACGGAATTCCGGAAAAAATCACATCGTATTTGCCGAGATCACGCTTATCGTGGACTCTGGGCAGCCCCATAAAGGTCGGCACACCGCTATAGACTTCTTCAAACTGCTTATGCGCCACATAGCATTCCGGTTTATTTTGCATGAGAACATTCCTTCACAAGGATTAAAACTTAAAACCACAGGAACGATGAATTCAATTCCTCCGACGCTGCCGCCTTGTCTTGCAGTGCAGGAAAAGCTGATTCCATCAACGCCGGGCAGCCGCGCCGCCCGGCCGTTTTAACATTCAGCGCGTCGCCAGGCGGCAGGACGTTTCGACCCGATTGCCATAGGGATCAACAAAACCGAAAAAACCTTCATTGGCTTTTGCATGCCACTCGGTCCCTTTGCCAAACAGGCCGCTGGAACTGACGTAGCGTACGCCCGAGCCGGAAACTGCGCGAGTCAGAATGGCGCGCTTGTCATCCAATGCCAGCTCGATCCGGTCATTGTCAAGATTACGGATATACACGGACAATCCGTTTTCACAACTGAAACGATCCGCGGCCGGCCGGTTGGCAGGTGGAGTTCTGGACGGTTGGCCGGGCGGAGGCATATCCGGCCCACCCACGTGATGACGCGGTCCGTCCGCACATCCTGCCAGAATCAGTGCAGCGCACACCGGAAGCATCAATGCCGACATTTTCATAGACAAACTCCTTTCGTTAAAAAACACAAAAACGCCTTGCCGGCCGCTGTTCCATTCTCGGAACAGCGCGACAACACACAAGGACAACAGGAACAAGGCGTAAACCACCGAGATTGCGCATGGCCCATCACATTGGCGAGCCGGCGCAGCAAGGCACAAGGCAAGCATAACACAGGGCAGGCGCTGCCCCACTTCACCGACGCATCGACGCCGGGCCTGCCAGTTCATCCGGATTCCCAAGGTAAACCCTTGCCGAAACGTATGCAGGGAGTCGCCTTAAATAACGCATTACAGGGTGTGTCGAAAGGTGTGGAAGGTATAAAAACACGAAATCGCCTTGCATCGTGCTTACCGCCCAGGGGCATATTCTTCTCGTACTTGGACTGGGGTACATAGGTATCAACAGGCAGGGAAACATCCGGTTGCCAGCCGGCAAGCATCATGCCAATTTTGCCTGTAAGGCAACTTTTTCGTCAAAGAGGAAACACCATGTTTCTGAAGAAGCCCCTATCCAGATCTGCAGGCGTCCGCTTTTATCACGACAGCCGTACAGGCGCGCGACTTCTGCCCGGCCGACGTGCCCCCGCCTGATTATCCGGCGTTTAGGGCCGTCGCTCCTTACTTCCCCGGCTTTTCACTGTGGGTTCCTGCGTTGCTTAAAGGCGCACCCGTGTATTGACGCGCCCCGTGCGCACGTGGCAGAGCCGGCATGACAGCGGGTACGTGCTGGCCACAGATGATCACAACGTCTATTCCCCACTGAACATGCGGGGAACAGGAAACAAAAACGGAGCCACTCGGCTCCGTTTTATTTGCGGACACGCGCTTGCATTACGCGGATTTACCCAATCCGAGAACCTCAACACCACCCCATGCCCCCCAATGAGGGAATGAGGGATGGTGTGTGGTGCATAACGCGCGGGCGGCCGTATTACTCCTTGCCTGCCGCTTTCTGCAACGGCTTTTCACCGGTCACTTCGATCTCGACACGGCGGTTCGGCTCCAGGCAGGCAATCAATTCTTTGCGCGCCATTTTGCCGCCGCATTCGGTGACAGGCTGTTGCTCTCCCATGCCTTGCGCCGACATTTGCGCACCAGGAACGCCTCTGGCGGCCAGATAGCCGCGCACGGTTTCCGCGCGTTGCTGCGAAAGCCGCTGGTTGTAGGCATCGCTGCCGAGACGGTCGGTATGGCCGGTAATGGTAATCCTTGCCGAAGAATCAAGTGACTTCAGCTCCGTTGCCAGCTCGTCGAGCTGCTGGCGACCGGCCGGACGCATATCTTGTTCGGCAAACTTACCGAAGGGGAAGAGAGCATCCGCCTTGAGACGGATTCTGCGCGGTTCAGCCGATGCGGTGGCATCCTTTTGCTCGCTCAGCCGATCGGCGCAGGATTCCGGCTTCCAGTAGAAATTCCGCCCTTTCATTGACGTGTCAAAAAGCACCTTGTACTGACAGGTCGTGACGCCTTCCGCATCATGGAACTTGAATACGTAATCCCATTCACGCGCGCCGTGGGTTTCACGGAAATGCGGGACGCCGAGCAGATAGTACAGATCTTCCTTGGTCATGCCGGGCTTGATCAGGCGCAGGTTATCCAGGTTTGGAAAAATCCCGCGCTCCAGCGCCTCATTCTGCGTGATCTCCGGGAAAACGATCTGGGTGGCGTTCCCCTGCTCATCCAGCCCTTCGCTAATCGCGTAGGTGCACCCCGTCACCAGCAGTGCCAGCGAGCACGCCCATGGCGTCAACACACCGGGGCGCCGCACCTGTTTCCGTTTCATTGCTTGCATATTCTGTTTCTCCATTGTTTTGCGTTGTCCCGACACTTACCACTGATAGCCCATACCAACGTTTGCGCCGACCGTGCCGTGATTGTGCGTGTTGACACTGCCTTTGAGCACCCAGCGGCCATTGTCGGAAATCGTCGATACGCCCAGCGCCAATGCTGTGCGCCCCTGATACGTCGCAGCGCCCATAGCAACCATGCTCTTACCCGGCACATAAGCCTGCGGCAGTCCGGCCGAAGCCATCGCGCTGGCAACCCCGCCCATGGCCTTATTATGGTTTGCGTCGATTTTGTTGGACAGGTTGTTGATTGTCGTGGAGATGCCGTTGTTGATTGCCATCGTAGTTTGGTACAGCTGCGAACCGTTGATGGCGTCTGTACTGGTCGGGCTGACCTGACCAGCAGCCACATTCTGGATGCGACGCTCCTGACCAACGTCGCCGACAGTAACAACCCCGGTCGGCGTGCCGCCTGCGTAGTTATACGCCACCCCGTTGACGATGCCGACGTTGTAAGTCGTCATGCCCGCCGTCTGCGGTGTTGCAGCAGTCTGCGCCGCGGCGCCCGAACCCAGATGCACCGAATTGGCCGCCGTAGCCGTCACGTTGTTGCCCAGCACGAACGCATCATGCGAACCCGCGGCGATCGTGTTGTTATTACCGACGCTGTACGAATTGGCTGCGTTGATGATGGTTGGGTCACCGATTGCACCGGAGTTTTCGCCCCTGACCACGTTGCCCGTACCGATGGAAATCGACTTCTTGCCCAGAGCCTGCGCACCATCGCCTATAGCCACGGCCGATGCACCGCCTGTTACGGCCTCATTGCCGATAGCGATGCCATTGGCTTTGCGCACATGGGCGCGCCGTCCCATCGCCGTACCGTTGGTAGCCCCCGCATCAACAATGGCATTGACACCCTGCGCCGTCGAACCCAACGCACCCGCGCTCGAATCGTTCGTCGGCCCGAGGATCGGTGCCTCGCCGTTATCACGGGTATGCGAATACTTGGTACCTTCCCGTTTGACCTGGTTGAGCGCTGCAATCACATTGGTATGTTGGGTCATCGTTTGCCCGGCCACGTCGTACACATTTAACGCTCTCGTACCGTCTGGATTGGTAAAGTTCTCACCAACAACGGCATTCAGCTGGCGTTTGTTGACAGCATCGGTGTCAGCCACACCATCAGCTACATTGGTGATTACATTGTTGCCCATGTTGACCGTCGTACCTGCACCCACCGTCAAGCCACCATTGGCCGTCACCGGGCCGCTGAAGGTCGGGTTATCCACCACATCCACTTTCAGCGTATTACCGGTCAACGTCACTTTGGTGTTGGAACCATTCACAACATCCACCGTGCCATTCGGCGCAATGTTGGAGGCTGTCCCGCCATTGGCTTTCAGGTTCCAGCCCGCACCCGCCGTGGTGTTGATGGCATTGAGCGCGTCCTGTACGCTGGTATGCGTCGTGCCGCCTACGTTCAGGCCCGCCGTTACCTTGCCTGTTGCCGGATCAAAGGAGGAAGTTCCGCCCAACGCTGTGGCCGTGCTGCTGCCGGTGTTATACAGCTGGCTGCCATTCACTGCTTGTTTGCTGGTCGCGCTCAGCTCAGCCGGCGCCACATTGTTGATGGTGACGCCACTGGTACTGCCAACGGGCCCGACCAAGGTGACTTGATTAGCCGGCGTGAACTGATCGGCATTGGGCGTGTTGTTGCCTGCAGCATGGTTGGTGCTGGTGTACTGCAATGCGCCGGGCGCAGCCGATACGGTTACTTTGGAATTGCCGCTGGTTGCATCCTGCGTCACATCCACCTTGGTGCTACCGTTGCCCGCCACAAAATCAACCTTTTTGCCGGGCTTAACCGTACCAACAGCGGCAGGCGCGCCATTGCCAATATCCCAGCCCTTGTTGGCTACGGTACTGACATCATCAACGGCAGCCTTGAGCTGGTCTTCGGTTGCAGCACGACCGCTGGTGATAGCGCCAGGAGTCCAAGTTGTGTTGGTCAAGCCGGTTACGGTGCCAGCATTGCCGTCAATCGTGACCGGGTGGCCACCAGCAGCCGGGCCTACAGTGATGCTGTTGGCCAGTTTGAAGCCTATTTGGTTGTCGGTTACGGTGGTGACAATGTTGCTGTCGCCAGCGTATTTAACGGTCTCGGTCAGCTTGACGGTGTCAGGCGTGCCGTTGTCAGCAGCAATCTTGAAGCCTTTTTCTTTCAAGTCGTGCAGCTGGCCGCCATTAACGGCTTCTTTGCTGTTGGCAGCCACCGTGCCGTCTGCTACGTTATCCAGAGTCACCGGAGCGCCTGCGTTGCCGCCCACCAGTTTCACCTTGTTGCTCGGGGTGCTGGTGGCAGCTCCTGCGGGGTCAACGTAGGTCATCGGGGTGTCGAATTGAACCTTGGTGACGCCGCCAGCGCTCGTGACTTTGGCTACGGTGCCTTGGCCGTCGGCAAAGTTGATGGTGTCGCCGTGGGTGACGAAGTCTTTGTCTGCGCCATTACCCTGTACGGTGAAGCCAGCATTCAATACGTCGTTGACGGTGGCAGCGTTGTTGCCTTTATTGGCAGCCAAGGTGGCACGGTCGTTGCCAGCCGGGTTGTTTACAGCACTGGTTGTATCAGCCAGGTTGCTCTTGACGTTGGCCAGGGTGGTGGGCGCCGTAGTGTTGCCCGCTGCATTCTGCATGCTGGCAATCACGTCGCCTACTGGTACTTGCGTGCCTGAACCATTGGGCTGGGTGTAGAAGTTGCCGTCGGTGTGTTTGTAGACCTTGCTGCCGTCAGCTTTGGTGTACACAACCGGGGTTTGCGCGTTCTGCACCACAGTTTGGGCGTTGACGGCGTAGGTGTAGCTCTGGTCACCGTTGGCGTCCAGGTCCTGCTTCACGGTCAGCCCGTCGCCTGCTTTCAGGGTCAGGGTGCTGCCAGGTTTGGCGGTGGTGGCAACTGGCGCATTACCTACGGTGTTGCCGCCAGCGGTGATGTTGAAGCCGCTGTTGTTGATGGCGTTGGCAATGTCACCAGCTGTGGCCAGTTTGTTCGCATTACCAGCAGCCGGCGCAATGACTTTGCCTGCCGGGTTGCCGCCAGTGCCGTCGCCTACAGCAAGCGGTGTGGTGTCAGCCGCTACTTTATAGGTAGTGCTGCCGTCAGTATTTGCTATATCGGTAACAGTGATGCCGTCACCAGCAGTGACCTTGTTGGTGGCCGCTTTGAGCTGGCTCACATTCACTGCGTCGGTATCGGCCGCGCCGGCCGCCACGTTGGTGATGCGGCGGTAGAGCTTTTTCCCCATTCCAGCAGTGTTGTCGCCGCCAACCGATACTTCGCCCAGCTCTACGCCAGGGCCTGCAACACCGGCAACGTTGGCATTTGCCGTCGGTTTGTAGGGCGTGGCAGTCAGGTCTGATTCGCCGGCAATAGAGAAGGACCCGAGGGCAACACGGAAGTTGGTGTCGTCTTTAACTTTCGCGCTATCGCCCAGGGCGACGTTGTTGTTCAGGCGCACGGGCAGACCGGGAATCATGGGGGTGCCATTGCCGGCATTGGCGCCGCTACCCACCGCCATACCGCCGTTATTCGATGTAGCAGCCGAGCCAATGGCAATGCCGCCCGCTGCACTTGCGCCGCTTACGGTGGCGCCCGGGCCAATAGCCAGCGCCAAATCACCCTGTGCTTTGGCTTTGTCGCCGATGGCAATCGAGCTGCTAGACGGATTGGCCGGCGAATTGACTACTTCAGCTTCATTACCAATGGCTATGGAGTTGCGTTGTGCCGCTTGGGCTTTGACGCCAGCGGCCAGTGCGTCCGTTCCCGTAGCACCGTCGTTGTTGTAGTTGCTGCCCGCAGCTTGTTCGCTGCTGTTGACGCTGTAGTAGTGCGTTTTGGCTGCTTTACCCATCGCCTGCAACTGGCTGAGGTTGACCGCATCGTTCGGGGCTGTTCCGTCAGCCACATTGCTGATCTTGTTGCCGCCGTTGTTCAGGCCGCCACTGGTCAGGCTCACCGTGTTCGCCGGATCTGTAGGAGTCGGCGCGGCAATGGTGATGCCGTTGTTGTCCATCTTGGTGTTGCCGGTTTGCACGCTGCCATCGGCACCCAAGTTGATGTTTTTAGCCAACTTCGCCGTCAGCGTGCCATTACCATCCGATACTATGCCGATATTGTTGTTCGTCAGTTTGGTCGGATCGGTTACGCCGCCTTTAACTGTCAGCGTTTGGCCCAGCTTGCGTGTCGAGGCCGTGCCGCTGTCTCCCGCAAAGGTCAGGGGCTTGATGACTTCAGCATTCAGATTGCTCAGCGCATCGCCCACATTGTTGGCCGGAGCGTAGTTCGTGCCATCGGTTTTGGCGATGGTGTAGCTGGGCGCTTTGAAGGTGCCGTCGGTATTGACGCCCGCTCCGCCGCCCAAGGCAGCCGCTGCGCCTTTGAGCTGGCTCACATTCACTGCGTCGGTGTCTTTGGCACCGGCCTTGACGTTGGCCAGGGTAGTGGGCGCAGTGGTGTTGCCGGCTGCATTCTGCATGCTGGCAATGACGTCGCCTACTGGTACTTGGGTGCCTGCACCATTGGGCTGGGTGTAGAAGTTGCCGTCGGTGTGTTTGTAAACCTTGCTGCCGTCAGCTTTGGTATAGACCACCGGCAGCTGGGCAGACTCGGCCAAGCTCTGGGCGTTGACACTCAGATCGTAGTTATCTGCGCCAGTTGTCCCATTGGTCGTTTTGGTGACCGTAAGGCTGCCGTTGTTGGAAGACACCGTGGTTCTGCTGGCTTGAATGGCTTCGTGAATATTGCCCTTGCCTGTGCCACCAATATTGTTCATGCTGAGTTTGCCATCAGCACCTACGGCTGCATTACCACCCAAGATATTCTTCACGCTGCCAGCCACATTGCCAATCACCGCTTGTGTGGCATACAGCTGGCTGCCGTTGATGGCATCGGTGCTGGCGGCGGTAATAGCACCTGGAGCAACGTGTTTGATTTGGCGCTCAGCTCCAGTAGCCCCCACCGATACTTGGTCACCTGCTGCAACACTAGGCACACCCGCAGGATTAGTCGCACCGGAAAAACCACTGTAAGTTATTGATCCTACAGTGGCGCTGGTTATGGCAGAGGCATTCACTTTGGTGCTACTTCCATTGCCCAAAGCAACAGAGTTTTCCAAGGATGCTTCAGCATCATGACCAAGCGCAGCGGCATCTTTGGCAGTTGCTTTCGCTCCTGAGCCTAACGAAACAGCGCCATAACCAAGAGCTTTCGCCTGGAAACCAGCGGCAGTTGTAAAATCAGCCACCGCAGCGCCTGGGGTTGTCTCAGTCCCCGAATAGCTTTCGCGCCCCACAGCGACTGAACCAACACCGGTGGCTTTTGCTCCATAGCCTATCGCCGCGCCGCCATCCTTTTTGGCTTCTGCATGCGCACCAAGCGCTGTAGCATGCGCCGCAGTAGCTTTAGCCGTATACCCAACCGCCGTTACCTCTCCCACACTGCTAGGATCAGAAGCCTCCGTGCCTGCGCCAATAGACACCGCATTCCTAACAGTCGCTTTGGTATCAACACCGATAGCGATTGAATTTATTTGTTTGTTTGCATCAAGCAAAGTCGCCCCTGTCCCCATGCGGATGCTATTAGTTGCGTTTGCTCCATTGCTACCACGATCACCCACACCAATGATGCCGCTATTGACATCCAATCGGCCGCCCAAGGTCAGGTGTTTGGCACCATTATCGGTAGCATTTCCATTAACACCACTCGCATTGCCATAGAACAAGGTGCGGTTGGTTTGCGTATCACGTTTTTCCGCGCCACTCCCATTGACAGAATTACACGGGTTATATGTCGGTGTTATGCCAAAAAAAGAAGTTCCCGGCACGTACACACCGCTTACACTCTGCAATGGCGTATGAATGTTTGTGCCCATAATGGCATATTGAACAGCACCCGTACTGTCAGCAAGACCTGTACAGTTAATATCCTGACCATCGTTAAGATAGAAGCCCGGTCCGGCATTGGCCTGTCCGGCCGCCAGCGCCAAGGCGGACACCATAACTGCGGGAACAAAGCGCTGGGCTTTTTTAATGCCCAATCTGTCCAAAACAACAGTGCTGCCCCCTCCCGTACCGGAAGAAGCCGATTTACCATGTGATTTGGCTGTTTCCTGCACGGCGACCCAAGCGGCCAATGCTTCATTCCAGACAGTTTTATAAATACGGTTCATAGAAAAATCTCCATGCAAATCGCCGGATTGGCGAGATCGTGCGTTAATACAAGGTTTTTAAATCGAGGCAGACTGCAAAGTCTGTAATAGAGAATCACGTGTGGGCGCAGATTGAAATATTCGAGCCTTTCGTATGCTGCTCTGCCCGTTACGTCTGTCCCATCCGTTTTGCACCGTAGCGCACCGGCAAAACTGCTTATCAAGGCTTGTGCCAACACCTAAAAACAGAACGGTTTTGTTGCTGGCAACGCAATATCAGTCAATCCGGCTGAACAATCATGAATACATTGCAACATAAATCGCAATTTACACTCAACTCCGTAAACAATATGTGAAATAGTTTACAAATGACTGATTTTATTTGCAATCAAACAACATTCCTTCCTTATGCCTTATGAAACGAGAATACGGGCAATGACGCCCAACCCAGAAAACCTAAGCGCGATTGGATAGACAAGGCAGCGTAAAGTTCCGCGCTGAAATTCGGCCCTGCACGGCCGATGTCACCTTGTTTCGAAATGACAATAGCGATACGATACGCCATGACGCAAGCTTACGCTGGGTTACACGAAAGCTTATCGGCGTCACATATAAGTGTGCGGTCGTAAGCATCCATACACATCCATACGCTACGCATATCTTGCATATTTGCTTGCCCGTTTTTCTTGCACATCTCTTTGCAGAACACCACATACACAAGTACGAGGATCCCATGAGAACGACCGCTTCTGTTCGCCGCCGTATCGCCGCATCACTGCTGCTGCTTGCCGTAAGCACGCCGGCGCTGGCACTCAAGCCCGTCCGCATCACCCCACAGGGCGAGGTTTCCCGGGTCAGGCAGTTCGTGGTGCAGTTTGACACCGAAGCCGTCGTAGCCGGGCAACCCGGCGCGCCCGCACCGTACAAGATCACCTGCGAGAGCGGCAACGCCAGCGTAAAAATCCCCGCCCACCATGCTGCCTGGCGCAATGCCAAAACCTGGGCAGCCGATTTTGACGACGATCTGCCGCCTGATGTTCGCTGTACGGCCAAGGCGGTCGCCGGCTTCAAATCGCCGAAGGGTGAAGCGCTGGCGCCGGACACCGTCCAGTTCAGAACGGGCGCGCCGGTCATCCGTTATTTCATGCCGAGCGGCCAAATCGACGAGGCGCAGATTTTCATCCTCAATTTCAACGGTGACGTCAACGCCGCCAGCGTGCAGGCAGCCAGCCGCTGCCAGGTCGAAGGCATCGGCGAAGCCATACCGACAGTGCTGGTTGAAGGTAAAGAGCGCACCGATATCCTCTCCACCCGCTGGTTCGCCAAAACGGCGGAACAGCAGCCGAAGCGCTACGTATTGCTGCGCTGCAACCGCACGCTGCCCAGCAGTGCCGCCGTGACGCTCCACGTCGGCGAATACCGTAGCGCAGGCGGCCTGGTCAATAAGACGCCGAAAAAATACAATTTTCACGTCCGCCCGCCTTTCGAGGTCGAATTCAGCTGCGAGCGCCCGAACGCGCAGGCCGCCTGTTTGCCGATTCGCCCGCTGACGCTGAATTTCAGCAGTCCAATCCCCGTCGAGCAGGCGAAAAAGATCGTCCTAAAAACCGGCAAGGAAGACCTTTCTCCCAGCCTGAGCAGCGATGAGGCGAAAGGCAGCGACATTTCCACGGTCAGCTTCAAGGCGCTGTTCCCTGAGCAGGCCAGCATGCAGATCGTTCTGCCTGCTGATCTGCGCGACGACGCCGGTCGCACCCTGCGCAATGCCGACAGCTTTCCGCTAACCATCAAAACCGGCCCGATGCCGCCGCTGGCCAAATTCGCCTCGACTGACTTTGGCATCATCGAACGCTTTGCTGAAGGCAAAAATGGCCCGGCTCTGCTGCCGATCAGCCTGCGCAACGTCGAGGCGGGCGATGCCATCCAGGCATCCGGCAACACAAAACTGGAAGCCAATCTGCGCACGCTGACCCTGACCTCCGACGCGGACATCATCCGCTGGTATCGAAAAATCCAGCGTTACCAGAATCAAAGCATCGTCTCCCGCAAGCAAGCCGCCAAAGACGACGCCAGTAACCTGCCACCGCCTATCCCCAAACCGGCCAAAGGCTCGCCGGAAGAAGAGCTGCCGCGCATCGACGACAACGACGTCGAAACCCGCGCCATCTCGCTGCTGAGCAAAATTCCCGGCGTGCAGACGCAAGCCATTCCCGTAGACGGAAAAGCCGCCGCGACATCCCCACGGCCGTTCGAAGTCATCGGCATTCCCATGCAGCCCGGCTTCCACGTACTGGAAGTCGCCTCCTCGCTGCTCGGCGAAAGTCTGCTCGACACGCGCTACGGCAAACATCCGATGTACGTGCGCACCAGCGCCCTGGTAACGAACCTGGGCGTACATTTCAAGGGCGGACGGGAAAATGCGCTGGTCTGGGTGACGCGGCTGGACGACGGCAAGCCTGTCGCCAACGCGCAGGTCGCCATCAGTGGCTGTGATGGCAAGCCGCTGGTCAACGGCCAAACCAACGAACAGGGCATCTGGCAATCGCCAACCGCCATCAACGCCACCGAATGCAACAGTGAAGAAACCGGCTACAGCAATGCGTTCTTCGTCAGTGCCCGCGCCACCGACGCCAAAGGCGTGCAAGACATGGCCTTCGTCTGGAGCGACTGGGATCGCGGCATCGAAACCTGGCGTTTCAACGCGCCGACCAGCGAACGGGGCGGCTTTGACCTGCGCGCGCACAGCGTGCTTGACCGCAGCCTGTTCCGCGCTGGCGAAACGGTCTCCATGAAGCACTACCTGCGTGCCGAAAATCTGCAAGGTCTCACGTCTGCATCCGCGACGCTGAATGTCCTGCGCATCATGCATACGGGCAGCGGCGAGCAAGTCGAACTGCCGCTGCAATGGCAGGCCAATGCCGGCGGCGGTCAGAGCGCCGTTAGTGAATGGCAGATCCCGAAGAACGCCAAGCTCGGCGAATACACGATCACGCTGAACGGCAAAGACCAAAACAATGACGAGGTCTGGCTGGAAAGCGGCAGCTTCCGCGTCGAAGAATTCCGCCTGCCGACGATGACCGGCAGTATCGTCCCCGTCGATAAGCCGCCATTCGCGGCGCTGAACAAATTGCCCATACGCGTACAGCTGGCCTACATCAACGGCGGTGCAGCCAACGGCCTACCGGTACACGTGTCGGCGAGCAGCTCGCCGGGCGGGGTCAACTTCACCGGTCACGATGAATTTTCTTTCGGCAAGACGCGGCGCTGGCGTTATGAGGCGGACGAGGAAGCGGATGAAAATGCGGATGATTCAGGCGGTACGCGCCTGCTCGCCGACCATCTGGCGCTCAAGCTCGACAAGAACGGCAGCGGTGAACTGACCATTGAAAACATCCCGGCCAGCGACGCACCGCTGGACATCACCCTCGAAGCCAGCTACAGCGATCCCAACGGCGAAATCCAAAGCCTGCAAAGCCGGCAGCGCATCTGGCCGGCGGCAGTCGTCGCCGGCATCAAGACGGAAGGCTGGGTCTCGGTCAACAAGGATCTGAAACTTCAGGCGCTGGCGCTCAATACCGACGGCACGCCAAAAGCGAACACCAAGCTCAACGTACGCGCCATCGCGCATAAAACCGTGACCAGCCGCAAACGCCTGGTCGGCGGCTTCTACTCCTACGACAACCAGCAAAGCGTCAAAGACCTGGGCAGTGTGTGCAGCGGCACCAGCGACAGCCGCGGACTGCTGCTCTGCAACGTCAAAATCGCCGAGGCCGGCGAAATCGAGTTGATCGCCACCGCCAGCGACGACAAAGGCAAGACTTCCGAAGCCAGCACGAGCGTCACCGTCACGCGCCAGGGCGAAATCTGGTGGGGTGGCGACGATCACGACCGCATGGACGTCCTGCCGGAAAAACGCACCTATCAGCCGGGCGAAACCGCCAAATTCCAGGTGCGTATGCCCTTCCGCCGCGCCAGGGCGCTACTGACGGTCGAACGCGAAGGCATCCTGCACAGTGAAATCATCACGCTGACCGGCCAGGACCCGACGGTGGAACTGAAGATCCGTCCGGAATGGGGGCCGAACGTCTACGTCAGCGTACTGGCGCTGCGCGGCCGCCTGTACGAAGTCCCCTGGTACAGCTTCTTTACCTGGGGCTTCAAGTCGCCCCGCGAATGGTGGCAGGCTTTCCGCTACGACAGCAAGGAATACGCCGCGCCAACAGCGCTGGTTGACCTAAGTAAGCCAGCTTTCCGTCTCGGCATGGCGGAAATTGAAGTCGGCCTCGCGGACCGCACCCTGAAAGTCGACGTCAAGGCCGACAAGGAAAGTTATCAGGTACGCGAGCAGGCGCAGGTGACGATCGACGTTCACCTGCCGGACGGCAAGCCGGCCGCCAATGCGGAAGTCGCTGTCGCCGCCGTCGATCAGGCACTGCTCGAACTGCTTCCCAACCGGAGCTGGGACCTGCTGCACGCCATGTACCAGCAACGTGCCTGGGGCGTATATACGGCCACGGCGCAGATGGAAATTGTCGGTCGCCGTCACTACGGCCGCAAGGCCGTGGCCGCTGGTGGTGGCGGTGGCACGGGCCTGACGCGCGAACTGCTCGACACCCTGCTGCTGTGGAATCCCCGGGTCAAGCTCGACGCCAACGGGCAAGCCAAGCTGAGCGTACCGCTCAACGATGCGCTGACCCGCTTTAAGATCGTTGCCATTGCCGACAGCGGCCTGGATCGCTTTGGCACCGGCGAAACGAGCATCCGCTCGACGCAGGATCTGCAAATTATCAGCGGCCTGCCGCCGCTAGTGCGCGAAGGCGACCAGTTCCGCGCGCAAATCACCCTGCGTAACACCACCCAGAAGGAGATGAAGGTGGACGTTGCGCCGCGCGCCACGCTGCTCGAACTCAAGCCGCAGACGGTCACACTGCCCGCAAATGGCGCGCAGGAAATCGCCTGGGACGTGACTGCTCCGATGCAGCTCGCCTTCACCCGCACGCAGGAAATCCTTTGGGAAATCAGCGCCAAGGATACGGCCGGCAGCCGGGCAAGCGACGCGCTAAAAATCAGCCAGCGCATTATCCCGGCCACGCCCGTCACCGTGCAGCAGGCCCTGCTGGCGCAGGTCGACGGACAGCAGATCGACTTTGCCCCGCCGCCGGACAGCCTGAACGATCCGACCAACAAAGTCGCACGCGGTGGCCTCAAGGTCACGCTGCAACCCTCGCTGGCCGAAAGCCTGCCGAGCGTGCGCGATTGGTTCGCCAATTACCCGTTCATCTGTCTGGAGCAAAAGGCCAGCAAGGCCATCGGTCTGCGCGACAAGGCGCTGTGGCAGAAAATTCTTAACGACCTGCCGACCTACATCGACGCCGACGGCCTGGCCAGCTATTTCCCGCCGCAAACGGACGGTCCGGCGCGCGGCAGCGATACGCTGACCGCCTACCTGCTGGCCGTGTCACACGAAGCGGGCAAGATCGACCCCGACTGGCAGCTGCCGGCCGCCCAGCGCGACCGCATGCTGGCCGGGCTGACCCGCTTCGTTGAAGGTAAAATCGAACGCAAATTCTGGAGCCCGCGCGCCGACCGCGACCCGCGCAAGCTCGCCGCGCTCGAAGCGCTGTCGCGCTACGGCCGCCTGCAGACGCGCATGCTGACCAGTCTGACGATTGCGCCCAATGAATGGCCGACGCACGCGCTGATCGACTGGGTCAGCATCCTGCAACGCACGCCCAGTATCCCGGAACGCAACGCCCGTTACGAGGAAGCCATGCAGATCCTGCGCAGCCGTCTGAGCTACCAGGGAACCCAACTGGTTTTCAGCACCGAGCGCGACGACTATTGGTGGTGGCTGATGGTCAACAGCGATGTCAACGGCGCACGCCTGATGCTCGCCGTACTCGACGACCCGGCCTGGAAGGACGACCTGTCGGCGCTGGCCGTTGGCCTGCTCGCCCGCCAGAAACACGGCGCCTGGGCAACCACCAACGCCAACCTGTGGGGCGGCTTGGCTATCGAACGCTTTGCCGCAAAAACTGAAACCGCGCCCGTCGCCGGCCAGACGCGCATCAGTCTGGGCGGCAAGCAGGAAACGATCGACTGGAACAAGGTGACGCGCGCGCCGGAAACCAGCGACACGCTGGGCAAGATGGCCGCCGCGCAAGCCGGATACGGCGCGCCACCGGGCACGCAGTCGTATATCAACAACAGCGCGCTACTGCCCTGGACGATCGCAGGCGGCGGTAAACCGGCGACACTGACGATGCAGCAACAGGGCAGCGGCAAGCCGTGGGCGACGGTGCAAGCGCTGGCCGCCGTGCCGCTCAAGGCACCGCTTTCCGCCGGTTACACCATCAAAAAGACGGTGACGCCGACGCAGGAAGCCGTCAAGGGCAAAGTCACGCGCGGGGATGTCTGGCGCGTCCGGCTTGAAATCAATGCAGCCGCCGACATGACTTGGGTTGTCCTTAGCGATCCGGTGCCCGGCGGCGCAACCTTGCTCGGCAGCGGGCTGGGACGCGACTCGGCACTGGCCACCGGCGATGAACAAAGCGGCGGCAGAGGCTGGCTGGCCTTCGTCGAGCGCAGTTTTGAAGCCTACCGCGCCTACTACGAACATCTGCCCAAGGGTAAAACCGTTATCGAATACACGGTGCGCCTGAACAACGCCGGCCATTTCAACCTGCCGCCGACGCGGGCCGAAGCGCTGTATGCGCCGGAAGTCTTCGGCGCAACGCCCAATGCACCGGTGCGCGTGGAGCAAGCCAATCCGTAGCCTTTACGCCCCCGCTCCGCCCACCCCGCTCCAGCCACCGCCCCGCCCGCTGCCTTCACGGCA
>ERZ773043.546-NODE-546-length-22112-cov-9.643333_pt1 | contig 22112 bp, 14 predicted proteins | sample MGYA00580636_ERZ773043 | MGnify/ENA primary metagenome ERZ773043 (study PRJEB29015, sample SAMEA2737992) | human oral metagenome | biome: human oral; feature: human-associated habitat; material: dental | place: China | collected 2065 ...
GCTGGCCAAACACGACTTCCACCAGGCCGAGAAGAAGGTGAAACGCCTGACCCGGGCGATGATCGATGCCCGTGACGCGATGTTGAGCCATCAGGAGCTGGTAGAACGCGAACGTCTCCTGCTGGCACGCGCACCGGAGGTCGAAAAGGAACTTGCCGTCGTCGAATCCGAGATGACGGCAAACGATGAGGCGGAGGAGCGGGCGAGGCAGCGGGTCGCGGAAACCACCACCGAGCACTACAGGACGCTCGCGTTCAAACCCGGCGCGACCGAGTTCGTGTTCACCCTCGGCAACGCCACCCGGGAATGGCGGAAGCAGCACGACGTGGCGGCAACCGAGCTTCATGAGGCGGAGCAGGAATACCAGCGGATACTTGAACGCGGTGAGAAGCTCAGGGACCGGTTCGAGAAACTGCGGATGGAGCAGGTCGAGATGGAACCGGAGCTGGAAAGCATCGGGGCCGAACTGGACCAGCTGCGCCGCGAGATCAAGAAGAACCGGAGACGACTCGGCGAGAGCTACCCCGATGAGCAGTGGGTGGGGCAGAGGCGCGAACTCAACGCTCCGTGGTTGGAGGCCGAACTGGAGACCGCCCGCTCCGAGCTCTTCCTGGCCGCGATGCGGCTCCACGAGGACTTCCTGTCCGGCACGGCTGTCCGTATGGTCGGTGCGTTGGGCACCGCCGTCGATGTCGTGGCCGGGAGGATCCCGGATGATCTGGAACCCGAGAAGATACGGGCTGCCTGGCAGCTCTTCTTCCTGGCAGTGCCGGTGGTCGCCACCACCCGCGAGGGGTTTACGGAGATGTTCGGTGAGTTCGGTCCCGAGGGTCTCGGGTGGGTGATCGTCGATGGGGCGGACCGGGTCGCCCCGCAGCGTACGCTGAAAGTTCTCCGAGCTGCCCGGCGGGTGATCACCATCGGAGACTCGACCGAGCGCCGGACGGTCACGCTCCCGGGCAGGGTGCTGGCCGGGATGGCCGACGCCTGCGGGGTCTCGGCCACGTGGGTGCCGCCCCGGGCATCCGCTCAGAGTCTGTCGGACCGGGTCGCCAGGTTCGGCACCACCCTCGTTCACGGTGGGGAGGATGGGGAGAAGACGTGGGTGAGCATTCCGCTCGCCCATCGTTCTGCCGAGGCCCGGAATGACGGGGGAGCGGGTTAGGATCGCCTCACTGTTGGTTCAGGAGGATGCCATGACGTTCGTGAACATCACCGCGCTGAGGATCCCCGAGGGCGCGGGACCGGAGATCGAGAAACGGTTCGCGGCCCGCAGACGCGCGGTGGACGCGGCCGAGGGGTTCGAGGGTTTCGAATTGCTGCGTCCCCGGTTCGGTGAGGACCGTTACTTCGTCGTCACCCGCTGGGACACCCGCGAACACTACGACGCCTGGGTGGCGGGTCGCGACACGAGCGCCCACGCCGACGACGAACGCCGCGGAATGTCCATCGAGCTGCTGGGATTCGAGGTCGTCCAGCACGACGAGTAGAACGAGCGGATCGCGACGGCCACTCAGGTGACGGTGATGGCGTAGGTGCGCGTGGCGTCGTTGCAAGTGATGCCGTCGGGTTCGCAGTTCCTGACCGTCATGGTCGTGGTTCCCGGGGAAACCCCGGTCAGGGTCAATAACGCCTCTGCCGGGGCGTAACCGGGCATGGGGCCGGGGCCGTTCGTCTTTCCGGTGGGGCGGTTCTCGAATGAGCTGGTGACCACCGAGTCATCGGCGCCGCTGGCCCTGTAACGGTAGGCAAGCGACAGGTTGACCTCGCCGAGGCTGATCGTCTGCGCCTCCCCCACCCGGAGGGTGATGTTTTGAGTCGTCTCGTCAACGGGGGGCGGTACCGGCGGGGTCGGGAAGGGACCGGTCGTCTGGAGTAGAAGCGACAACAGGATGTGGAGCAGAAAAATCATGTCCCACCCTACTTATTCCGGGGGCTGGGGCAGGAAACCGTGCGGTCGCCAACCAGAACCAACGGTATCAGGTGCGAAAGGCGTTTCCTCACATGAAGATGATGGCACAGACGGGGGCCATGGAGGCTTGTTCACAGCCATCTTAGCCGCGCTCTGACTAGGGGTTTTGCTGGTCGACGTGCCGCCCGTGAATGAGCCTCATGGAGTGAGTTCGACTGGCACATCGACGCATCTGGGCTTGTGGTTGACCGGTCGCGGCGGGGTGGGAAACCGTGTTCTTGTCCGATCGGCACCAAGTCTGAGCGGAAGTTAATTACGCAACATGATGACGACTTATTACGTTCCTCGGTTTGTAAGGTTTACCTCACTGACGAGTTGAGACGAGGTTGTCGATGACCGATCAGACGCTCGGCGTGCCGAGCCGATCCGGGGTGGCGATGACGCCACTGCAGCAGGCCTACACCGTGGGACGCATGCCCGAACTCCCGCTGGGTGGGGTGGAGTGCCTCACCTATCTCGAGTTCCGCGGGCGATGTCTCGACGCGGACCGTCTGCAGCGAGCCGTTGATCGGGTGCATCATCACGCAGCCTTGCGGTGCAGATTCGTGCTCGGGGACGAGGCATTGCTCAAAGACAGTCATGTGTCTGCGCCCCGGGTTGTGGTCCGCGATGTAGGGGCGGACCCGGACCGTGGGAGAGAGGAGATCCGCCACCGGCTCATGCAATCCACGATCGACATCGGCAAGGGCGCCGACTGGGGCGTTGCCCTCAGCACGGCGGGCGAAGGTGACCAGGTGCTCCACCTGGTTTTCTCACTGGCGTCCATCGATGCTGCGGCGCTCGGGGTCATCCTGCATGAACTGGCAGTCCTTTACAACGGGACCATTCCGGACCAGTACGAGCCCCTTGAAACGGTTGGGGCGGTCCGAGCCGCGCTGCAGGCGGCTGCCGGGAAACATCACGTTTCTCGGCGCAAGGGTGATTCCTCGCCACTGCTGCCCGGCCCGGAGCTCAGCGGCCTGCGTGAGATCGCTACTGATGACGTGGAGCTCACCACGTTCCGGCGTGGGATTTCACAACAAAAGTGGAAAGGACTTCTGTCCAGGGCCAAGGAGTACGGCGTTTCCCCCGCGGCCCTGGTCCTCACCGTGTACGAGGGCGCACTGCGCCGCTGGTCTGCCAACGACAACTTCTGTGTGACCCTGGCAGCCCTGGACATTCGCAGAACCGGTGACATCGTCGCAGACCGTACGGTGGCCTACGCGCATCGTGCCGTTGCCGCCGCTGGTTTTGAGCAGGAACTGCAGCTTGTCGCCGCGGATCTGCGCCGCCGGCTCGCTGAGAGCCGGGACGCGATGACGGAGATGCGGGATGCGCAAGCTGCTGGTTCGCCCGTCGCAGCATCCCGGTGTGTGTTCACCTACGCCACCGAGCTGACGATTTTCTCCCCACTGGTCCACGAGGTTCTGGGGCGGCCGTGCATCTGGGGCCAGACACCGCAGAGCGCCATCGACTGCCGTCTGCTGCGGCTGGATGAGGACACCATTGACGTGGCCTTTGACGTCAGAACCGCCGCGATACCACTTCACATCGCCGAGGCGATATTCGAACTGTTCCTCCAGAACCTCGAGGAGGTTGTTGAGTCGGGGCGCCCTCACACGTATCTACCCCGTTCTCAGGTGAATGCTCGCGAACTATTGAACTCGACCCCGCCGACCGCACCACGGCTCATTCATGACGAATTCCGCGAGCAGGTCGGGAAACGGCCGGCATCGATTGCGATCGAAGAATCCCGTCGATACATGCACAACACACCCGATGTGGAATCCGGGTTGAGTTATGCGGAACTCGACCGTCGTGCTCTGGCGTTCGGAGGAAGAATCTCACGGCTGGTGCAACCGGGAGGTCTCGTCGCTGTACAGCTCCCGCGCGGTATCGACCAGGTCGTCGCGATTCTCGGCATCCTGTACGCGGGATGCGCCTATCTACCGATCGGTCCCGGGGCGCCACAGGCGAGACTCGAACGGATCCGGGAACGCAGCCAGTGGTCGCTCCTGGTCACCCCGGACTTCCTCGGCGGCGAGGATGCGCCGCCGCTGGAGAGGCCCGTCCCGGTGAGCACGGATGATCTCGCCTATGTCATCTACACGTCGGGGTCGACCGGTGAACCCAAAGGAGTCGCGATCACGCACGCCGCGGCAGCCAACACAATCACGGACGTCAACACACGCAACCACATCGGTCCCGGCGATGTCATCCTCGGGGTGTCGGGCATCGACTTCGACCTGAGCGTCTATGACATCTTCGGCACCCTCAGCGCTGGAGGCCGCCTGGTCATGGTTGACGACTCCGAGACGCGGGACCCCTTCCGCTGGGGTGAGGTTGTTCGTCGTTCCGGGGCGACCATCTGGAACTCGGTGCCGATGCTTCTGGAAATGCTAACTGCCGCCAACGAGTCCCTGCCGAGCCTGCGCGCGTTCCTGATCTCTGGTGACAGGATTCCGTTGGACCTACCCGCCCGGTCGCGTGCCATGTCACCCGGCTCGGTTCTCGTCGCCATGGGAGGAGCCACCGAGGCGAGTATCTGGTCGAACGAGTTCATCGTCAACGACGCGACTGACCTGGGGGCAGACTGGCCGTCAATTCCCTATGGGAAACCACTGACCGGGCAGAAATATCGCGTGGTCGATGCGAACGGTCATGACAGGCCCGACGAGTGTGTGGGTGAACTCATGATCGGAGGGGTCGGACTGGCACGGGGGTACCACCGGGATCCCGAGCACACCTCGGCCGCATTCGTCGACGATGCGGATGGACAGCGCTGGTACCGGACCGGTGACCTGGGCATGTGGCGTGACGGGCTGCTCTTCATCGTCGGACGCAAGGACACGCAGGTGAAGATCCGTGGGCACAGGATCGAATGCGGTGAGGTGGAAGCCCGCCTCTGCGAGCATCCTGGTGTCGACGTGGCTGCGGTGGTGCCGATCCGTGACCGGTCGGCCCTGGGAGCGCTGTACGTTCCTGTCGATCACCGTCACCCCCCGGAGTTCTCGGAACTGTCCTCCTATCTCGCATCGCATCTTCCCTGGTACATGGTCCCCGCCGTGTTCCGTCCGGCCGACGAACTTCCCGTGACCGCGAACGGCAAGGTCGACCGTGCTGTCACCGCGTCCCTGGTTGAGCAGGGGCAGGAAGAACGTCCCACAACCGGGCACACCGATGACTCCGTCCAGTCGGTGGTCGCGGACTCCTGGGAACATGTGCTGGGATGTCCGGTTGATGCAGGCAGCAACTTCTTTGCCCTGGGGGGTAACTCGCTGGCGGCCACCCGGATGTGTGCTCAGCTGCGTGAAACCGGGCTACGGGCTGAACTTTCGAATCTCTTCCGTGCCCCTGTTCTCGCCGCCTTTGCCGATACCTGTCGGCAGGACGTGGAGAACGATCCGTCCCCCGCGATAGAGACCACGCCGGCGCACCGCCCCGACTGGCGCGACAGCGCAGCGGCTCAAGGCGTATCGCTGTCCTCCCTCGGATTCACCGAGTGGTGTCGCTGGGTGTGGCGGCACGAGCTCAGCATGCGTGATGACTCGGTGACCATCACCGATGACGCGGATTTCTTTGCGCTCGGAGGCGACAGCCTCACCGGGGCCAGGGTCTGCTCCGCCCTCCGGGCTTCAGGAGTTGACGCATCCGTGGCGACACTCTTCCGGTATCCCAAGTTCGATGAATTCCAGCGCAATTGCACGTTGAGGGAAACCGAGGACGAGTCCGTCCCCGAACCGGATCTGGAGGATGAGGATGCCTTTGACCTGACCCCTCTGCAATTGGCCTACGCCCTCGGGTCTGACGGGATTCCCGGGGTGGTTCGCACCAGCCCCTGCGTTGCGGTGATTGTCGCGAGCGACGATCCCACGACAACCACCCGCTGGGAACAGGCGCTCCGCGAGGTCGTGGCGCGTCATGAGGCGTTGCGCCTTGTGCGCTGCGAGGACTGGCGGCAGCGTGTGGTTGGCTCCGCCGTTCCAGAGTTCGCTGAAATTCCCTTCCCCCTCACGGATGCGCAGTTCCGGGACCTCCTGTGTCGCACCAGCGTCGATGCCGGATCCGCGCCTGCCGTGCGGGGGTTTGTCCGACGGAACCGCCCGGATGAGCTCGGGCTCGTCTTCAACTATCTCGCCCTCGACTCGCTGAGTGTCGCAGCAGTCCTGCGTGACCTTGCCGCGATCGCCATTGGCGACGTCGACGCAGTGGGTCCGGCCCAGGACATCGGTGCGTTCCGACGGTATGCCCTCGCGCAGAACCAGGCGTCAACCGAGGCCACCATCCCAGCGCCAACCGTTCCACGCATCCCGGCAGGGGAGATTCCCAAGTCCGAGGTTGTGTTCGGCTCCCGCGGTCATGTGGTCGATGCCGCGACCGTTCGGAAACTGCGAGGCGTTGCGCGCAGGTACGGTGTCACGTTGAACAGCGTTTTCTTGCGCGCCTACGGCACTGCTCTGGCTGTCGCGACCGGTCAACAGAGGGTCACCATCAACATTCCCGCGGCCGGCCGTCCGACTGATGCGCCGGAAGCTCTCGGGCAGTTCAGTGATCTCGCGCTGTGCGAGTGCGGATCCGACATGGACCTCCGCGAGATCCACGCCCAGTTGGGAAGGGCGATTGCCCATGCTGGGATGGTCGCTGTCGGTGCCAGTACCCAACGTCAACGCTATCCCGTCGTGTTCACCAGTCTGCTGGGCTCGCCCTTGGCGGAGGACCTCGCGGGAGGCGCCGTGCGAACCACGTGGACGCACACCCGTACACCGGCTGTGCTCATCGACTGTCAGGTCATGCCCACGCAGCAGAACGGGATCGAGCTGCGGTGGGACCATCCGCATCAGGTGATCTCCGAGGACTTCATCGAAATGGCATTCACCGATTTCATCGGACGCGTGCTCGCCATGGCGGATGACGACGAAAAGGGGGCGGAGACCGCATGAGGCTGATCACGCCGCTGTTCACCGGCCCACGAACCGGCCACACCGTCATCTTCTTCCCGCACGCAGGAGGCTCCCCCCGATTCTTCACGCACCTCGCTGCGGCCATGCCACAGCACCAGGTGTTCGGGGTCACCTATCCCGGACGAGACCATCTCGTCGACGCCACGCCGGTCACCGACATTGCCCGTCTCAGCGCCCTTGTGGCGGACGAGCTAATGGCGCAGTACAGCATCGACGACACGCCCCTGATCCTGGTTGGCCACTCGCTCGGTGCCTTCGTCGCCTACGAAACCGCCGCCGCGCTGAGCGCCCTTGCCGCTTCGCCACGAACGATCGTCGTCGTCTCCGGGCAGAACCCACCACTTCCGCACCGTCTCGCACGTTCAATGATGCCGGGAAACGGAACCGATGATGACATCGTCGCCGATGTACTCCGCCAGAATCCGGACTCGGCCCCGATCTGGGCGAATCCGGAACTTCGATCGTTCTTCCTCCCGGTCGTCCGGTCCGATTACGAAATGCTCAGCACCTACCGCCCCAGCCGGATCCGTGTCGAGGAGGTACGGGTGATTGTTGGTGACCAGGACACCGAGGTCGATGCGTTCCTGATGCCCGAGTGGCAGGAGGTGTCCCGCAGGGACATCGAGGTCGTGGTTGCCCGCGGTGGGCACTTCTACCTGGCCAGTCCCGATGTCCAGCTCGCCCATGAGCTGCTCCACATCACCACTCTCACTTCGACGGAAGAAGCGTGACCCCATGACCGAGCATCACATCATGCAAAACGGTGAGCAACGACAGGACGAAATGTGCATAGCCGACGAGGCAACGACTGGAACGCTCGAAGAATTGGTTCAGCCGCTGGGACGCTCCGTCCTCTCGGTTGCCGCTGTCATCGTGGCTCGTGCGCTCAGGGCCGTCGGCGACATCAATGGTCCGGTTGCCCGGAGACGGGGATCGCGGACGTTGGTGCAGCTCGCACCATCCGACCATGACTCCTCGCTCCTCGCGCAGCTGCTCGAGACGAACCTCGAAAGTGACCTGCGTACCCGGGACGTTGCCGACGAACAAGTCGTCGAGCTGGGAGATGACCAGGCCGTGCATCTGCCCTGGTTCATCAGGTTCCGGGGCCATTCGATCGCGCTGGGACTCAGCGATGAGCACATCGAGGGGCGCGACATCGTTTATTTTCCAACTGTGGCTGGCCTTGCTCGGCATTTCCTGCGGTATCTGGCCGAACCGGGAATGTCCTCGCGATGGACCGACCCGTTGCCGAGTGATCTCGATGGTCTCGGTGCCGACAAGGCTTCAACTGCTCCCGACGATCTTCGGGCGCGGTGGCGGGAAAGACGGGAGCAGGAGGAAACAGCGGCCATCGCTCTTCTGAAGCAGTGGCTGCGTCTAGAGGAACTACCTGGTGAAGGGATGCGTCCGGAACAGTGGTGGACGCAGCTGCAGATGGCCCCAGAGGTCCATGGCCTGCTCGCCACCTGGTGTCGTTGGCTGGAAGACCGGGGGATCCTGACGGTGGGCGAAGGCCTCCTCAGGGCTGAGGAGAAGGTCCATTCCGTTTCCGGAACGGGAACGCATTCCTGGGAACAACCGATCAAGGACATGGTCGCGACACTCACCCTGCACGCGCCACTCGTACGTCGGGTGCTCACCGGGGAGGTGCCCTCGACCGACCTCCTGACCGTTCCCGGCCTGCGGCCCGGTCGTCTCGCTGCCGCGGAACCCGGTCTAATGCCGGTCTGGCAGCGGATGGGTGACCTGCTACTCGACCGGGCCAGTCGACTTCCACGATCTCTGGAAGTGGCCGACCTCGGTGGGGCGAGCCGGGAGAACTCTCACCTGGACACCGTCCTGGACCGGGCCGGTGCCGCCGTCACCGTCCTCCAGGCGGGCCGTCCATATACCGGGGATGCATCATTTGATGTGGTGCTCGCCGTAGGCAGTCTGCACCGATGGGCGGATCCGCAGGATGCCGTGGGAACGGCAGCGGCGTTGCTGCGGCCCGGGGGAGTCCTGATCGCGGTGGAGAACACCGAGCTCTCGCCCCTGGGGCTGCTGATCGCAGGTTTGCTGGAGAATGGTTTCACCGACGCCACCGGTGAACCGATCGATGAACCCACCCGGGACGAGGCCACGTGGCGACGGTTGCTCAACGCCGCCGGCCTACTGCTGGTCGAGAGCACGCCGGTCGGTCCCACGCCGGCTGTGCTGATCCATGCCGAGCGCGGTCTGGATGGCTCCCCTCAACGGACGCGGCCACAAGACCTGAACAACCAGGCCGGACCGATCCGCTCCGGAACTGAGAGCGAGGTTGCTCTGTTCTGGTCCCAGCTGCTCCAAACAGCCCCGCGGGACCGCTCGGACAGTTTCTTCGAACTGGGAGGGGACAGTCTGCGGGCGACCAAGTTCATTGCGGCCGTTCAGCGACGCTACGGCATCACCATCGCGATGCGGGAGCTCTTCGCCCGTCCCATGCTGGCTGCCGTCGCGCAACGGATTGATGCAGCCATCTCCACGGCAGGAGAGGACACACAGGAAGAAGGAATGCTGTGAACCACATTGGTATTGGGATTCTCGGCGCCAGCGGCGATATCGGCCAGCACATCGCTGAAGCTCTGCTGCGGACCCCCGTCGATCCTGAACGGGCGACGGAATTCAGGCTCGCGGCGCGGCGACCCGAAGCGATCCAGGCACCAGTTGGGGCATCCAAGGCTGCTTCTCGGGCGCGAATCACGACGTGTGCCTGTGACGTGCGGGACCAGGACTCCCTCGCGCGTCTCGCCGACGGCCTCGACGTCGTCGTCGACGCGACCGGCCCTTCGCACGACCGGGCCTTGACCACGGCGTCAACCGTGCTGGCCGCTGGAGCGAGTTATGTCGACGTCGGTGGACCGGCTGATGTCCGTGCCCTCCAGGAGGCCAGCGCCGTGGAACAGGTCGCCTTGTTCCACGCCGGCGCTCTGCCAGGCGCCTCCGGGATCCTGCCACGATGGCTCCTGGGCCGGAACCCACGAGCCCGGACGCTGACGGTTTTCATCGGAGGCCGTGGAGTCTTCACACGAACAGGCGCGGAGGATTACCTGGCAGGTCTGAAGTATGGAGATGTCGAGCCCCTGGCGGCGTGGCGGGACGGCCGAAGGGTCTCCCAAGGGGCGCAACGACAGGAAAACGTGATCATCGATGGATTCCCCGACCCTGTTTCCCTGTTTCCCTATCTCGATTCCGATGCCGAGGCCATCGCCCGTGAATCGGGATTGAAGGACGGCACGTGGTACAGCGCCATGGTCGGTCAGGGCATCATGGATCTGCTCATGCTTGCCATCGGTATGGGCCTGGAGACAGGCAGCTCCTGGCTTCACGATGCGAGCGTCGCCAAGGCGGCCGGTCGCCGTCCCTACGTGGTGCTCATCGCCGAGACCGAGACTGAAAAGATCATGCTTCGTGCTCCGAGCGAGGGGGTGCTCTCGGCCGAGGTCGCCGCGGCCGCCACCCGAGAGGTCCTCTCCGGACGCGTTCCTGCTGGCCGCGGCTGTGCAGCAGCTGTCCTGGACCCCGACCGTGTCCTGACTACGTTGATGGCCCCGGAAACAGCCTGCACATTCGTCACCACACAGGACGTGACGACAGACGTCATGGAAGAAGGTGCGCTGTGACCATCACGGAGTTTCATCCGATCCGGAAGGTAGTGGTTGTCGGCTCCACGTTCGGGCAGCTGTACCTGGAAGCACTCCGCCGCTGCCGCCCGGGAATCACCGTCACCGGTCTTCTCTCCCGGGGCAGCGAACGGTCACGGAGAATCGCCGAGGCCCACGGGGTGCCCCTGATGACCCGGATCGAGGACGTCCCCGACGACACCGATCTTGCCTGCGTCATCGTGCGTTCCAACGGAATCGGGGGGTCCGGGACCACGATTGCCGCTCAACTCCTTGAGCGGGGCATCGCGGTGCTGCACGAGCTTCCCGTCGGCAAGAAGGACGTCGCCACCTGCTTGCGTGCCGCGCATCGTGGTGGTGCCCGGTTCGCCGTGGCGGATCTCTACCGCTGGCTTCCAGCGGTTCGTGCGTTCCGTGGGGCCGCTCGCGAACTGCTCGCGGTTGACAGGCCGCTTGCCATTGACGCACACCTGTCGATTCAGCCTGCCTACACGCTTGCGCGGCTGTTCACCGAGATTGGGCTTTCCACACGTCCCGTCTCGTTGCAGTCGAGCCAGGACGGCACCCTGATCGGCGGCACACTCGGCGGAGTCCCGGTGGCGGTACGGTACGCAACCGTGTTGGATGCCCGCGACACCGACAACGATGTCCGATTCCCCTCCATGTCCATACACACCCGATCCGGGACACTCACCCTCGCTGACGTGCACGGCCCGGTGCATTGGACCCCGACCCTGCACCTACCCGAACAGGCGAAGACCGGAGCCGGATACGAGGACGACAACCTCAACGCGACGTTTTCCAGCGTTGAACTTTTCCAGCTGCAGAACACACATGCACAGATCCTGACCGATCTCTGGCCGAGAGCCCTCGCCGAACAGATAACCGCCATGTCCTGTGGCATGTCGAATGGTGACGCGCAACGCATCCTGCAGGTAGCTCAACTATGGGAAAGCCTCACCGGGGGCGTCGAATTCCCGGCTGCCGGGGGTGAGGAAACCGACGGCATGAAACGAATGCACATCCAGGAACGCCTGCGCGCCGCTGCACGGGCCGCCATCAACGAAACACATCCCTCGAAGGAAAAGGAAGACGAGAACCTACAATGATCCTCAGCGAACTGCTCGACCAGTGGACCGACCTGGGCATCATCCTCTGGGAGGATGACGGCCGGTTGCGTTACCGGGCTCCTCGCGGAGTCGTCACTTCCGGCGTCATTTCTCAGCTACGGGCCAACAAAGAGGACATCCTCGCGAGGCTGCGGGAACGAAGCGGCCCCCGAGCCCAGCCGGAGGACCGTTTTGAGTCCTTCCCGCTCACAGACGTTCAGGGCGCCTACCTGATGGGCCGGTCCTCCGTGTTCGACTACGGCGGGGTCGCTTGCCATCTCTACTGCGAGATGAACTATCCAAGACTGGATCCAGACCGGGCCACGGCGGCCTGGCGGGCACTCGTCGACCGCCATGACATGTTGCGTGTCGAGATCGACGTATCTGGTTTTCAGCGTGTGCGCAGGGAGGTGCCGCTGCTGGAGATCCCCGTCACCACGCTCGTCAGCAGTGCCCCGAAGGAGCGTGAGATGCAGCTGGAACAGGTGCGTGAACGCCTCTCCCACTCCGTGCACCCGACCGGTTCCTGGCCCATGTTCGCGATCGAGTTCACCCAGCCACCGGCTGACGAACCCGACGGGCAGAGCACCATGCACATCTCCTTCGACTTCCTGGTGGGGGACTGGGCCAGCCTGCTCAGGCTCATTCGGGAGTGGGAGCAGGAGTATGCGGGCCGTGAAGCACCGGTCGGATCCCCCCTTCAGTTTCGCGACTACGTCCTGTGGGAAACGGCTCAGCGTGAGGGCCAGTCGCATCGGCGTGCCCGCGACTACTGGCTGAACAGGATCGACGATCTGCCGCCAGCGCCCCAGCTCCCGGTTCTTGATGGCGCTTTGGACCCCGCCGCTGCTTCGTCTCCTGTCCGGTGGTGCGGCCACAGCTTCCTCCTGCCGCATGCGCAGTGGCAGCAACTGGAGCGGCACGCGCGGGAATATGAGCTCACCGCGAGCGTAGCGGTGCTGGCCTGCTACGCAGATGTTCTCAGCAGGTGGGCGGAGGATCCGCATTTCTGCCTCAACCTGACCGTGCTCGACCGCCCCTCGGATGTGCCCGAACTCGCGCGAGTGGTCGGGGACTTCACCTCAGTCACCCTGCTTGAGACCCGGGCGGACACGAGGCCGTTCACCGTTCGGGCCCGTGAGATGCTCGAACAGCTGTTCACCGACCTCGATCACCGTTCATTCAGCGGTGTGGAGGTGATGCGTGAGATCGCCCGCAGGCGGAGCCGTGACGTCGCGGTCATGCCCTACGTCTACACCAGCGCCATCGGGGTCGGTGCCGACGACCAGGACGTCGCCTCTACGGTGCACGGTTCGATGGGATACACCATCAGCCAGACACCGCAGGCCTTCCTCGACTGTCAGGTGATGGACGACGTCGATGGGCTCCATGTGCACTGGGATGCACGGGAGGGAATCTTCCCGGCAGGAATGCTCGATGACATGTTCACGGCCTTCACCGATGCCCTCCGCCGTCTCGCTGCTGATGGTGGTTCGTGGTCGACGGCCTCGCCTGTCGAACTTCCGGCGGAGCAACGTGCGGAAAGGGAACGGGCCAACGCCACGCAACGTGACCTTCCCACTGGACTGCTGCACGAATTCGTGATCGAGACCGCCAGAACCAGTCCCGCCGCGATGGCGGTCCTTGGGCGGGGCGTCAATATCAGCTACACAGAGCTGCTGAGACGATCCGCCACCATCGCGACCGCGTTGGAGGAAGCTGGTGTGCGGCGGGGCGACCGGGTGGCGATCGCGATGCCGAAGTCCCCAGACCAGGTTGCGGCGGTTCTGGGGGTTCTGTTCTCAGGCGCGGCCTACGTGCCCCTCGACATCCGTCACCCGCGTGCACGCCTGTCCGCGATCTGTGATGATGCCGGTGTCGTCGCCCTGGTGTGCGCTGGAGGACACGATGTTGCCGAGGGCGTCCCCAGCGTCAACGTGGGTGAACTCCCCGTCGCCGGGGCCGGAACGGTTCTGCCTGCGATCCGTCCGGACGCCGACCCGGGGGATCTCGCCTATGTGATCTACACCTCGGGATCAACCGGACGTCCCAAGGGGGTCGAGATCAGCCATCGTGCGGCAGTCAACACCATCATGGATGTCAACGAGCGTTTCAAGCTCACTGGTGATGACCGTACGCTGGCCATCGCGGACCTGGGGTTCGACCTGTCGGTCTACGACATCTTCGGACCCTTGAGCGTGGGAGGTGCCGTCGTGCTTCCCCCCGCGGACACGATCGTCACTCCGTCGACCTGGCTCGATGTCGCGGCCGAACACGACGTCACCACGATGAACACCGTTCCCGCTGTCGCACAGTTGTTGCTGACAGCCTTGGACAACGGGGGAACCCGGCTCAGCGCGCTTCGGCAGTGGATACTCTCCGGGGACAGGATCCCTCCTGACCTGGTTCGTGACCTGCAGAAAGCCTTCCCCCACACGCAGTTCGTCTCGATGGGCGGAGCCACCGAGGCAGCGATCTGGTCGATCGCCCACCCCATCGCTCCTGTCCAACCGTCCACGATCAGCATCCCCTACGGCCTTCCCCTGGCGAACCAACGATTCGCGGTCCTCGACACCCTGGGGCGAGACGCGCCCACCGGAGTGCCCGGCGAGCTGGTGATCATGGGAACCGGGCTGGCCGATGGCTACAGCAACGCCCCGGAGCTGACTGCGCGGAGTTTCGTCGAGGATCCCTCGCACGGCCGCATGTACCGCACCGGGGACCTGGGGTTTTACCGGCCAGGAGGAGAAATCGAGATCCTTGGCCGCCTCGACGATCAGATCAAGATTCGCGGCCACCGCATCGAGCTCGGCGAGGTTGAGAGCGTCCTGGTCGAGCACGAGGCTGTTGCGCAGGCTGCTGTCGTTGCCATCGGCCATGGGGCGCAACGTCGGTTGCACGCCTTCGTCGTCCCCGCGGATGTATCCATGGATGATCCGCTGCGGCAATGGGTACAGGAAGCCACTGCTGAGGCCTCCGCCCAGGTTGATATTGGTGACCGGGACGGTATCGCCGAGTACGCGGCTGCTCTTGAGACCGCATGCGTCGCAACAATGATGCGAACCCTCGAACAGATCGATGACGGGCTGCCCGTCGCGCCTGCCAATGAATGGATGGTCGATGCTTGGCGGCAGGCCCTGCGTGATCAGGAAGGTACATCACATGATGGAGTGGAGCTGCAGCAGCTGTGGGCACGGGTCGAGCAGCTGAGCCCCCGCGGTTTCAACTACCGGCAGTTCACCGGTTACGTCAAGCGTTCTGCGGAGCTCCTCCCGGAACTGTTCTCAGGCCGAATCCCAGCCCACGAACTGCTGTTCCCCGATGGCAGTCAAGAAATTGCCGAACGAGTGTACCGGGACCGAGCCAACATGCAGTGGGGAAACGCGGCGATTGCTGCGCTCGTCTCGCGCATCGCTGCGCAGCACCGAGCCGAGCCCTTGCGCATCCTGGAGATCGGTGCCGGAACGGGAAGCACGACCGGAAGCATGGTGGCCGGGTTGTCGGGCAAAGAATTCCACTACACCTTCACCGACCGATCCGCGTACTTCCTTCCCTCCGCTCGGGAACGCTGGGGTTCTGAAGGCCACTGGCGTTTCGAAACGTTCGACATCGATCGTTCGCCTACTGAGCAGGGTTTCGCGGAGCGCTCCTACGATCTGGTCTGCGCCTTTGGCGTACTGGAGAACGCCCGGAACATTCCTCAATCGCTCGAGCGACTCGCGGGTCTCGTCGTGGATGGCGGGCTGGTCATGCTCTCAGAACCGGTCGACGAGCAGTGGTGGGTGTATCTGACGCAGATCTTCCTGATGACGAAACCTGACGAAAGCCATCAGAAACTTGGCCTTTTCCCCTCCCGTCGGTGGTGGCTTTCGCAGCTGGCGGGAAGCACCGGCGGCGGTGTCGTCGCCTTCCCTGCGGAGGACAGCGCTCTGGCACCGGAACGATTCGTGTGTTTCGTCTCCCGTGTATGCGCAGGTGATACCGCGTCGCCTCACGAAAACCTGACCTCGTTCCTCAGCAGCCGTCTTCCCGGGGTGATGGTGCCTCAGCAGTTCGAGTTCGTACCGGAGCTGCCCCTCACCCGAAACGGGAAGATCGACAAGAAGAAGTTGACCACCAGAGCCGAGGCCGTCACCGGCGAGGAAACGACTGGGCGCGGTGAACGCGATACTGCGGATCCGGCCGAGTCAAAGCTCCCAGAACGCACCGACGCGCTGGCTGCACGAATCGCCGATCTCTGGGCCGAACAACTCGGCCTCGGAGAGCCACCGGCATACGGCGTCAACCCATTCGATCTCGGTGCCAACTCGATCTCGGCTGCTGCGGTTGCCGGGCGACTCCGTGACGAAGTCCCCGAATTTGCAGAGGCCTCTTTCGAGACGGTGCTGCGCGTCCTGCTCAGCGCCCCGAGCATCGGCATGGCTGCTGTCAAGTACGACGACTGGGCCCGTGGCCGCGCACCCGGACAGCCCGGCCGATCCGTCGTCGAGATCACCTCATTGCGGGACTCGGAAGAGAACCGGGCGACGGCATCCCGCGCCACGGTGCTCTTCAGTGACTCGCTGGCCAACAGCATGACCATGACCCGGATGGCCGCTGCGCTGCCCCCGGAAGCGGGCACCATCGTCGCGGTGACAATCCCTGATGATGAATGGTTCACCAACCGGCCCGCCGATACCGTGACGAACGCGATCGCTGATCTGGTCGCCACGGCAGCCGAGGACATGAAGGCCGAGGAATATTCCCTCATCGGCTACAGCTATGGGGCGCTGGTCGCCATTGAAACCGCCCGGTGTCTGCTCGAGGCCGGGCGGAATGTTCTTCCATTGGGACTCATCGACCCACAGATCGTTCCCGTACTGGCCGATGACCGACTGTCCGAGGTCATGTTCCTTACATCCCGAGGAGTTTCCCTCGACTCCGTCGTACCCCGCGGGGAGAAGGCCCCTGAGCTGATCGAGATCTTCAACTGGATCTTGGCCCGGGCCAAATCGGGTTCGTTCTCCATGCAGCGGGTGCCGGACCTCACCCCACGAACGACCGGTGCAGAGGCTGACACCGAGACACCCGTTGGGCGGTTCTTCGCTCACCTGGTGTCGCTCGATGAGCAGGAACGGTGGCGTATGTATCAAAACGCTATGCCTGCCGAGCAGCATGAATTGCCGGAACGCCTTCGTCAGGAGTGGCTGCGATACCGCCACACCATGCGGGCTGCGACTTTGGCGCCTGAGCCGCTGGTCGCCGATGCGGTGATCCTCCAGCCTCGCAGTAGCCACGGCTTCCTTCCCGGCGCACATGAACGATCGGCGCAGCTGTGGCAAGACGTGTTCATCGGCACCAGTACGATCACGCACGTCAACGGCAACCATTTCACGATGCTCGACGGTGGCCACGTCGTCGACACGGCTGGCGTGTTGATCGGTGAGCTCGCCGCGCTCGGGGTGTTTCCCCTGCGGTGAGGCACCACGGAGGCTGACCTCATGATCGGAGCCCCTCGTAGGGCAGGAGGGGACGACCATCGTGTTGGTGTGCTCGCGGGAGACGCGGCGCAGGGGGCGATCCTCCAATGCTGTATCAAGGCCGGGAACCGGTGCCCGAGGCGGTCCGATTCCCGGCTGCCGAGACAGCCACCCCCAGGGCTGTGTTAGGTAAGGCTTAGTACTAAGCTCTCGCACGTGCGGTACGCAAGATGAGACAAGTGAGGTCCGGTCCTGAGAGACATGATGCACGGGGTCCGTCGTGCCACCTCGGAACCGCCCGATCGCACGGACCGAAAAATCACTCGCAAGAAAAGAGAAGAGATATGGCTGAAACAAACAGGCTCAACGGCAAGGACCTGATCAACGTCGGCGTGTACACGGCTATCACGATGATCATCATGTTCGCGGTTGGTTCCTTGAATGCATTTCCTCCCGTGTACCCCGCGCTGATGGTGATCTGGCCGTTGGTGTGCGCAATCCCGATGATGCTGTACTACACCAAGATCAAGAAATTTGGCATGCTGACCCTCACGGGGATCATCATCGGCGCATTCTTCTTCCTGATGGGCTATATGTGGGTTGCCCTCGTCGTCATGGGCGCCGCAGGCTTTGTGGGTGACCTGGTGTTGAGGTTCGGTGGCTACCAGCGATTTTCCGCGCACGCACTCAGCTACGCGGTGTACTGCCTCGGCATGATTGCTGGCCCGCTGCTTCTCTGGTTTGCAGGCGCCACCTACTGGGACCAGATAGAGAAATCAATGGGGGCCGAATACGTGAGTGCTCTGCAGCAGTTCATGCCGTCCTGGATGCTGTACGTATCAATTCCCTTGCTGTTCCTCAGTGGCCTCGTGGGAGCTTTCCTTGGCCGCAAGATGCTGCGTAAACACTTCCAGAGGGCCGGAATCGCTTGAGCACAACAGATGCGGGAGGCGAGTACTTCCCCCTGAAGCTCGACCCGCGCACCAAGATATTCCTGATGGTGGTGGTCGCCATGACGGAGCTGCTGAACGACTCCACCTACTTCACTGCCGCCGTGGCGGCCATTCCCATACTACTGCTTCTCCAGAACAGACAGTTCAAGATCGCAATCTGGTACATCGTGCTGTTTGGGCTTGGGCTGCTCGTGAAGGCCTCTCACGGGCAGCTGGAACTGCCCATGCTCGTGAATATGATCGCGGTCCTACTCACTGGGTTCGTGCTGCGGCTCGCTCCAGCATTTGCGATGGCCGCATACTTCATTGCATCGACCACCGCAACTGAGCTGGTGACAGGGCTCGGACGAATGAAGGTCACCCGGAAGATCACGATCCCGATTTCGGTGATCTTCCGGTTCGTACCGACGATGCAGGAAGAATTCAGGTCCATCAATGACGCCATGAGGATGCGTGGCATCCGTCTTGGTGCCAAGAAGTTCTGGAGAAACCCGACAGCGCTCCTGGAGTACCGTTTCATCCCTCTCGTCATTTCGATGGCGAAAATCGGGAACGAGCTCTCCGCAGCCGCCCTGACCCGGGGACTGGAACGACCAGGACAGCACACGAGTATCGCGAGAATCGGATTTCGCCCTGTCGACGTGGCGGTCCTCGTCCTGGTCGCTGTCCTACTCATGGCCACGTACGCCTTCACCTGATTGGAGAGCTGTAGATGCTCGAGTTCCGAGACGTCACCTTTTCCTACGGGGATGAAGCCACCCCGAGCCTGGAGAACGTGTCGCTGGAGATCCGCAAGGGCGAGACCGTGGTGCTCTGCGGCGAATCCGGATGCGGAAAAAGCACGATTACGCGACTCATCAACGGTCTGATCCCGTATTTTCATGAAGGCAAATTGACAGGAGAAGTTCTCCTCGGTGGGCATCCGATCAGTGACATGAGACTCTACGAGTTGTCCGAGCATGTCGGATCGGTGTTCCAGGATCCGAGAACCCAGTTCTACAACATCGAATCCACGGCTGAACTCGCATTCGGCTGTGAAAACCTCGGTGTGCCCCCCGAGGAGATCGAGCGGCGGATTGAACGAACCGCGGCGAGGTTCGAGCTGGAGGACCTGCTCGACCGAGATCTCTTCACCATGTCCGGGGGTGAGAAACAACGCATCGCCTGCGGCTCCGTGGATGCAGCTGACCCGGAGATCCTGGTTCTGGACGAACCCTCGTCGAATCTCGACCTGTTCGCGATTCGTGATCTCGCTGGTGTGGTGCGGCGTTGGCGGGATGACGGGAAAACTCTGGTGATTGCAGAACACCGGATTTTCTATCTCGTCGACCTCGCAGACCGGTTCGTCTACATCAACAACGGCCGGATCGAGCGGGAGTTCACTCCTGCTGAGCTGCGCCACCTCGGCCCGGAAACACTGGAGGAACTGGGTCTCAGAGCACCCGACCCCTGGAGGCTCGCGCCACGAGCGGAGGTGAGAAACAGCGGGGGAAATCTCACTCTCACGGCGCTGAGATGTGTCACGGAGGGCCATCAGAGGCTGTCGATTCCGAAGTTGGTGCTGCCACGAGGCGAGGTCATTGCGGTGATCGGGAGAAATGGTGCAGGGAAGACCACGCTCGCCAGGACTCTGTGCGGCCTGGAGAAATCCGGCAGCGGTGGACTGGAGATCGACGGAGTCACTCACAACGTCCGCAAGCAGCGGGAACTCGTCTACATGGTCATGCAGGACGTGAACCACCAGCTCTTCACCGAGGACGTGATCAGCGAACTGCTCCTGAGCATGGACGGCACCGACCCCGACGAGGAACAGGAACGTGCTATCGAGACCCTGCGGTCGCTGGATCTCGATGACAAATCTGACCGGCATCCCATGTCACTGTCGGGTGGTGAGCAGCAACGCGTCGCCATCGGGAGCGCGATCGCCGCGGACAGGGAGATTCTGATACTGGATGAACCGACCAGCGGTCTTGACCACAGGAGAATGACCGAGGTGGCGGATTCCCTTACCGCCATGAGTGCCGGTGGAAAGACGGTACTCGTCATCACCCACGACATTGAACTGGTATTCAGGTGCTGCAGTCACGCCATATATCTGGTGGATGGTGAAGTCATGGGGAGCTCACGTATGGATGAGACCGGGGCGCGACAGTTACGGGAATTCTTCGAACGCACTGAGTAGGGATCGCGCAACACACGGCGCGGGTGCCCACCATCACAGCAGGTCGTTGATGATTCTGGCGAGTTCGACCGGCTGGGCGTGGTGGGCACTGTGTCCGCAGTCGAGCGTCAATCGACGGGTGCGTTCCGGAAGCACAGAGACGTAGTGACGTTGTTCGCTCGGCCTGACCATCCTGTCACGGGTCGTGTGAACGTAGGTGAGATCGAGGTCGTCGGCGAGTTCATAATCGACCGGCGTTCCCATCGCGAGCCCGGGCTCCGGAACGAGCCTCGACAGGATCATGTCGCGGTCGGCCGGGGGCAAACCGTTGCACAACCTGAGCCGGGCAGCCAGCCTGGTGATGCGCACCACCGGTTCTCCCACCTTCATCCACTTGCGGATCATGTTCTGAAACTTTGGTAGCAGGTCCCAGTAGCATTGTCCGCTCGAGGGTACCAATCCGGCTACGAACATCAGACCCGCGATACGGTTGGGCGCTCGATTCGCTGCTGCCAAAGCGGATATTCCTCCGAGAGAGTGCGCGACAACCAGCGACCGACCCGTGGTCGCTGATTCAACCGTGTCGGCCCAGTTCTCCAGAGTGGGCGCCACTGGCGCGCTCCCTGGCCTTCCCGGAAGATCAACGGCCACCACATCGCCTTCGACGAGGGGGAGAACGCGTTCCCAGCACCACGAACCTTCAAAAGCGCCGTGTACGAACACCACCCGGCTGAATGTCATCGCGATTCCTATCTTTCAAGATGCTTCGCTGCCAAGGGTGTCCCTCAGTGTGAGGTCCCGTCAAGGAAGCGGGAGAGCATAAACCGGAAATCCAGAATCGAATTTACCAATCTTAGATGTTACACGGTTCGCGTTGTCGGCAGGGAGTCGGCAAAGTTTGTTGGGTGCTGGGTTTCTCTGCAAATCGTGGGCACATCCCGGTTACGTGACTTGACTCTTGGTTTACTGTGCAATTATTTTGCGGTGGTGCTTGAACTCGACCGGTGTCTGGTAGCCGAGTGAGGAATGGGGCCGGTGACGGTTGTATACCGCCTCGACGTGTTCCCTGCCCTTGAGGGTACGGGGTGTGTCGGATCTGGGTCACTTGGGCGGCTGTGGGAAAGTCAATCCAGGTAGGTGCGTTGATGGTTTTGAGGGTGCTGTGCACTTGATGGTTGCGGGAGCACTCGGCCCAAGGGAGCTCCGGGATGTTCTTCCAAGGCGCAGGGCCTTGAGGTTCTGGTGCAGGCGTTGTTGGTTGCCCTTGACCTTCAGAAATATTGGCCACCTCGGCCAGTGATCCATTAGGCGGTGTTCATTTGGGTGCGCCATGGCATCGGTGTGGAGCGCCCTGCGGATCGTGGTCTCCGACGGCAGCTTCTGCCCCCGCTCCAGACCCAAGGCCTCAAGATCAGAGGGGCTCATATCGGTGGCGTGCTCCTTGGACCGCCATCAGACTCAGGCACCCCGTCAGCACCCTCACCGCGGCCAAGGACAAGACCGCGAGGCAGGCTGTGACGTATACCCCGCCGATGACGAGGAACGATCACGTTCTGGAAGATACGGAACGGGGGGCTGGCGTGACAGGATGGTGATGGTGGGTAGATGACCATCAGTGAGGGCTCCCCGGGACTGGGTTGATTCAAACACCACTCATCGCCCCCGCGGGGCCCGCGCCCCCGTCACAACGACACCCCACCCCGGCAAACCAGCTCACACGCCCTCCCCCACCGACTTTGCCGATCCCTTGGTGTTGTCGGGAAGGCAGGGGCTTCAAGGTCGTTGGCATGACCTTTGAGCGTCGAAGTTCGGACCCTGAGGAATGTCACACTTCCGTAAGGATTTCTCCCTGTTCCGCGTCATCACGGCGGCGGAAG
>ERZ773043.548-NODE-548-length-22032-cov-11.931201_pt1 | contig 22032 bp, 21 predicted proteins | sample MGYA00580636_ERZ773043 | MGnify/ENA primary metagenome ERZ773043 (study PRJEB29015, sample SAMEA2737992) | human oral metagenome | biome: human oral; feature: human-associated habitat; material: dental | place: China | collected 2065 ...
ATACTTTAAGAGGTGCTGCCGGCGGAGCTTTGCTTTGTGCGGAACTTCTTACCGCCAAGGGATATATTGCAGCAAAGTAGGTAAATATTTACAACCAAACTCCAAAAACTGCTTAAGACTTGTAGGGGAGTTGTCAGTATGAACAATTATGATAGCTTGTCGTTATAGTTATTAGTTTATAAAAGAAAAAGCAAGAATACTGTTTGCCGAAAAGGGCTTTTAAATCGTTACAATGAAAGATATTTGCGAAGCTACAGGGCTAAATAGGGGTGGATTATATCGCCATTACGATAGCACCCATGTGATTTTTTCAGAAATAATATCTGAATTTTTAGATGATCAGAACAATCTGTTTTCAGAAAGCATTGATAACAATGTTCCGTCTAAAGAAATTCTAATAAGCATATTAAACAGATCCTACTAAAATAAGAAACGGAGGACACATTAATGGTAAGTGGTGATAAATTGCAGCTTGTAAAGCCTACACTATCATTAAAAAATGAAGCACTTAATTACAGACAGGAGCACTTTGATTATAAGGAATATGTTATAAATGGAAGTGAATTATTTGATAAAATACAATCTTATGAGGAATGGTTAGAAAAAGTAACAGCAAATTCAAAATCTGAAACTGCTGATCCTAATTGGGTTTTAACTGATACTTTTTTTGTGATTAGGCTCTCTGATAGCAAAATTGTAGGAATAGTAGATTTACGGTATCAGCTAAATGATTTTTTTAAAGATTTTGGCAACTGTGGATATAGTGTACGTCCTACTGAACGCAGAAAAGGTTATGCTACCGAGATTCTAAGGCAGATATGTACTTTAGCCAAAAGTCAAGGATTAGAAAGTCTTCAACTATCAGTAGAAAAGAATAACACCGCTTCAATAAAAACGATTAAAAAAAATGGTGGTACATATTTACGAAGTTTTGTTTTCGACAACGAAGAAGCCTATATATACACTATCAGATTGTAACGCCTATGAGTACAATTAAAATAGATGCTGAACGGGTTTTATGCTCTGTTTGTGGCAATAAAACCCGTGATAAAATTAGAGAAGATACTATTTTAAGAATTGTTGCCGTACAATCATTTATGACTTTGTCTGAATATCAATATTATAAGAGCCGATTATCATACTATGGTATACGGCTCTTATTTTATGTTATAATGAACAGGTATTATATTGACTAAGTGATATTTAAACTAATTACTGCTTTGTATATACTGTAAAGAAGTAAAACACATAAAGTATTGGTTTATATGTAAACAGTTTAGTACAGCAGAAGCTATTTTTAAAACAGGAGCAAATTATGGATTATAATTTAGACATATCAAAGCTTAAGGGTATAGGTGCCAAGACCAAGGCGCTGCTTGCAAAACTTAATATATACACTGTGGCTGATATGCTAAGCCATTATCCTATAAGATATGAAAAATTTGAAGAACCGGGCAAGATAAAAGAGTATACGGGAGAAGAAAAGGTTACCCTATCGGCACGGCTTTTTGCTCCCATAGAGCAAAAAAAAGTACAAAGGCTGACTTTAAGCATAGCTACACTTACTGACGGAGAAAGATTTATAAAAGCCGTATGGTATAATCAAACCTATATAGATAAGGTTTTAAGAAGGGGCGAGGACTATGTATTTGTAGGAAAGCTATCAAAAAAATCGGGAAGATACAGCTTAGAGCAGCCGGCAATATATACAAGAGACGAGTATAAAAGCTTAAGCGGCAAATTAGTGCCCATATATCCCTTGACCAAGGGAATCAGCAATAATTTCCTTAACAAACACATTTCCCTGATACTTTCGGAAATAGAGCCTAAAAAAGATTACCTGCCCAAGGTATTTATAGAAAAGTTTGAGCTTATCTCTTATGAGGAAAGTTTAAGTCTTATACATAGACCAAACTCATATGAGGATATAGACAGGGCAAGGAAGAGGCTGGTATTTGATGACTTTTTTACATTTGCCTTAGCCCTTAGAAGGTTAAAAGAAGAAGATATAAAAGAAAAAACCAAGTATATTTTAACAAGAAATGCTTGTATGGAAGAATTTACCAAAGCCCTACCCTATGAACTTACAGTTACACAGCTTAAGAGCATGGAGGAAATAGAAAAAGACTGTATGTCAGGTTATGCCATGAACAGGCTTATACAAGGAGATGTAGGCTCGGGCAAAACTATAGTTTCTATATATGCCATGTATTTGGCATATAAAAATTCTTATCAATCGGCTATAATGGTACCGACTGAGGTGCTTGCAAAGCAGCACTTTAAGAATATAGTTTCGATATTTGAAAAGTTTGATGATCGTCCGAAGGTCGCCTTACTTACAGGAAGTATGAGCAAAAAGGAGCATTTGGAAATATACAAATCGGTTAAGGAAAAAAAGATAGATATTATAGTAGGCACTCATGCTCTTATACAGGATGCTCTGGAATTTGACGATATAGCCCTGGTTATTACGGATGAGCAGCATAGGTTCGGAGTAAGACAAAGACAAAAACTTTTGGAAAAGTCTAAAATGTTACATTCGCTTATTATGAGTGCAACCCCCATACCAAGAACTCTGGCGCTTATTTTATATGGAGATTTGGATATATCATATATAAAAGAAAAGCCAAAAGGTAGACTGGACATAAAGAATTGTGTTATATTTGATAGAGACAGAGAAAAGGCATATAAGCACATTCAAAAAGAGCTTGAAAAAGGACATCAGGCGTATGTTATATGCCCTTTGGTAGAAGAAAGTGAGAATGTTGAAGCGGAAAATGTATTTGATTACAGGGAAAAACTTGCAAAATATCTGCCTAAAAACTATAATATAAAGGTTATGCATGGTAAATTGCCTGAGGTACAAAAAGCAGCTCTTATGTCGGAGTTTGCATCGGGCGATATAGATGTGCTTGTATCAACTACGGTTATAGAGGTGGGTGTAGATGTAGCCAATGCCACTGTAATTATGATTGAGGATGCTCAAAGGTTCGGACTTGCCTCACTTCATCAGTTAAGGGGAAGGGTAGGAAGAAATATGTATCAGTCTTATTGCATATTTGTATGTACCTCAGACTCCAAAGCGGCAAAGGAGAGACTGGATATAATAGGTAATTCCAATGACGGTTTCTTTATATCGGAGTCCGATCTAAAGCTTAGAGGACCGGGGGATTTGTTTGGGCTTTTACAAAGCGGAGAACTTTCCTTCGAACTTGCGGATATACATAATGACAGCGAGGTATTCAAACTTGCTATGTATGCACTGGAGCTTTTTAACGATACTAAAGAGGTAAATGAAGAGGAAAGAGCTTTAGTTTATGAGCATATAAGTCAAAAACAAAGTAAAAACATGGGTAGATTAACATTATAGTTGAGATTGTGTGGGTGAGATTATGGAAGGAAGACAAATAAGCAAGCGTTCAAGAAAAAAAACAAGTATTAACAAAGTGGTGGTTATCTCTTTTATAGCAGTTCTTGCTCTGTGCCTTGTGCTTATATATCTTATGTTTGCACAGATTTTTTATGCCCGTTTTCTTCCTAATACATATATTTCCGGTATGAATGTATCTTTCAAGACGGTAAAAGATGTAGAAAAACTTATTGATGAAAAAATATCCGGTTATAAGCTGGTTATAAGATCTAAAGACGGAGAAGATACAATTTATGGAAGAGATATAGGATTAAAAAGGGTATATGGAACAACTGTACCTGAATTTTTGTCAAGCCAGAAGCCTATAGCATGGATGAAAAATTTGTTTAGCGCCTCTGTACTGGAAAGCCCTCTGCCGCTTAGTGTAAGCGAATATGATTTTATTAAGAAGCTTGAAGAAAAAGAATTTATGAAAAAGGGTGTTCAGACCGCCTCTCAAAACACCATGATACTTGAGTATGAACCTAACAAGGGTTATAAAATGATAGAAGGCAAAGAAGGGGAGTTTGTTGATAAAGAACTGGCTATGTCTTATATAAGGTCTGCCGTTTTAAAGTTATCGGACGAAGTAGATATAGCTAAGGAACCGCAAAATGCTTATATAAATGCAGGCTCAGAAAAAGATTACAGCAAAATAAAAGCCTGTGTCGATCTGCTTAATAAATACACAAGTACCTATATAGAGTATAAGGATAATTTTATAATAGACGGAAATCATATAAGCAAGTGGTTAGTAATAGACGAGGCTTACAATGTTTCTTTTGACGATGTTAAAATAAGTGAATTTGTAGAAGGTCTTGCAAGGTCTTATATGACGGACGGAAGTATTAATTTTAAGACCTCTTACGGAAGTTATGTAAATATAAGTGGAACTGATTATACTAAAATAGTAGATAAAGAGGCGGAAGTTTCAAAAATCAAGGAGTTGGTTGAAGCCGGTTACAGCGGTAAAAGAGAGCCGGAATTTAATAAAGAGCTTTCCGAGAGCGACAGCAACAAATACGGCGATACCTATGTAGAGATCAACCTTGCTTCTCAGCACCTTTTTTACTATAAAAAAGGTGAGCTTGTCTTGGAAACTGACATAATTTCAGGAGATGAGTCAAAGGGGACGCCTACTCCTACCGGAATATACAGAGTTGTGGAAAAGCTTGGCGGTATGAAGGATGTAGGTGATGTGGTTAAGTTTTCCGACGATTTAAGTTTTTATACCAAGCCTGATATAAGCAAGTTTGGAGGAAGTATATACAAGACTGAGGGTTCAGAAGGAGGTATAATACTGCCTAAAGACAAAATCAAGGTTTTATATGATAATATAGATAAAAATACTATGGTGCTTTGTTATAATTTGGATGGTAAAGCAACAACTGTTGCAGAAAGCAGTATAGCAAGCGAAGAAAATACAGAGGTTGCGGAGGTTGAAACTGAAGCTTCGGCTTCTTCTAGCGAGGGCAAAAAAAAGCATAAAACAAAAACAAAGCAAAAGTCCAAGTCAACCCCCAGACCTCCGGCTTCTTCACAGGCTGCAGCTACAACTGCCGCTCCTACTCCTGAAAGCAGCAGTAAAACGATTATTAACATACCTGAGCCTACAAAGCCTGCTCCAAAGCGTAATGAGCCTATAAGAGCATTTCGTACAGGACCCGGAGTTGAAACAACTGCCGACCCTAACGAGATAGGTCCGGGCATACCTAAGATAAGACCTGAAGTTGAATAAGGATGGGCTAATGAGAGTTATAGCAGGAAGCGCAAGAAGTATTATATTAAAGACAAAGAAGGGTTCTGATACCAGACCGACTACGGATAAAATAAAAGAAACTCTTTTCAATATGATATCTTTTGATATAGGAGATGCCTTTATTCTTGATCTATTCGCAGGAAGCGGAGCACTTGGGATAGAGGCTCTAAGCAGGGGGGCTTACAAAGCGGTATTTATAGAAAAAGACAGAGAAGCTCTTTTTTGTATAAAGGAAAACTTAAAAAAAACAAGGCTTGATGATAAGGCTTTGGTGATAGCAAAAGATGTGCTCAAGGCACTGGAAGATCTAAGTGTGGAGAGAGCATTCAATATAGTATTTATTGATCCTCCTTACAATAAGGAACTTGAGACAAAGGTACTTAAAATACTTGAAAAATCAAGTTATATAGATGATAATACTATGATAATAGTTGAGCTTAGTAAAGAAACCGAACCAAGGTTTGATGAAAAAGTATGGGAATGTATAAAAACTAAGCTATACAAAAGTAATAAGCATATTTTTATAAAAAGGGGGATATAGATGAATGTAGCTATATATCCGGGAAGTTTTGATCCTATAACCAATGGGCATTTGGATATTATCAAAAGAGCACACAGGATCTTTGACAAGCTTATAGTGGGAGTTTTGATCAATAGTTCAAAAACTCCGTTGTTTAGTGCACAAGAGCGTGTTAAAATGATACAAAATATATGTAAAGACTTGGAAAAAGTGGAAGTTATATCCTTTAACGGTTTGTTGATAGATGTGGCTGCACAACAAGGCGCAACGGTTATAGTAAGGGGTCTTAGGGCGATTACGGACTTTGATTATGAACTTCAATTATCCCAGACCAATAAGGTCATAGCACCTGATATAGAGACCATATTCCTTAATACCAATCTTAAGTATTCATACTTAAGTTCAAGTATAGTTAAAGAAATAGCCTCTTATAACGGCGATATAAGTGAATTTGTAGATGAAAATGTAGCAAAGGAAATAAAAAAGAAAATAGCAGCAAAAAGGAGCTGAAAATGAGCAGGATAGAAAAGATTATAGACGAGTTGGAGGATTATGTGGAAACTTGTAAGTACCAGACCTTCTCCACAAGTAACATAGTAGTTAATAAAGAAGAGATATTGGAACTTTTATCAGAGTTAAGGGAAAATGTTCCGGATGAGATAAGACAGTATCAAAAAATAATAAGCAATCAGGAAGCCATCTTAAGTGAAGCAAAAACACAGGCAAACAGCATAGTAAAAGAAGCCAACAAGATGACGGAACAGCTTGTAGACGAGCATGAGATAATGCAAAAAGCCTATGCAACTGCCAACAAGCTTGTAGATGATGCCAACACACAGGCTAATTCCATACTTGAGCAGGCACAGAATGAGGCAAATCATATAAGAAGTTCTGCTATACAGTATACTGATGATATGCTTAAAAGCATACAGACTATAATGTCTCATTCTATGGACGGAGCAAAGTCGAGATTTGATCAGTTTATGAGTTCAATGCAGTCAAATTTTGATACTATTACCCAAAACAGGAATGAACTTTCGGGTGAAGTGGAAAAAGACTATGATGATTCAAATATATAAAGTTTCAAAGACATTTTCAAAGAGTAATGCACGCAGTCGTCTTACGAAGGTGTGCATTATTTTTTGAAAAGAGATTTTAGCTTGAGGAGTAAATGATGCTTGAATTAAAAGATTTGCCGGATAAATATATAGAGTCCATGAGGGAACTTTTGGGAGATGAGTTTAATGAATATTTGGAAAGTCTTTCTAAAAGACATGTATCCGGTCTTAGAGTTAATAACCTTAAAATAAGCAATGAAAAACTTTTGAAGCTTTTAGATAAGAACCTTAGACCTATACCTTGGGTTAGAAACGGTTTTTATACAAATGAAGATGACAGACTGTCAAAAAATCCGCTATACCATGCAGGACTTTATTACCTGCAAGAACCCTCAGCTATGACTACAGCCTCACTAAGCGGCGTAAAACCGGGAGACAAGGTACTTGATCTTTGTGCCGCTCCGGGAGGAAAAAGTACAGAACTTGCGGCACTGCTTAAGGGCGAGGGTATTCTTTACAGCAATGATGTAAGCAGTTCAAGAGCCAAGGCACTGCTTAAAAACATAGAGCTTTTTGGAGCGGGCAATGTCGTTATTAGCAGTGAGGAGGCATTTAAGCTTGAAGCTTTTTATACCGAGTACTTTGATAAGATTATTATAGATGCTCCCTGTTCAGGCGAGGGGATGTTCAGAAAAGACAGGGCTGTACTTAGTGCCTATGAAAAAAGAGGTTCGGAGTACTTTGCTCCCATACAAAAAAACATCTTATCAAGAGCTGCCAATATGCTTGCTGTAGGCGGTGAAATAATATACTCCACCTGCACCTTTTCAAGAGTGGAAGATGAAGATGTTATAATGGATTTTCTTGAGTCTGCTAAGGACTTTGAACTTATAAATATACCTCTAAAAGAAGGTTTTACAAGTTCACATATACTTTGCGGTACTGTAAGGCTCTTTCCTCATAAACTTGAGGGAGAGGGGCATTTTATAGCTAAACTTAAAAAAACAGGTATTAGGAAGGAAGAGGAAGAGATTAAAAAGAAAGCCTCTTCAAAGCAAAAAAACAAACTGCCTAAGGAAGCCGGAGAGTTTCTTAAAAATATCAACAGAGAGTTTGAGCCGGACAGGATAATGCTTAATAAGGAGTACATATACTATCTGCCTGAGAATGTAAAACTTCATGATAAAATACATTATCTGAGGACAGGACTTTTACTTGGAAGAATCAATCATTCAAGGTTTGAACCCTCACAAGCACTTGCCATGAATCTTAAGATGGAAGAGTGGGACAATCCTCTTGATCTTAAACTATCTGATGATAGGGTCTTAAGATATCTAAAGGGAGAGAGTTTGGAAGAGGCTACAAGTTATAAAGGCTATAGGCTTGTATGTTTGGAAGGCTATCCGCTCGGCTTTATAAAACAGGATAATTTTAAGTGCAAGAATAAGTATTATTTAGGTTGGAGGATTGGCTAGTATGTCTATATTAAGAGTTGATAAATTACTTGCCAACCTAAGCTACGGAAGCAGAAAAGAGATAAAAAAACTTGTATCTCAAAAAAGGGTCAGGATAGATGAAACTTTGGTACTAAAGCCGGAGGAAAAGTTTGATACTGAAAAAAATAAACTCTATCTTGACGATATTCATATAAACTATGAAGAGTTTGAGTATTATATGTTAAATAAGCCCAAGGGTTATATATCGGCTACGGAAGATAATATTCATAAGACGGTTATGGAACTGATACCGAGTAAACTTAAAGGACTTGCACCTGTGGGAAGGCTTGACATAGACACCGAAGGTTTTTTACTTGTAAGCAATGACGGAAAACTGGCTCACAGGCTTATCTCTCCTTCAAACAATGTACCTAAGGAGTATTATGCCGATATAGAAGGAAGGCTTCCTGATGATGTAGTAACTATTTTTGAAAAAGGCATGCAGTTAGGTGAAGATTTTACTACAAAACCTGCAAAGCTTAATATTATAAGTAAGGACGCTAACTCAGCAAAAATAAGCCTTATTATATATGAGGGGAAGTTTCATCAGGTCAAGCGTATGTTTGAATATGTAAATTGCAAGGTTACATATTTAAAAAGAACTTCATTTGCAGGGCTTACACTCGATAAAAACTTAAAATTAGGAAGTGTAAGGAAGCTTACAAAAGAAGAGTTGGATACACTTAAAACTTATTGATTTTGGAAGGCAGCGGTGATTATTAATAATGAAAGAAATACTAGTAAGTAAATCAGATGCAGGTACAAGACTTGATAAGTTTATACTAAAGCAGCTTGATAAATCAAGTCAGGGATTTGTCTACAAAATGCTCAGGAAAAAAAATATAGTCTTAAATGACAAAAAAGCTTCAGGAAGTGAAAGACTTAATGAAAAAGATAGTGTAAAGTTTTGGCTTTCAGACGATACCTTTGAGGCTTTAAGCTCGGATAAGTCAAAAAAAGTTACTGCCATAAAAGAGCTTAAAAAAGCAAAGCAAAGCTTTGATTTTAAGTCAAGTATAATATATGAAGATGAAGCACTTATACTTATAGATAAGCCTGAAAATATACTTGTGCAAAAGTCGGATAAGAATGATATTTCATTAAATGATATGCTTCTTGCTTATCTTTTGAAAGAGGGAAAGATAGATGAAGAAAGCCTAAAAAGCTATACTCCATCTATCTGCAACCGCCTTGACAGAAATACAAAAGGCATAGTGATAGCGGCTAAAACACTTGCCGCTGCCAGAGTATTAAACGCTATAATAAAGGATAGGAGTATAAAAAAAGAGTATCTGTGTATAGTAAAAGGTGTGGCTAAAGAAAAGGACTGTCTTAATGCTTGGCTAAGAAAGGATGAAAAGACGAATAAAGTCTTGGTAAAAAAAGATGAATTTGACTTGGCAAAACCTATAAAAACACTGTATAAAAGGCTTTATACCAACGGTAACTACAGTCTTTTGTCGGTAGAGCTTGTTACCGGAAGGACCCATCAAATAAGGGCACACCTTGCAAGCGTGGGACTGCCGATAATAGGAGATATAAAGTACGGTGATAAAGAGGCTAATGCTTTGGCAAAGAAAAAGTACAAAGTGGAAAATCAGCTTTTGCAAGCATATAGATTAACCTTTCCGAAGCTTTTAAAAGACTTTGCCTATCTTAGCGGCAAATGTTTTGAAAGTGGTATAGATAAAAAATTCATGGAGGTATTAAAGGAGTATACATGGCAACATGGAAGTCCAGAGGACTAAGAGGACAGGGACTTGAAGAAATGTTAAATTTTGTAAATGATATTTATTTGCAAAGAGGTTTGGCACTGATACAAAAGATACCCACACCTATAACTCCTATAGAAATAGATAAAAGAAACAGACATATTACACTGGCTTATTTTGATAAAAAAAGTACAGTTGATTATATAGGGGTGGTACAGGGAATACCGGTATGCTTTGATGCCAAAGAGTGTGCCTATGACAGGTTTTCATTGGCAAATATACATGAACATCAAATAGATTTCATGAAGAGTTTTGAAGAGCAGAACGGAGTCGCCTTCCTTATAATATACTTTACTCAAAGAGATGAAATATATTATATAAGCTACAAACAGCTAAGAAAGTATTGGGACAGGATGCTCCTTGGTGGAAGAAAAAGTTTCACTTATGAAGAAGTGGATAAAGAATTTAGAATATTAAGAAATAAAGAGGTGTATATACACTATTTGGAACAGCTGCAAAAAGATTTAAGCGGCAGAGAGTAGTGTAGTAATAGGAATAATGAGAAAACTTGCTTTAAGTGATGAAGATTTATTAAGAATAGATAAACCTGCCAGATATATAGGCGGTGAGGTCAACTCAAGATATAAGGACATATCAAAAGTAGATATAAGATTCGTGATGTGCTTTCCGGATGTGTATGAGATCGGTATGAGTCATATCGGTATGCAAATACTTTACGATATGTTAAATAAAAGAATGGATACCTTTTGTGAGAGGCTTTTTTCACCTTGGGTAGATATGGATAAGCTGCTTAGAGAAAAGGATATAGCACTTTTTTCTCTTGAAAGTCAGGAGGAGGTAAGAAAAGCCGACTTTTTGGGAATAACCCTGCAATATGAAATGTGTTATACCAATATCTTACAAATACTGGAGCTTTCCAAAATAGCCTTTCATGCCGTAGACAGAGGGGAAGAGGAGCCTATAGTTATAGGCGGAGGACCTTGTACCTACAATCCTGAGCCGCTGGCTGACTTTTTTGATCTCTTTTACATAGGAGAGGGAGAAGTTGTGTATGACAGTCTGCTTGATCTGTATAAGGAATACAAGGCTAAGGGCAAGAGCAGGAAAGAGTTTTTAAGAGCGGCGGCAAAACTTGAGGGGATATATGTGCCTTCATTTTATACTGTGGAATATGATGAAGATGGATTTATAAAAGAGTTTAGTCCAAAGTACGAAGATGTACCGACAACAATACATAGGCAGGTAGTAACCGAGCTTGATGAAAAGACCTTTATGGATGCGCCCGTAGTACCCTTTATTAAGGTAACTCAGGATAGGGTAGTACTTGAGATCATGAGGGGCTGTATAAGAGGTTGCAGATTTTGCCAAGCCGGATATGTATACAGACCTCAGAGGGAACATTCTGTAGAATATCTTAAAAAGTACGCACTTGCCATGCTTGAAATCACCGGAGCCGAGGAAATATCTCTAAGCTCTTTAAGTTCAAGTGATTACAGCAGTCTTTTTGAACTCTTGGAATTTCTTATAGACTATACAAAAGTACAGGGTATAAATATTTCCCTACCCTCACTTAGAATAGATGCTTTTTCCTTGGATATAATGAAAAGAGTGCAGGATGTAAAGAAAAGTTCGCTTACCTTTGCACCGGAAGCCGGTACACAAAGATTAAGAGATGTTATCAATAAGGGACTCAGTGAAGAAGATATACTGGGGGGAGCCATGCAGGCATTCCTTGGCGGTTGGAATAAGGTAAAACTTTACTTTATGCTGGGGCTACCTACAGAAACACAGGAAGATATAGAGGGAATAGCCCTGCTTTGTGAAAGAATAGCAGAAGAATATTATACGATACCGAAGTCCGAAAGACAGGGAAAAGTAGCTATATCGGCAAGTTCATCCTTCTTCGTACCCAAGCCGTTTACCCCCTTCCAGTGGTCTCCTATGTTAAAAAGCGAAGAATACCTTGACAGAGCCTATAAGGTAAAAGACACTATAAAAAAACAACTTAATCAAAAAAGTATTAAGTACCAGTATCATGATGCCGATGTAACCATACTTGAGGGAGTGCTTGCAAGGGGTGACAGAAAAATATCTAAGGTCATAGAAGCCGCTTACAAAAAAGGAGCCTTATATGATGCATGGACTGAATTTTTCAAATTAAGTACATGGGAAGAAGCCTTTAATGAATGCGGTATAGATATAGAGTTTTATACATTAAGAGAAAGAAGTACAGAGGAGATACTGCCTTGGGACTTTATAGATATAGGAGTGGACAAAAGCTTTTTAATAAGAGAATATAAGAGGGCTTTAGGCTCTAAGATCTCTCCTAATTGCAGACAGGCGTGTATGAATTGCGGAGCTAATAAGTTTAACGGAGGGGTTTGTTATGAAGCTTAGAGTAAAGTTCTCTAAGACCGGACATATGAAATTTATAGGGCATTTGGATCTGATGAGATTTTTCCAAAAAGCCATAAGAAGAAGTAAGATAGATATAAAGTACAGCGAAGGATTTTCCCCTCATCAAATTATGAGCTTTGCCGCTCCCTTGGGACTGGGTATAGAAAGTTTCGGAGAATATATGGATATAGAACTTGTCAGTGATGAGATAAGCGACTCTGAACTTAAAAACATAGAAAATTCTCTTAACCTATGTATGTGTGAGGGTCTTGAGATACTTAAGGTCATAGCTCTAAGCAGCAACAGTAAGAGTAAAAATGCCATGTCTTTGGTAGGACAGGCGGATTATTATTTGCTTAGCGATATAGAGCTTAGTAAGTTAAAAGAAGCCATAGAAAGCTTTAATAGCTTGGAAAGTGTTATAGTAGAAAAAAAGTCTAAAGACACGGTAAAAGAAGTGGACATAAAACCGATGATAGTGTCTGTAGAAGCTGTAGAGTTTAAAGAAAACAGTGCGGTATATATGAGGGTGCTGCAAGGTAGTGAAAACAACTTAAAACCAGAACTTGTAGCGGATGCAATTAAAAAATATGTACTTGAAGACCTGTCGGTAAAAAGAATTATCCGAACGGAAATCTATGATAAAGAAGGTAGAAGTCTTGGTGACTATGGAAGGTAGTAAACTCTTAATAAGCAGCTATAAGGATAAATATCTGGCAGTGTACTATAAGGGTGATAAGGCTTATGATATAGAAGTGCTTGATAAAGATGTAAGAATGCTTGACAGCATACATATAGCTAAAGTAGGAAATATAGCGGACAATATATCCGCTGCCTTTCTTGATATAGTAAGCCCGTCAAATAAAGACGAAAGACTTAAGGCTTATTACAGTTTGACGGATAATAAAAGACATATATATACGGACTTTTCAGAGCATGAGAGATTTAAGCAAAATGATGAGATACTTGTGCAGATCACAAAGGAGGCAGCTAAGGGTAAAGCCTGTATAGCCTCTTCAAACATAAGCCTAAGCGGAGTATATACAGTACTAAGCTTAGGTCAGGGAAAGATAACATTTTCCTCAAAAATAGATGATAAGGCTTGGAAGGAAGAAATAAAGGCTGAAATTGAAGGATATCTTGATAAGGACTTTAATCTTGTGCTTAGAACCAATTCTTATAAAGTAAAAAATGAGCTTATACAAAAAGAACTTTTACAACTTAGTAAAGAAATAAAAGGACTTTTAGAAAAAGCAAGACATACAAAGGCTCCGGCGCTTATAAAGCTTTCCGATAAGGAATATATAGGCTTATTAAAGCAGTTTCTTAACGAGGATCTTAAGGAGATCATAACCGACATAGATGAGGTCTTTGAGGACATAAGTGCCTACCTTAAAGATAGCGATAAAAGTAAGATTCTAAACTGTAGGTTATACAAGGATGAATTACTGCCCTTAAATAAATTATATGCTTTGGACAGCCTTATAGAGGGGGTAAAGCAAAGAAAAGTATGGCTTAAAAACGGTGCATACATAGTTATAGACTATACCGAAGCAATGACGGTAATAGATGTCAATACAGGTAAGACCGATATCAATAAATCCGCACAAGAAACCGTATACTACACAAACCTTGAGGCGGCTAAGGAGATAGCAAGACAATTAAGACTAAGAAATATATCGGGAATTATAATTATAGATTTTATAGATATGAAGTCAAAGGAATTACGAGATAAACTGTTTAATAAACTTAATAAAGAGCTTAAAGAAGATAAGGTAAGGGCAAGGGCTATTGATTATACGGCACTTAATCTGGTGGAGCTTACAAGGCAGAAGATAAAAAAGCCGCTGTATGAGGTTTTGTAAAGAATATGTGCTCTTGTTAACATTATTTATGCTGTCTGATATGAAAATCTATAGCTAAAGGTTGATTATATAATATAATGACTTAAAGGATAATAGTAGCCTGCTATCAAATTATAGTTAATTTTATAATATACCGGCTTAGAGGAGGAGTTATATGACATTACAGCAACTAATATATTTGGTAACAGTCGCTGACTGCGGAAATATTACCGAAGCGGCAGAAAAATTATTTATTTCACAACCTTCTTTAAGTGCATCTATTCATAATCTTGAAAAAGAAATGGGAGTTACGGCATTTATAAGATCAAACAAAGGGGTAGTGGTCACCGTAGAGGGAGAAGAGTTGCTTTCATTTGCGAGAATGCTTTTAGAGCAGGCTAATAACATGAAAGATCACTTTGGAAAAGGAGAAAGAAGAAGTCCGAAATTTTCAGTATCCTGTCAACATTATTCATTTGCGGTAAATGCGTTTGTAGATTTGATAAAAGAACATGCTGCTAATAAATATAATTTTATTATCAGAGAGACCAGAACCGGAGAGATTATTGAAGATGTTGCAAACGGTAAAAGTGAAGTGGGAGTTATATACCTATCACAGCATAATGAGGAAGTACTTTCAAAGCTGATAAAAAATAATCAGTTGATTTTTGAAGAACTTTATATTGCCAAGCCTCACATATTTATATGCAGGCAACATCCCTTAGCTTCAAAAGTAAAAATTACTATGGATGATCTAATGCCTTATCCTTATCTTGTATATGAGCAGGGCAACCGAAATTCATTCTATTTTTCAGAAGAGTTTATAAGTATGCTTGATTTTCCTAAAATCATTCAGGTCAGAGATAGGGCTACTTTGTTTAATTTGGTGATAGGTTTGAACGGTTTTACGGTAAGCAGCGGCGTTATTGACCATAAATTAAACGGAAGTGATATTATAGCTAAACCTTTACAGGTTGATAACATTATGAGAATCGGCATATTAAAAAAGAAAAATATTATTTTCAGCAGATATGCTTTAGATTATATTAAATCCTTGAAATATCATTTGTCCATAGGTTAAAACTATGAAGAAATCATATTTATATGTATTTTTCTATAATTTCTTGATCTGATAAAATAGGCACATTAAAGAAAGCAGAGGACAAGGATATGATAAATACACCTTTTAGATATGATTTTGTAGGAAGTTTTTTAAGACCGCAGGTGCTAAAGGATGCCAGGGTTAACTATCAGGACGGAAAAATTTCCAAAGAAGAGTTTGATAAAGTGGTAAATGAAGAAATTACCAAGGTAGTTGCAAAACAAAAAGAACTTGGATTTCATGTAATTACGGACGGAGAATTCAGAAGAACATTTTGGCATCTTGATTTTATGTGGGGATTTGAGGGAGTTGCACATGAAAATACAGGAAACGGTATAGCTTTTAATGACGAGCTTGCACTTTTGGATGATACTTACCTTATCGGAAGAATAAGTGCAAAGGAGCATCCCTTTGTAGAATATTATAAGTTTTTAAAGCAGTTTGAAGATGAAAATACCGTTGCCAAATATACAATTCCGGCTCCGGCACAAACATTTCAACAGATGATCATTCCCGGAAATTTAGAAATAACAAGAAAGTTTTATCCTACCAATGAGGAACTGATTGAGGATATAGGAAGGGCTTATCAAAATATAATCAAGCAGTTTTATGAAGCCGACTGTCATAATCTTCAGTTTGATGATTGTACATGGGGAGCGATTGTCGGAGATGCAGCGAAAATGAGATACAAATCACTTGGAATAGCCTTAGATGAAGTAAAAAAACAACTACTTGCGGTTAATAACCTTGCATTAGAGAATAAACCTGAGGATATGATTATTACATCACATATTTGCAGAGGAAATTATCATTCTACATATTTTAACAGTGGTGCTTATGATACAGTGGCTGATTATGTGTTTGCAAAAGAAAATGTAGATGCGCTTTTCCTTGAATATGATGATGAAAGATCGGGAGGATTTGCTCCGCTTGCAAAGGTCTCAGCCGATAAAAAAGTAGTGCTCGGGCTTATTACTACAAAGTCTCCGGTGCTTGAAGATAAGTCAAAAGTTATTGAAAGAATTTATGAAGCGGCAAAATATATACCGCTTGAGAGATTATGTTTAAGCCCACAGTGCGGGTTTGCTTCTTGTGAGATTGGAAATAAACTTACCGAAGAAGAGCAATGGAATAAACTTAAACTTGTAAAAGAAATAGCAGAAGAAGTTTGGGGAAAATAAATTAAAAAATCATTGAAAATACCTATTGGGTCATTTTTTGTAAGGTATCGGCTGCATACAGTCCGGTACCTTTTTTAACGGAGTAAATACTAAATTTAATAAAATATTTACTTTGTTTACTTAGTGATTTATACTTAGTATACAAATTAAACTAAGCAGTAAAAAGGATGAAGATTTATGGATAAAAAAAACACAGTAACCTGTTCATTTATATTAGACAAAGATATATATAATAATTATAAGAGTATTGTTGTCAAAAATAATAGTAATGTCAAAGGAGATCTGGTAAGACATATGCTTGATGTCATAAAATACCAGACAACAAATAAAGATACTATTGAAGCCTTAAAAGAAGTTGAAGCCTTAAAAGCGAATCCCAATAAAAAAACTTATAATTCATTTAGTGAAATTCTAGCGGAGCCGGAGGATGAATAAGTATAAAATTGCTATAACAAAAAAGTTTAAAAAAGACTTGAAAACAGCTAAGATTCGAGGATATGATCTTAATCTTATACAGCAGGTGGTAGATACAATTGCTTCAGGAAAAAACTTGATAAAAAATATAAAGATCATGCACTTAATGGAATATACAAAGGTTGTAGAGAGTGTCATATAACACCTGATTGGCTGCTTATTTATGAGCTTACCAAAGAGGAGTTAATACTTTATTTGACAAGAACCGGAACACATAGCGACCTTTTTTAGTCAGCAACTTGCCGCCCTTATAAATATGTAGTATACTTTTGTCAGAAAAAATGCTTTTATGGAGGTTATTATGATAGACATACGATTATTTAGAGAAAGTCCCGATTTGGTAAGGGAGAACATCAAAAAGAAATTTCAGGATCATAAGCTTGTACTTGTAGATGAGATAATAGAGCTTGATGTAAAGTCAAGACAGGCACAAGTAAGGGCTGATGATTTAAGAGCCGAGAAAAATAAAATATCCAAGTCCATAGGAGCATTTATGGCACAAAAGGATGTAGCGGCAGCAGATAAGGCAAAACTTGAAGTTGCCGATATCAATAAGCAGCTTGAAGAGCTTGAGCCGCTGGAGGCTCAGCTTAGCAAGGAGCTTACTGAAAAACTTATGCTTATCCCCAATATTATTGATAAAGATGTGCCTATAGGAAAAGATGACAGTGAAAATGTTGAAATAGAAAAGTACGGAGAGCCTGTAGTACCTGATTTTGAAATGCCTTATCACACCGAGATCATGGAAAAACTTTCGGGAATAGATATGGAAAGTGCCGGAAAGGTAGCCGGAAACGGTTTCTACTACCTTATGGGAGATATTGCAAGACTGCACAGTGCAGTACTTTCATATGCAAGAGACTTTATGATAGACAGAGGCTTTACTTACTGTATACCGCCTTACATGATTCGTTCAGAGGTGGTAACCGGAGTTATGAGCTTTGCCGAAATGGATGCCATGATGTATAAGATAGAGGGAGAGGACTTATATCTTATAGGTACAAGTGAACATTCAATGATAGGTAAGTTTATAGATACCGTCAATGAAGAAGCAAAGCTTCCATATACACTTACCTCATACTCACCTTGCTTTAGAAAAGAAAAGGGAGCACACGGTATAGAAGAAAGAGGAGTGTACCGTATACACCAGTTTGAAAAGCAGGAAATGATAGTAGTATGTAAGCCTGAAGAGTCTCCTATGTGGTATGATAAATTATGGCAAAATACCGTTGATTTCTTTAGAAGTCTTGATATACCTGTGCGTACACTTGCCTGCTGTTCAGGAGATCTGGCAGATCTTAAGGTAAAGTCCTGTGATGTGGAAGCTTGGTCTCCGAGACAGAAGAAGTATTTTGAAGTGGGAAGCTGTTCAAACCTTGGAGAAGCTCAGGCAAGAAGACTGAAGATAAGAGTAAAATCCGCAGACGGAGAAAGATATTTTGCTCATACACTTAATAATACGGTAGTAGCGCCTCCTCGTATGCTTATTGCCTTCCTTGAAAATAATCTTAATGCAGACGGCTCTGTAAATATACCTGAGGTTTTAAGACCTTATATGGGCGGCAAAGCAGTTATTAAGTAGGAGAAGCTATGTTAGGTAAAATCAAAATGAACACTCCGCTTGTTGAAATGGACGGAGATGAGATGACAAGAGTGCTGTGGCAGCTTATTAAAGAAGAACTGATACTTCCCTTTGTAGAACTTAAGTCCGAGTATTACGATCTCGGACTTAAAGCTAGAGATCAAACGGATGATAAGGTAACCTTGGATGCGGCAGCAGCCAATAAAGAGCTTAAGGTAGCGGTCAAATGTGCGACTATCACCCCAAATGCCGAAAGACTTAAAGAATATGATCTGAAAAAACTTTATCCAAGTCCGAATGCCACTATAAGAGCTATATTGGACGGAACTGTATTTCGTGCACCTATTATAGTTGATTGTATTAAGCCCTATATAAGAACATGGAAAAGTCCCATAACGGTGGCAAGACACGCTTACGGTGATGTCTACAAGGCGGCAGAGCTTGAAGTAAAAGAAAACTCAAAGGCTTATATACTTATTAAAAATGCTGACGGCAGCAGTGAAGAAAAACTTATACATGAGTTTAACTCAAAGGGTATATTACAGGCTATGCATAATTTAGATTCTTCCATATATTCTTATGCTAAAAGTTGTTTTAAGTATGCCTGTGATACAAGGCAGGATCTTTGGTTTTCTACAAAGGATACCATATCAAAGGTATATGACGGAAGATTTAAGGAAATATTCAATGAGATATATGAGACAGAGTATAAGAAAAAATTTGCCTCACTTGGTATAGAGTATTTTTATACCTTAATAGATGATGCCGTGGCAAGGGTGGTAAAGTCCGAAGGCGGCTTTATCTGGGCTTGCAAAAACTATGACGGAGATGTCATGAGCGATATGGTATCTTCAGCATTCGGTTCACTGGCAATGATGACCTCCGTACTGGTATCTCCAAGCGGAGCGTATGAATACGAGGCGGCACATGGAACTGTACAAAGGCATTATTATAAACACTTAAAAGGCGAAAAGACCTCAAGTAACTCAGTGGCTACTATCTTTGCATGGACCGGAGCACTAAGAAAAAGAGGAGAGCTTGACAGCCTACCTGAACTTATAGACTTTGCTACAAAGCTTGAAAGGGCGGTAAAAGATACTATAGAAAGCGGCAAGATGACCGGTGATCTGGCAGGTATATGTACGCTTGATAATGTTGAGGTACTTGATAGTAAGGAGTTTATAGAGGCTGTAAGGGATAGACTACATCAATAATTATAATAGGTATCCTATAAATATATGTAATTCTACAGAAGCTTATTACATTTTCTTATCTTAAAATGTAATAAGCTTCTGTATCTTAAAAGTATTTTGGAATGATTTTATGATAATAGAGATAAGTATCAAGATATAAATAATTTATTATGATATATAAAATTGATTTTGAGATATGGTTCTATATCAAGACTTAGCACAAGTTAAATTGAGATGTTCTGTCAGCTAAGATGCCGTAAGAATAAGTGACTTATTATATATTTTATGATACCTGTAATCTATGGCATTGATAATTGGGGTGAGTGCCGGATTATTTATCTAATACAATATTGACTTTTGTTCTTATAAATAGTAATATTTAAGAATAAAAGGCGGTGATCAAAATAAATAAAAAGGAACTTCTTTTGAAAAAAATCAGAGAAAAAGGAGGCGTTATTACTACTAAAGAGGTGCTAAACCTTGGAATTCATAAGGATGTACTTAAGGAGTTAACATTAAAAGAAGAGCTTGAAAAAATAGCTAATGGGCTTTATATACTTCCAAATGAAAGTATTGATGAATACCTTTATTTTTCATATAGAATACCGAAAGGGATTTTTTCTCATGAAACAGCAGCCTACTTGCACGGTTTATCTACTCGAATGCCACTTGTCTATATAATGACTGTAGCAGTAGGAGATAATGTCAGCCGAGTTAAGGCGGTCAAAGATAATATTGTTTTTAAGTACACGAGAAAAGAATATTACGATATTGGTAAAGTATCAATAACAAATCCTTTTGGAAGAGAAATTACAATATATGATAAAGAAAGAACAATACTAGATATTATTAAAAACAAGAATAGAATTGATTCTCAGATATTTAGTGAAGCAATTAAATCTTATTTTGCAGATAGTGATAAGAATTTATTAAAATTATCTCAATATGCCATTAAAATGAAGATGGAAAAGCCATTGAAACAATATACAGAGGTGCTAATATGAAGACATCAGAACAGATAAAGGGAGCTATTAGAAATATCTCCAAGAAAACAGGTGTTAATCCGAATTCATTGCTTCAAATGTGCTTATTTGAGGGCATATTAGAAAAACTTTCTAAATCAAAATATAGAGAAAATTTTATATTAAAAGGCGGACTTCTTATATCATCTCTTATTGGTGTAGATATGCGTAGTACAATGGATATGGATACAACAGTTAAAGGTATTCCTGTTAATGAAACGACTATTATAAAGATAATTAGTGAAATATTAGAAGTGGATATTGATACTGCAATTAAATATAAATTGATTAAATTATCGCCAATAAGGCAGGAAGAAGTATACGAGGACTTTTGTGCAAGCATATCCTGCATATTTGGAAAAATCAATACTACTTTAAATATAGATATAACAACAGGAGATGTTATTACTCCAAAAGAAGTGGCTTATTCATATTCAAAGATATTAGAAGAAGGTATTATACCTGTTATGACTTATACTATAGAAACCATACTTGCAGAAAAATTTGAAACTATCTCAAGTAGAAATATTACTACAACAAGGGCAAGAGATTTCTATGATTTATATATGTTATATAGTATATATAAAGATAGAATTAATGAAAATACTCTAAGAGAAGCAATTGAAAAGACAAGCAAGTATAGAAGGTCATTTGAGATAGTATTACAGTACAGAGAAATAGCAGCTCTATTCAACAGCAGTGAATCAATAAAGAATTTATGGCAAAATTATATAAATACTAACACTTATGCAAAAAATATTGATTTCTTGGATACAGTATATGTTTATAAAAAAATAGGATATACATTGAATACCTAGCTTATAGAAATTAATTATAAAAACTATATATTGTAAAAAGTCTAGGTTTACTTTTCTGGAATTATTAAGATTTAGAGTATTTATATTGGTATTACTTACCTACATCCATAATATTCGTAAGTGATTATTTTTATTATTAAAAAACCACCCTCAAAACTTTTCCGGTTAACAGGGTGGTTTTTCCATCTTTTTAAGTGGTCGAACCACCTTGAGAGTGGTTGTTCCTTGGTGTTATTGTAGTTTGATTTTTAAATACTAAAGAAGAGATAAACAGAAAAACCATCTACTCTACCAACTTAAGCCCATTATCCGGTTTTACACTCATAGACCAATTAGAATGGTATATTACAAAGCCGGGTATTGAAGAGGGAACTTTTTTAAGCTGTTTTCTTTGTATATAGTCCACTTCGACCTTATCTGAGCTGCCTGCCTTTGAATAATATG
>ERZ773043.549-NODE-549-length-21997-cov-3.610291_pt1 | contig 21997 bp, 21 predicted proteins | sample MGYA00580636_ERZ773043 | MGnify/ENA primary metagenome ERZ773043 (study PRJEB29015, sample SAMEA2737992) | human oral metagenome | biome: human oral; feature: human-associated habitat; material: dental | place: China | collected 2065 ...
TATCTTGTTTTATCACACCACAAAGATAATAAACTCCTCTCAGTATATAGAAACATTGAAAGTGAAGACGGCTTCTGCATGTAGAAACTAACTTATCATGAGTTACTTGACAAATATGAAGTTGAAGTATCTGTACAAGACATTTATAGTCGCACCATAAATCGTTTAGTACTTAAACATTGATGGCAATCTGCGGGATACGAACATGCGTACAAAGCCATTGCTTTTGCCCACTGCTTGCCTTCACGCTTACACCTCGCCACAAACACGCACCATTAGTCCTGAAAATAAACCCTGTTTACCCTGTTGCTGATGCCTGTTAGTACCTCGTAAGGAATGGTTTGCAACGCATCAGACAGCACTGTTACGGGCAAGTTGTCGCCGAATATCTCCACACTGTCGCCTTCGTTACAGTCTATCCCCGTCACATCAATCATGGCTACGTCCATGCAGATGTTGCCAACATATTCTGCTCGTTGGTTGTTCACCAAGCAATAGCCGTTGCGGTTGCCCAATCGCCTGTTCAATCCATCGGCGTATCCAATGGGTATGGCCGCTATCACGCTATCGTGATCAATAGCTCCGCGGCGCGAATAGCCCACAGTGTCGCCTGCCTTAACCTTGCGCAGTTGCAGAATGGTGGTGCGCAGGGTGCTCACATTGTTGATGATGGCGTTGGTTCGAGGGTTAATTCCGTATAGGCCCAGTCCCAAGCGACACATGTCTAGCTGACGTTGTGGAAAATGTTCTATGCCTGCCGAGTTGTCGATATGGCGGAGAATGTGGTGTTCGAAGGCAGCCTGCAACATCCTACTGCCTTTATCAAATCGTTCGAACTGCTGCTGCGAGAAGTCGTCGAACTGGTCGGCATCAGACCCTACAAAATGCGAAAACACCGATTTGGGTATCAAGGCGTTTTGGTTGTGCAGGCGTTCTATCAGTCGCGGAACATCGTTTTCGGGGTCGAACCCTAGGCGGTGCATGCCTGTATCCAGCTTTATATGAACGGGAAATCCCGTTATTCCCTCTTTCTCGGCAGCCTTAATGAGAGCCTCCAACAGGCGGAAACTATACACTTCGGGTTCCAAATCGTAGTCGAACATGGTTTTGAAGGCCGTCATTTCGGGATTCATAATCATGATGTTGCTGCTAATCCCGTTGCGTCTTAGCGTTGCTCCTTCGTCGGCCACGGCCACCGCAAGGTAGTCCACGCGATGGTCTTGCAGGGTCTTTGCTATCTCTACGGCTCCTGCACCATAGCCGTCTGCCTTAATCATGCACACCAACTTGGTGTTGGGGTGCATCATAGCACGATAATAATTCAGGTTGTCTATCATGGCATTGAGGTTCACTTCAAGTGTAGTTTCGTGCACTTTCTTCACCATGAGTTCGGTTAATTGGTCGAAACCAAAACTTCGTGCGCCTTTAAGTAGTACCACCTCGTTGCGCAATTGCTTAAAAACATCGCTATGTATGAAATCTTCTACCGAGGCGAAAAAATGCCGTTCTGCCAACTCGATGCTTTCTTTGTTGGCGCAAATATTCGGTCCGATGCCGATAAACTTCTGCACGCCGCGTTGTTCGGCCAAGCCCGACACCTCTTTATATAGTTCAGCATCGGGCAGTCCGCTTTGCAAAATGTCACTCAACACCAACGTTCGTTGCTGCCCGTTGTGGTCGGGGCGGCGGTTCATAAAGTCGAGAGCAATGTCCAGCGAGTTAATATCCGAGTTGTACGAGTCGTTGATGAGCGTGCATCCGTTAAGTCCTTCCTTCACTTCCAGTCGCATGGCCACGGGTTCGAGCCGTCTCATGCGTTCGTCTATGGTGTGCGCATCAAGTCCAATATGCAGGCAGATGGTTGCACATACAACAGAATTGCACACCGATGCATCATCAATGAAGGGCAACGTATAACTTGCAGGCTGGCCTCCTTTATATATATAATGTATGGTGGTGTGGTTGGGTTGCTTGTCAATCTTGGTTACAAACATGGCTGCATCTGGGCTTTTCGTAGACCATGCCAGGCGTTCGCCTTTGTTGTTCGTTTCGTTCAGCACGCGTGTCACCAAGTCGTCGTCGGCATTATACACCATTACCTCGGCTCCTTCGAATAGTCTTAACTTCTCGCGGCACTTCTCTTCGGGCGTGGCGAAGTTCTCTTCGTGGGCCGAACCAATGTTTGTCAGCACCGCAATGTTGGGTTTGATGATGTCGTGTAAAGCCTGCATTTCGCCCTTTTGACTGATGCCCGCCTCGAAAATGCCTAGTTGCGAGTGACGATTGAGCAACCAAACAGAGAGCGGAACCCCAATTTGCGAATTGTAACTGCGCGGACTTCGCGTAACAACCATTTGCGGCGAGAGCAGTTGGTACAGCCATTCTTTCACCATTGTCTTGCCGTTGCTGCCCGTTATGCCCACAATGGGAATGTTGAAAGCCTCTCGATGGCGTTGGGCAAGGCGTTGTAAGGCCTGCCTGGTGGACCTAACACACAAGAAATTGGCATCGCCGAACAACTCGGCGGCACGTGCTGGCACTTCTTCTACCACAAAGCAGCGCACACCGCGGCGGTAAAGTTCGGATATATAGTTGTGTCCGTCGTTTCGGTTAGACCTCAAAGCGAAGAACAATGTCTCTTCTGGAAAACAGAGCGAGCGACTATCGGTGAGCACAAAGCTGATGTGCGCCTCGGCATTGCCTAGACGTTGCGCCCCGATAAGCGTTGCAACCCTTTCAATGGGATATGTCATTATCATTTGTACTTTTAAGTTGGTGCAAAGGTAGTGCAAGTTGATAAAACAGCAAAATAAATATAACGGCTATTTGGAGAATAACCTATGACAGGCCATTTTGACGCCTTTTGACGTGCCTTTGTGAATGGTTATCCAAGGTGTTTGCCAATAATTTGTTCTGAAAGTTTGAATGCGTAAAAAGTGTTACATGTGCCACTTTCCCTTTGTAAACGGCATATTTGGATGATTGCACAAACAAAGCATCATACTTTTTCACTATAATTGTAGTTATTTTTTTACATAAAAGCATGTGTGTTATGTTTTTTTTATTTATCTTTGCCCACTGATAGAAAGAGAAATTGATAATCAGAATAGATTTAACAGAGAATGTAACCACCTTGAACGCCATGCTAACGTATGGTTTGTAGGGGTAAAATTAATCATTAAAAACAATAGAGAAAATGAAAAAACTTTTCTTAGTGGCTGCTTTTGCCATGGTAAGCGCATTTGCGTCTGCACAGTTTGCTGTTGGTGTTCACACCTTGTATGGAACCGACGTGTCTAATCTTGGTATCGGCGTAAGAGCTCGTTACGACATTAACGAGCAGTTCCGTCTTGATGGTAACTTTAACTACTATTTCAAAAAGAATGGTTTGGAGTTCTGGGACATTAACGCCAACCTGCACTATCTCTTTAACATCACCGATGAGTTTACGGCTTACCCCCTTGGTGGTTTGGGCTTAGGAAGCATTAAAGCGACCACAGAACTAAGAGATCCTTTTACAGGACAAGTGGTTTATGCTTCTTCTACGTCAGACACTAAGCTTGGTTTTAACGTCGGCGGTGGTGTTGATTACCAAATTGCTGACGATCTATATCTTAACGGTGAAGTGAAGTACCAAATTATTAGTGGTTACAGCCAAGCTGTGTTGAGCGCAGGTATCGTTTACAAATTCTAAGTTTTAAGCCTTAGACTTTGATAAAACTACAAAGCCCGGAAGGTGTTCGTTCACTTTCCGGGCTTTTTGTATGCGATGTGTTCAGCACTTTATTCGGCGGTTACAGCTTGTTTTTGTTTCTTCATTTGCCTACGATGCTCGATGGAACCATAGACATAATAGAACACAAACACCGTCCATACCATCACAATCATGAAGATGAAAGTGGTGAGAACAATCGACCCAATGAGCAGCGCATTAAAATAGGCAGGCAGCCCTGATGGGTCGTTCATCGTTAGTTCGCCTAACAACGACGATGCCCTAGCGCCCAAGAGAATAAAGGTGGGCAAGAAAATAATCGCGCCAAGGCACACCGAGGCCAACACAGTAAAGAAGGTTGTGCCAATAAGAAGGCCACCGCCTCTTACTCCCGACACGTAATAGGCTATCAGGTTGCGGCGCAAACTACCATTTGGAGAGAGCAAGTAGCGCATCTCAGCATATTTAAAGGGCACCATTATCAACGCCGTAAGCAACACCCAGGCAACAGTTACCGCACAAACAAGCGTGATAAAGTTGGGGGTAAAGGGCTTTCCAAGATGGCTCATCACCACCATTCTAACCACTACAATGCCTATGGCCATTAATATAAGGTAGACCGTTAGTTCTACACCTACGATGGCTAACGAGCGGCGAAGGTTTTGTTTCAGTCCGCTTTCGCTGACCAGGGTTACAACAGAAGCAAAGAAATAAGCCCATAAACCAAGGCTTACCACCCACGTACCAATACTTCGTACATAAGATAGGATGGTAGGAGAGGGGCTGCCTAGCGAAGTGGCAGATATTTCTTGCAATGCGAAAAAGCCAAACAATGCCGTCATGATGGCAAAGAGCAAGGCTGGCAGCCATGTACCCTTGATGGTTTTGGCGAAGTTAATGCCTAGTAAATTGTTGGCTGTCTTTATACAGCTAGATAGGCTCCTGTCTTTAATGAGTTCGGTTTCCATGTTTATATCTTTTTTAAAGGGTTTCTTATTTAGTTGACGAGTTGACAAGTTGGCGAGTTGACAAGTTCATGAGTTCACGAGTTCTGGTCGGCGAGTTGATGAGTTGATGAGTTGGCAAGTTGAGTAGTCTAGTTAACAAGTTGGTAGGCGAAGCCATCTTTTCACCTTTTCACCCTTTCACTTTTAAAATGTGTTCGATTATATTATGACTACAAATTCTTCAACGTCCATACGCGTTTCACTTTTCGACTTCGACGGCACGCTAACCACGCTCGACACCCTGCCAGCCTTCATCGCCCACGCCATGGGAAGGTGGCGAATGCTTGTGGGATTTGGGCTTTACCTGCCCCTGATCGTGCTGATGAAGTTGCACCTATATGCAAACGGACGAGTAAAAGAGCGGCTATTCGCCCACTTCTTCAAAGGGATGACGCTCGAAACGTTCGATGCACACTGCCAATCGTTCGCTAAAAACAACGCACACATACTACGGCCGCAAGGCATAAAGGCCATTGAAACGGCCTGCCAACGAGGCGAAAGCGTGCTGATTGTTAGTGCCAGCATCACCAATTGGGTGCTACCCTTCTTTCGTCAACTGCCACGAGTGCAGGTTATCGGCACACAAATAGCCGTAGAAAATGGGAGGCTGACGGGGCAATTTGCCTCGCCCAATTGTCATGGAGCAGAAAAAGTGCGGCGCGTGGAAAACCTTTTCGCACCCCGACACCAATACTATATCACGGCCTACGGCGACAGCCAAGGCGACAAAGAAATGTTAGCTTATGCAGATGAACCACATTACAAACCCTTCAGAACAAAATAAACGACAAAGCTTAGGCGAAATGTTGCGCTTCGGCATCGTTGGCTTGACGGCCACCGCCATACAATACGCCACTTATTGGGTGGGGTTGCAGTTTACCAACCACAACCTAGCCATGACCGTGGCTTATCTTCTAAGCTTTGCCTTTAACCTCTGGGCCAGCCTGCGTTACACCTTTCGTGTGAACGCAACTCCTGGCCGTTGGGCAGGTTTTGCCGTGGCTCATGTGGTGAACTATCTGTTGCAAATGGCCACACTCAACCTTTTTGTTGACCTTGGCGTTAGCAAAACACTCGCGCCCTTGCCCATGTTTTCCGTTTGCGTGCCCATCAACTTCCTGCTGGTGCGTTTCTTTCTCAAACACAATGGCATACGTATGTTTGCCGTCTTCAAGGTTCGGCGCGAAGAATGGGCCGTTGGTGCGCCCTTGCTTATCCTCTTCGTGGGACTGCACGCCCTGCTCATCGCGCGTTATTACGCGCTTTTCACGCCTATGCAAGCCCATTACTGGGACCTTTTCATACGCAACTTCCACCTTTCGGGGTTCGACCCCATCACCTACGTCGTGGTTAGCGATTGGCAAGCCGGCTACAACGTGTATCGCCATCCCCTACTAGCCTTCTTCATGTATGTGCCATACATGATTAACCAAGGCCTGATGTGGCTCACGGGCATCAACTGCGCCATTTTCGTTGTGGCTGCGTTGCAAACCTTCGCCGCTTTCTATTCATTGGTGTTTCTTCACAGGTTGTTGCGCCGCGTTATGGGGCTAACCTTGTTCGATACCCGTCTGCTAAGCTTGTTTTTCTTCGCCTTGGCCTACATCATTGTATCGGCCATTGCGCCCGACCACTTCATCCTTTCGCTCTTTGCCCTGCTACTCACCCTCTTAGTAGCCGCCAACCACCAACAACAAGCCACAACCATGCCCACGTGGAAGGCCCTTTGCCTATTCGTTCTCACGGCTGGCATATCGCTTAACAATGGCTTAAAAGTATTCGTTGCCGCACTTTTCACCAACGGCCGCCGCTTTTTCCGCCCCCATTTCCTACTCTTTGCCGTGCTATTGCCTTCGGCCTTGATATGGGCTTTCGCACGTTTCGAGTACAAACGCTTTGTTTGGCCGGGCGAAGTTAAGCGGCATCAGGCACGCGACAAGCGTAAGGCTGAGGCTAAAAAGAAAGCCGAAGAGGAGGCCCGAAAACGCCAATTGGCATGGGAAGAGGCCGTGCGAGAGGCGAAAAAGAAAAATCCACATAACCCCGAACTACCGCCACGCCCCACCAACACCACTACAAAGAAAAAAACAAACAATGGCACAGCCGCCAAAATGGGCAAGCCCATGATGCAAGGAGAGTTTATGCGATGGACCGACATCAGCACTTCGCGACTGCAATCGGTTACAGAAAACCTCTTTGGCGAGAGCATTCAGCTGCATCGCGACCATCTGTTGGAAGACATGTATGGGCGTAGGCCCGTCATTGTGCACTATCGTTGGGCCATCAACTACGTGGTCGAAGGGTTGCTGGTGCTGCTCTTTGTGGCTGGCCTTTGGGTGGGACGGCGCAACAAACTGTTGCTTATGGCCTTGGCCTTTGCCGCAATGGACTGGGTGTTACACGTGGGATTGGGTTTCGGTCTTAACGAGGTGTACATCATGACAGCCCATTGGGCCTACGTGTTGCCTTTGGGTTTGGCCGCCCTTTTCGTAGTTGCCACAGGCCGAAAGCGCACCTTTCTGCGCATTGCCATTGGCTCGCTCACCCTTTGGCTATACGCTTGGAACTTATACTCTGTGGTAGATTATCTACTCAACAGCTAGGCACACACCCACAAATAAGTAATTATATTTTACAAACAACACCCTATTTGCCACCCAATTCTAGCGAAAATACGGGCTAAAAAGCAAGCATTTAGCCGCTATTTGCAGCCTTGGGCATTTCTTTTTCCGTCCAATTTTAAGAACATCAGCTGCATTTAGCACCATTTTGCCTTTCTATTTGACGTTTGGTTCTTAGTTTTTGCGCCCCCAAAAACCTGCATTTAGCCTCTAAAATGCCACTTTTTAATGACTATTTTGCCCTTTTGAGCCATGTTTTTCATGGTTCGAAAGGGTTTGTTTATACCATTTGCAGTGGATGTTTATGCTTTTCGCCTTGCATTTTGCACCATTTTGCACTGCATTTAGCACCATTTTGCCTTGCATTTAGCACCAAAACGCACTGCGTTTAGCACCATTTTATCTTGCATTTAGCACCAAAACGCAGTGCGTTTAGCAGCAAAACGCACTGTATTTTGCTGCAAATAGCCCCAAAACGGGTGCAAATGGCGGTTCTTTTAAATAAAAATTCATTTTGCCGCATGCACAAGCTAACCCCATTTTGCACCCAAACAAACCTTCGCGAGAATCGATTATTTGCGGCAAGGTGAGCAGTTGGTGGATAAAAAGGGCACTTTTAATGTTAAAATTCTTACTGAAAAGTGGACAAAACCCAGATTAACGAGTTGGTAAGGGTGTTTTTAAGATTATAAGTTTATGAGTTTGTGCGTTGTCAATTTTACAAGTTTACGAGTTAACCAGTAGACAAGCAAATTACATACCGCTCGAACTTTTTGTGATATAATGTGGCACTCTCTATATAAAAAATGCTACATTTGCATATATAAACCATTTAAGGCAGGTTCTAAAAGACGGCTTGTTTGGCACATAGCCCAAGCCGCAAGGCACGTATAACATATACTTAGAACACATGTTAAAACTAAGAAAAGAAGAGAAACCACTGGCCCTAGTGGCCTTTTTGGTATTTGCATTGCAAAATGCACTCACCCTATATAAGTACCACGACCTTTTTACACGCGTGGGATTTAGGGGCTATTGGGTGCTGTTTCACGAGATGTTCCATGTTTCGGGCTACGATGCCTACTCGTGTATCTATCTTTCAAACGGAAAAATATACTACGAACTCTCGCGCCATCCGCTGTTCGGTCCGTTGCTCGCACCGTTCTATTGGCTCAACGATGCCATCATCAAACAATTCGATTTCAACGCCGCCATCTACATCATGGCCGTGTTGCTAACACTCAGTGCCACCCTCAGCGCGGTGTTGTTGTTTCGCATTTTGCGTTCGCAAATAGGCTTAAAGCTGGCAGATGCACTTGCGCTTACCGCACTGTTGTTTTCATTTGCATCGATTATGTTGGCCGTCATGCTACCCGACCATTTTTGCTTTTCGTTGCTATTGCTCATACTCACCTTATATATAGCCAACAAAGGCAAAGCTATGGAATGGTGGCAAACGGCACTGCTGTTGCTGTTAACGGCTGGCATAACGCTTAGCAATGGCGCAAAAACACTCTTGGCCGACCTTTTCAGCACTGGCAAGGCCTTCTTTAAGCCACGCCGCCTGCTGTTGGCTGGCGTGTTACCGCTAGTTGTTTTGGGTGCCGCCTTCTATGCCCAATACACACTACAACTGCTACCACGCGAGCAGGAGTCGGCAAGGATTGAGGCGCAAATGCAAAAAAAGAACCCCAATGCCATTAAGCGCAGTGTGGCACACGAGGCCCGAAAGGAACGAATTATCGGCAAACCAATGGGCAACGACCCCGTACTGAAATGGACCGACAAGGACACGCCACGACTAACGAGCGTGGTGGAAAACGTGTTTGGCGAGAGCATACAGCTGCATCGCGACCATTTATTGGAAGATCTGTTTATCTCGCGCCCCGTTGTTGTGCACTACGAGCATTGGTTTTTCTACGCCGTGGAGGCTTTCGTGGTGGTGCTTTTCGTGGTAGGACTGCTTTGCGGCATGCGCCAAAGGCTGCTTTGGCTCTGCCTGTCGTGGCTGGGGGTAGACATCTTTTTGCACATTATTCTGGGGTTCGGGCTGAACGAGGCCTACATCATGGGCACCCATTGGCTGTTCATCATCCCCATCGCCATTGCCTTTATGTTCAAACGTCTGTCGGCCAAGCCCGCCCTTGTGCTGCGCTGGGCAATTGTGGCATTGGCCCTCTATCTCTACGTTTACAACGCACGGCTCGTCTTCCAATTTATGTCTCATCCCTTAACCATTGGCTAAATACCACAGCGCAACATGCCCAACCCACGCACATACATCACCGCCGACGAGTTGTTTCGCCGCATCGGCCACACTTTATCCACGGCAACCACAAACCCCGAAAGCATCAACAAGCAGCTGCACGACACCCTTTCGCTGGCCTGCGACGGTGCATTGCAAGACAGTTTACAGGCCTTCGGCAATTTATTTTCCAAAGTAGACTTTCTTTGCAAACGGCATCGCATCGCCCTGCGCGATGTGGTGGCCATACAACAGATGCGTAGGGAGAGCAATAAGGCACTGCCCATACCCGCGGCAGACGTGCCATATCATTGTAGGGCACTAGCTATCTTCGTGTCGGCTGTGTACAACAAGCACATCCCCAGCATGCTTGTTGGGCGCATAGCTCCCACAAACAAGCCACCAAAAGAGTTGCGACATGTTGACTTTCGCTACCTGCGCTGCATTGTAGACCAATGCGACGACAACTGCATAATGGTAAAAATAGACCACGAAAGCTATGAAGAGCCTATGGTTCTGAACTTAGAGACAGAAGAACAAGCCTACCTTAAACCCCTGCTCCGCATAGGAATGCAACTCAACTTGCTAGATTGCACCAAGCAAGGCCATGCGCTTTTGCCGCGATTGGTGGTGATAGAGCCCGACTTTCTGCTCGACATCAGTTCCATCGCACGCTGCTTTACCGATTACGGACACCATCCCTTGGCCTACACCGTCAACAGAATGGGGGCCAATGCCAATTCGCAAGCCATACTGGTGGGTAGTTTTGCGGGCGCAGCACTAGACGACATCATTAACAACAACACCGATTACGACTGGCGACAAACCTTTACCAACACCTTTAAAGAGCGCACAATGGACTTTTGCACCTGCCCCGACCTCAACGTGCGAGAGCCTTTTCGCGAGGTGGCAGTTAACCAAGCCAACAACATTGAAGAGATTGTAGACCGCCTTTTCGATAACGAACAAGAGGGGTTCGACCGCTCGAAAGCCTTGCTCGAACCCTCGTTCGTGTGCGAAGAACTGGGCTTGCAAGGTCGCGTTGACCTCATGACGAGCGATTTTCGACTGCTGGTGGAACAGAAATCGGGTGCTAATTACAACATTCAACGCAACCAACCCAACGAGTTTGGCAGCTTTCAAAAAGAAGACCATTATGTGCAATTGCTGCTATATTACGGCGTTTTGCGCCACAACTTCCGCCTGTCTAACCATCAAGTAGACATCCGTCTGCTTTATTCCAAATATCCTTTGCCTGGCGGATTGGTGGTGGTGGCCTATCTGCAACGCCTTTTTCACGAGGCCATACGCCTGCGCAACGAGATTGTGGCGCAAGAATTTGGCATCGCCCAACAAGGCTTTGACAGCGTTATCGACAAGCTTTCGCCCGACACACTGAACCAAAACCAACTCTGTTCTACCTTCTATCATCGTTATCTCGAACCCCAAATTGCAGCCGTAACCACACCGTTGCATAAGCTAGAAACACTGGAACGCGCCTACGTCTGCCGCATGCTTACCTTCGTTTACAACGAACAGCTGCTGGCAAAGGTTGGCGCACAGCAGACACAAGGCCACAGCGGAGCCGACCTTTGGAACACGCCGTTGGCCGAAAAACGAGAAACGGGGAACATTTTTACCGCCCTTAAACTGCAAAAGGCAGAGAAGAGTAACAGCTATAACGGGGTTGACACGCTGACGTTCGACGTTCCTGAACAGGCCGACGACTTCCTTCCGAACTTTCGTCGCGGCGACATGGTGTACCTCTATGCCTATGAACCCGATGCCGAACCCGACGTGCGGCAAAGCATTTTGTTTAAAGGCGTGCTGGTAGACATCGCCGTTGGGCAGATTGTTGTGCATCTGAACGATGGTCTGCAAAACGAAAACTACTTGCAAGGCGATAAGCATTTCGCCATAGAACATGCCACAAGCGACGTGGGTAGCACATCGGCCGTGAAGGCTTTACATAGCTTTGCCACGGCCAACGCCCAACGCAAAGCCTTGCTACTGGGGCAAAGAGCACCGCAATACGATACCGCGGCGGAACTGTCGCGAAGTTATCATCCCAGTTACGACGAGGTGCTGTTGCACATAAAACAAGCGCGCGACTACTTTTTGCTTGTTGGTCCGCCTGGAACGGGCAAGACTTCGATGGCCCTGCGCTTTATCGTTGAAGAGCAAGCGGGTAACATTCTGCTGATGTCGTACACCAACAGGGCGGTAGACGAGATATGCGACATGCTGCTATCTGCTGAAATTCCTTTCCTTCGCATTGGCAACGAATACAGCTGCGACGAACGTTTTCGTCCCTTTTTGCTAGACCGATTGGTGGACAAAGATCCCAAACTGGCTCTTATCAAGCAGCGTATCGCGGCCTGTCGCGTATTTGTTGGCACAACATCCACCATGCAATCGCGCTCCAACATCTTTGCTTTAAAACACTTCGACCTGGCCGTTATCGACGAGGCATCGCAGATATTAGAACCCAACATCGTGGGTTTGCTCTCTGCCAATCTGCCTCACGACACGGCCATTTCCCACGGATTGCGCCCCCAAAGCGACAGTTTGCCTGCCATAGACAAGTTTGTGCTTATAGGCGACCATAAGCAATTGCCCGCCGTGGTTCAGCAAAACGCCGCCCAAGCCGCCGTGAACCACCCGCAACTAAATGCCATCGGCATAACCGATTGTCGCCAATCGCTCTTCGAACGACTGATACATTGGGAGCGAAGTCAAGGTCGTACGCGTTTCATCGGCACACTTAACCGCCAAGGACGCATGCACCCACACATCGCACGTTTCCCAAACGACATGTTTTATGCGCACGAACGGCTCGATGTTGTGCCGTGTCCGCACCAAGAAGAGCAACAGCTAGACTACAATCTACCATCGCAAGACGTGCTAGACGACCAGTTGAAAGCCCATCGCCTGCTGTTTTTTGCGGCTGAGAACTGCGAGAATGAAAGTCCATCAGACAAGGCTAACCCTGCCGAGGCGCGCATCGTGGCCCGCATATTGGGGCGCATCCATCGCTTTTACGGCAAGCACTTCGATGCCAACCGCACTGTTGGGGTCATCGTTCCTTACCGAAACCAAATTGCGATGATACGTCGCGAGTTGCAAAAGCTGGGTATCGCCGAGTTGAATGGCATCACCATCGACACCGTTGAACGCTATCAAGGGTCGCAAAGGGATGTTATTGTCTATTCGTTCACCATCACGCACCGCTACCAACTGGACTTCCTCACTGCCAATTGCTTTGAGGAAGACGGCCGAATTATCGACCGCAAACTGAACGTGGCACTTACTCGAGCACGCAAACAGATGATTATAACGGGACACATTCTCACCCTAAGCCATAACAGAACATTTAAAGCGCTTATCCAACACGTAAGGGAAAATGGATTGGTGGTGGAAAAATGTATGTGAATTAGCGAGTTTATGAATGGGGTGAGGATGGAAAATCCATCCACTCCTCTTCATATATACGCGCGTACACGCGAAAGGCGCGCTGTTTTTCGTAAAGCATGTGTCTTTTCAGATAAAGGGCATGACAGAGACGTCTGTTTGTTACTTCATCCTCATCTGTTAGCCTACTCGTTACAGATAGGCCGCTTGTAACATGTCGCTATATCTTGAAGATAAGCCAACTTTAATTTGGACTTTTCTCCAAATATTCCTATATTTGCAGTTGAACCAATGCGCAAGTAGATAAACTATGAGTGTATTAACAACAAGCAAAATAAACCAACTGCTGCAATCGGGGCATAAAGGAGGGTTATTCTTTTCTAAATGGCTGAACGAACAGGGCTATTCGCCACAACTTATCAGCCGCTACCGCTCTTCAAACTGGCTTTCAGCCTTGGCTCGGGGCGTTGTTTATCGTGCAGGCGAAGAGCTTTTTGCTTTCGGTGCATTAAGTTCTTACAATCAACAGCTGGGGAAACACCTTCGGATTGCAGCGCATTCCGCCCTCGAACTCTGGGGCGTTAACCATTATGTGCCTATGGGAAAGCCGTTGTTAATGGTTACTTGCAATAAAGAGGCTGTTCCGCAATGGACAAAACTCAATGTGTTCGACAGGGAATTTAAGCCATTCAGCACCGACATATTCGCATCACCTCAAACCACTATGATACGTTTTAGAGACTGGCAGCTACTTGTTTCCACCCCCGAACAGGCCTTTATGGAGTGTCTGTTGCTTGCTCCGCTACACTATAACTATCTGGATTTGTACTATATAATGGAACAACTCACAACCCTACGCCCCGAAATGGTACTAACCTTACTGCATACAACGAAGAATTATCGCGTTAAACGCCTATTTCTATATATGGCAGAGAAGGCTGGACACTATTGGTTGGATGAAATAGACGTACATTCCGTAGACCTTGGCACACATAAATTGCAACTTGAAAAGGCAGGAGCCTATGTCAGTAAATATAAAATGACTATACCAAGAGAACTTTACGAGTATGTGTAAGGCGACACATCCATCATCCATAACAACCTATTTTTACCATGAACAACGAACAATACAAACGCCAAGTGGGCTTGCTTATCCGCATAATGCCCGCTGTATACCAAATAAAACACTTTGCCGTACATGGTGGAACAGCGATAAACCTGTTTCATCAAGACATGCCAAGATATTCGATTGACATTAAACTTACTTACATTCCCGTTGAGCCACGTGATGTAAGCTTAGAAAACATTAATCTTCTTTTGAACATACTCAAAGCTAATATATAGAAAACACAGTATGGAATTAACCACGTCTTCCAAACCTATTCACTAGGTTTCAGACCGCTCTATATGCTTATTCTCTGCTTCTCTTTCTCCCCTCTTGTACGCTCCTATCGCCTCAATACTCCGTCTTCTCCACCTTCTCCTCCCACATTTTAAAGGCATTGATGGCCTCGTTGGGCAGCAACAGTTCCATATTCTTGCTGCGTTCGCTGGGTTTCAGCGCCATTTCGTGGTAGATAAAGTCGTCGTCGAAACCGATGTTGGCGGCATCTTCGCGGTTGTTGGCGTAGTAAACGTTGTCGAGACGCGCCCAATAAATGGCACCCAGACACATAGGACAAGGCTCGCACGAGGTGTAAATGTCGCACCCCGAAAGGTTAAACGTGCCCAACTTACTACTAGCCAACCTAATGGCGCTTACTTCGGCATGCGCCGTAGGGTCGTGATCTAAGGTAACACGATTGGCTGCCTCGGCAATAATCTCGCCCTTGCGTGCTATCACCGCCCCAAAAGGGCCTCCTCCGTTTTTCACACTATCTTCGCTCAGAGCTATTGCCCTGCGCATCAGTTCTTCTTTGTTCATTTTTATTCTTTCTGTATAATCTTAAGGTAATCGTCGTACGCGATAAACCGCCCACCCATCGAGCGCAAGTGCGGCGTTTCAAATTGGCAGTCGATTATTAGGCCGCCATGGTCGCTCATATAATGCGCCAAGTGGATAAGGGCAAGCTTGCTAGCACTGGGTGCCAACGAGAACATACTCTCGCCAAAGAAACAACGCCCGATGGTTACGCCGTAAAGACCACCCACCAGTCGGTCGCTTTGCCACACTTCAACACTGGCGGCGAACCCCTGTTCGTGCATCTTGCGGTAGGCTTTCACCATATCAACCCCCAGCCAAGCCCCATCTTCCTTAATGCGCAGTCGGCTGCAATACCTTATCACCTCGTCGAACTCTTGGTTAAAGGTAACATGATAGGTTCCCCTGTTTATCAACGAGCGCATGGAATGCGACACATGAACCTCGGCAGGGAAGATAACAAACCGCTGCATGGGGCAATACCACAATATCTCGCGGTTGTAGCGGAACGAGTACCACGGGAAAATGCCGTAGCTGTAAGCCAGCAACATGCGGTCTACCGACAAGTCTCCACCAACAGCCAGCAAGCCGTCGGGTTCACCCAAATGCGGGTCGGGGAACGAGAGTGTTTTATCTAACGCGAACACCATAGTTAATTAGGAATTTGGTTAACACCATCAACGCTCCAAAACGTCTTCGCCGCATATACAGATACGGCAAAGGAAAAGATTGTTTTTGAAACGCAGAATTCCCCCCTCAACGACCTTTTCAGCCCATTGTATGCGTAAAGATTGCTATATGTAGAAACAAACTTGGGCATTGCGAGAGAGATTTTTAAAACGATGTTAGCGGTTGTAGCAGCTCATTTAGGCACTTCGAGCACCAGCTGCACATTGGTGTCGTCGGGTGTTGGCGGTTCGTGGCCTTTCGTTTTCACGATGGCCTTACCGCCTTTTTTAAGCTTTCCGAAAAGCATTTCTCGGGTAAGCAGTGGTTTTAGCAATGCGGCGATAACGCGATCCATTTCGCGTGCGCCATACTGCGGTGTGAAACCCTTTCGCAACAGGTAGCTTTCGGCCGCGCCATCGAGCGTAAGCTCCACGTTGCGCGCAGCCAACTGCTGTTGCAGGGCCTTTATTTTCTTCCCCAAAATCAGTTGCGCCATAGGCTCGTCCATATCGCGGAACACCACGGTGGCCGAGAGGCGGTTGATAAATTCGGGTTTAAACGTCTTCTTAACCTGCGCCATCATAGCCTCGCCACGCGACACGTTGCCGGCAAATCCCACACTGGCTTGCGAGGCAAATTGTGCACCGGCGTTGCTCGTCATGATGAGAACAACATTGCGGAAGTCGGCTTTCTGACCTTTATTATCCGTCAAGCGGGCATAATCCATCACTTGCAGCAGGATGTTGTAGATGTCGGCGTGCGCCTTTTCTATCTCATCGAGCAGCAACACGCAGTTGGGTGTCTTGCGTATCGCGTCGGTAAGCAGACCGCCATCTTCATATCCCACGTATCCCGCAGGCGAACCAATGAGTTTTGCCACAGCATGTTTCTCGGGGTATTCGCTCATGTCGAACCGCACCAATTCAATACCAAGTTCAGTGGCCAACACGCGTGCCACCTCTGTTTTTCCCACGCCCGTAGGTCCAACAAACAGCATGGCAGCCAGCGGTTTCCCCTCTTCGGTAAGCCCGGCCTTAGCCGTCTGTATGGCTTGCGTAACCAATTCCACGGCTTGGTTCTGACCGTAAATCAGTTCTTTCATGCGCTTTTCCAGCGTAAACAGTGCCTCGTTGCCATCGTCTTTCAAGGCAACGGCCTGCACCTTGCACACCTTCGTAAGCACATCGGCCACCAAGGCCTTGTCCACTTTCTGCCGTTTCGTGGGCAAGGGGTGCATTTGGCGGTAGGCTCCGGCCTCGTCAATCAAGTCGATTGCCTTGTCGGGCAGGAACCTATCGTTAACATACTTGGCACTGGCATGCACGGCAAAGTCGATAACTTCGGGCGAATAGTGCACGTTATGGAACTTCTCGTACTGACTTTTCAGTCCGTTAAGTATCTTGATAGCCTCTTCGGGCGACGGTTCGGGTACGTCTATCTGTTGAAAACGGCGCACAATACCGGCACTCTTGGCAAAATAGCGGTTGTATTCGGCATAGGTTGTGCTACCGATAAAGCGCACCTCTCCCCCTTCCAGATAGGGTTTCAGCATGTTCGATGCGTCCATCGAGCCTTCGCTCGAACGGCCCGCACCCACCAAGTTGTGTATTTCGTCGATGTAAAGGATGGTGTTTCCCTCCATCAGCAGTCCGTTCATCACCTGCTTAATGCGCTTCTCCAAATCGCCTCGGTATTGTGTTCCGGCCAAGATGGTGCCCATATCCATTTGATAAATGCGGCACCCTTGCAGCCGTTGCGGCACTTCGTTGCGTTCTATCATAGCTGCCAGCCCATACACCAAGGATGTTTTACCCACACCAGGTTCGCCCACATGCAGCGGATTGTTCTTTTCCTTGCGACACAACACCTGTATGGTGCGTTGCAATTCTTCTTCCCTACCGATAAGCGGATTATGGTTCCTGTACGTATCGTTCACGCATGTAACGAGCGAACGCCAAGGTTCCTCCTCCTCATCTTCTTCGCCATCGCTGCCGAAGATGGGCAAGCCATCGTCTTCATCATACAATTCTACCAATTCGGCCACGAAGTTAGAGGCGTTCTCGCCCAATTGCTTGCTTAGCAGATAGGCCGCATCAGAGTTTTGCAAGCCCAGAAGCGAGGTTACCAGATGCGGCACTTGCAGCATGTCCACCTCGGCCATCATAGCCAGCTTGCGGGCATTGGCAATCACCTCTTCCATCTGCACCGAGTTTCCCGGAACATGATGCCAATCGTTAGGTACGTTTTCCATCTTCCCCACCACGTTGTCTAGCTGAGCCATCAGCTTAGTGGTGTTGCCCCCCGATGCTTGTAATGCAATAGAAAAGTTATCTAGGTTTGTCATGCCCATGAGCAGATGCTCGGGTGTGACAAACTCGTTTCTGTACAGCATGCAATAGTTGAACGCACTATTGAGCACTTGGTCGGTTTCATGAGAATTGATGTATATTGGCATGGCGGTTATCCAGGTTGACAGGTTAAACGTAGCGGGTAGCCAGCATGGCGTGCCATGTCTGTGGCCTTACTCACTTTCGACATGGCCACATCGTAGCTATAAACGCCCACAATGGCCTTGTCGCTTCTGTGTACGGTAAGCATCAGAGCCTCGGCCTCCGTGTCCGACTTGAAGAACACGACTTTAAGTATCATCACAACGAAGTCCATTGTGGTGAAGTCGTCGTTATGAATAAGCACCTTATATTTGCGCGGTTCGCGCAGATTGGTGCGTACGCGCTCTCTAATTGCCTCTTGTTGCTTTGCCATACAAGTGCAAATATAGTGCGAAAGCACGAAAGTGCAAAATTTTTTAGCTTAAAACATTGGCCCAAAACGCAGTTTTTCCTAATGTGATACAACCTTTCAGCCATGTAGAACAAGATGGAGGGCGCATAGAAAGGTAAAAACTGCATACAAAAACGCATAGCAATGCTTTTTAAAGCGTAAAAACAGCCTTGTCTTTATACCCAATTCGACTGTTATAGCCTGTGCAGATTTTGTTTGCTTGTCGAGCACATTGCCTGCCTTATTCTTAAAGGCATGGCAGGCAACGTAGAGAGAACAAGACCGACAAGATGCCGGCAAGCAAACGAATGAAAAACAGGAAACGGCGGGAAAACCTAAAATAATTGATAAGCTGCCCGACGGCCGATTGGGGTTATAGTCAAACAGAATTGCTGTTGAAAAAATTGTTGCTAGAAGAACATGAGAGGTGCGCTGCATGGCCCAATAAACCCTTGCGCAGAGGTAAAGGAGGACATTTATTTGCCGACAATGCAGCTATGGCTTTCCAAATCCAATTCTGTTTATCCATAAACACTTCCATATATAGAATGGAGTTTGTTTCTTTCATCACGCCAACACCATACGAACACGCCCCACGTGCAAGATAAATCCACTCGCAGGCCCAACAACTAACAAGCCCAACAGCTCCCAAACATATCAACGCATCTACAATCAGCCACAAGAACTCATAAACTTAACAACTCACAGCTCCATCAAACCCACCACCCCACCCTTCTTGTCAACTCGTTAACATATTAACCCGTTAACCAACTAACCCACCAAATCAAAACTTAAATTCTCACTTTTTATTTTACAACATCCCTCAAATTCTCTCGTCATTCTAGCGAAATTATAGACTAAAAAGTAGGCAAATATCTACCATTTCTAACCTTTCATGCTCCTCACCCTGTCTATTTTTAAGAACAAAACCCGCATTTTGCACCATTTTGCCTTTCTAGTTTGGTTGGGAATCCGATTTTTTTCAAGCCCAAATACCCCCATTTTACCCCTAAAAACCCACTTTTCGATAGCTATTTTGCCCCTAAGAGCCACATATTTCGTGGTTCAAGAAGGTTTAATTTATACCATTACAGCGGATATTTATACTTCTCATTTCGCATTTAGCACCATTTTACACTGCATTTAGCACCATTTTACCTTGCATTTAGCACCAAAACGCACTGCATTTAGCACCAAAACGCACTGCATTTAGCACCAAAACGCATTGCATTTAGCACCATATTGCACTGCGTTTAGCACCAAAACGCACTATATTTTGCTGTAAATAGCGCCAAAACGGGTGTTAGTGGCGGTTGGTTTAAATAAAAATTCATTTTGCCTGCATGCACAACTACCTCCTTTGGGCATCGAAACAAACCTTCGCGAGAATCGATTTTTTGCGGCAAGGTGAGCGGTTGGTGGACAAAAATGGCACTCATGGTGTTAAATTTCTTACAGAAAAGCTTACAAAGGTTGACGAATTGACAAGTGGACAAGTGAACGAGTTAATCATTCGTCTTATCATGTTTTGGCATAAATACGTCCATTTTGACATAAGGACATAAGAAACATAAAAAAGAAGTAGTCTTGACTTTTTCCTCATTCCTGTGCCACAGGAAAGATGCTTTCAACTTGTAGAGCATGCACTGAAAGGCATCCAACAGGTTGCTTTTCGAGGCATACCCACGTTTTGCCACAGACAAATGCGGCAGAATTTCAGATTTTATCGTATCTTTGTCCAGTACTTTGTACATGAGAGGAGTGTTTGTCTTGGTTTTCACAGCACAAAGATAATAAACTCCTCTTAATTTATAGAAATATTAAAAGTTAAGACAACTTCATTTTATTTTCAGACGAGATAGTTATGATTTTAGTTAGATTTATTAAACTGCTTACAATATTCATACTAACGGGATGCTCTTGCCTCCGAAGTGGTCAAGGCTGTAATATAAAGGAAATTGTAAGCGAAACATACAATAACGACAGCATATGGACTATTCATGTTGTATTTAATGGTCGCCCCGATAGGTTCCAACGTAAACAACTTGTTAATGAGAGAATAACAAAAGAACATCCAAATGAAGTATTCAGAATTTCTGCAATGAAAGAGTACAATGGAAAGATGTATAATAACTACATTTATCAAATTATAGTAGAAAGTAAATAGGTTCTGGAAATATTAAGAAGAACCCTATCTTTGCATCATGATGTTAAACTTATCCATAGAAGAACTCGAAACCCTTCGTAGGCTTCAGCACAGTAAGGAATTTGAACCCTACTGGGTCCAGATAACCTGCATACTGATGCTGGCTCATGGTCACGATGCTGAAACAATCTCCTACGACCTGGGAATAAGCCCGTCCTGCGTGTACAACTGTGCAGAGACCTACAGGTCGGGTGGCATTTCCAAACTAACCGACAACCACTACAAGGGCTATTGAGAACTTCTGGATAGTTCCGCCGTAGTTTACTATGCCGACGGCGTACATCCCACGCACAACAGCCGTTCCACCTACGCTTGGGTTGAGAAAGGCGGACGCATGGAGCAACCCACGGCGAGCGGTCGTGACCGGATAAACCTCAACGAACACCTTTAGAAAATGCTCCGTAAGAAAGTCAGCAATACGGGATTTTACAGAACGGAGGAAGAGTTCAGGCGAGCGGTAATGAATTTATTCGAACACATCTCCGATTACAAAGAAAGGTTGGAGTCGCTTCTAACTCTCAATTTCCGATTGGTTAATTCCAAAACCATTTCGTTGTGACTACAACAAGAATGTTGATGGATTTTATCAAACAAAAGAAGAATACGAATACAATCGTACGAACGAGATACGAAAAGGATGGGATTTCAAGCATAACCCACTAGATGTTACACACGGTGAAATACGAGATGCCTATATTGACTATCACGATGTAACTATTCAGCGATATATACAGTGCATATCAATTTATCAAACCTTAAATAAGGCTTGAATCGCATTATATGGGGTTTTGTCGTGCTTCTTAGCTGTTTCGAGACCTCTGCAAAACTCTTCATATAATTTGCCTTTCTTAAATATTCTTCGTACCTTTATCGTATGAAATAAGAGAGAGTGTGTAAAGTAAACTGTGTCATGCTACAATAAGAAATAGTTTTATACAGTTTATTTTTTATGGACAACAAAGAAATTGATTACAAGAGAGCTGCGGAACAGCTTCGTAACGGAGAACCGTTATTCGGTAAGGAAGGTGCTTTGGCACCAATGTTGGAGCGCATTTTGAATGCTGCCCTTGAAGGTGAGATGGATGCCCATCTCTCTCTTGATGAACGCTCAAAAGGCAATCGCCGTAATGGTAAGCTACCTTAAGCAAGTGCAAACTTGTTATGGTGCGGTTACTATTGAGACACCTCGTGACCGTGATGGTTCCTTTGAACCTCAGACCGTCAAAAAGCGCGAAACGATCCTTGCAGAAGGTATGGCGGATCAAATTATAGACATATTATCACAACAATTAGCAATAAAATTTGGAGAACGTTTTGAAATCATGTAACTTTGCCTCGGAAGAAAGGTTCCTCATCTGGTCGGCACGATTAAAAATCGTGTCAGTCAGATGAGGGAATTTCAAGGATTAGAACCTTGACACAGT
>ERZ773043.551-NODE-551-length-21989-cov-5.849047_pt1 | contig 21989 bp, 21 predicted proteins | sample MGYA00580636_ERZ773043 | MGnify/ENA primary metagenome ERZ773043 (study PRJEB29015, sample SAMEA2737992) | human oral metagenome | biome: human oral; feature: human-associated habitat; material: dental | place: China | collected 2065 ...
CTGAATGCAGCCCGAATCATAAGCTGAAATCACCCTTCATTCAAGAAGGTTGGAGGCTTTCTGGCAGCAATGCGGCGCACTGAAGGCAAGCCTCATTTGCGCTCATTGGTCGAATGCCATCAGATTGATTTTGTCTGATCAATGCGTTATCGGATTTCTTCACCATAGTGCGGTTCATAGCGCACAGTGACCCGATTTTATTACTCCAAATTCTGCACTTGTTCCCGCATCTGCTCGATCAGCAGCTTCAGTTCCATCGCTGTCTGCGATACGACGCTGGTCACGGACTTGGAACCAAGCGTGTTGGCTTCGCGGTTGAGTTCCTGCATCAGGAAATCAAGGCGTTTTCCGCAGGCGCCGCCGGTTTGCAGCACGCGCTCCACTTCGTCGAGATGGGTGGTCAGGCGCGCCAGTTCCTCGGCCACGTCGATACGCACGGCAAAAACAGCGACTTCCTGACGAATCCGCTCATCATCGACGCTGCCGAGCGCCTCAAGCAGCCGTTGTTTCAGTTTTTCCTGAAAAGTGGCCTGGGCTGCCGGAATTGACGGCGTCACTTCCTCGATCAAGGCACGCATACGGGTTACGCGCTCAAGAATCACTACGGCGAGCTTTTCGCCCTCGCGCGCACGGCTGGCGATAAAATCCTCCAGCGCCGCGCCCGCCAGCTCCAGGCAACGTGCTGACAGGACTTCGGCGTCAGGCGTTTGCTCGTCCAGCATCCCCGGCCACTGCAGCAGATCGTTGACGGAAAAAGCGTGTGCCCATGGCATTCTGCGGCGAACCTGTGCCTCCAGATCCCGTAGGCGGCACAGCAGTTCCAGATTCAAGGCCGGCGCCGCACCGGCCGCGCCGGCTGCCGACAGGCTGATGCGGCATTCCACCTTGCCGCGCGAAAGCCGCGCGCTGAACAGTTCGCGCAAGGCCAGTTCGCTGGCGCGCAGTTCGTCGCAGACGCGAAACTGAAAGTCCAGATAGCGCGAATTGACACTTTTGAGTTCCAGATGCAGGACGCCTTGCCCGACATCGAGCGTTCTGGCGGCATAGCCGGTCATGCTGAAGATCATATTTCCCCTGAAGCGAAGAAAATTCCGAAAATCCCTGCGCAAACTTTACAGCTATCACGCAAAGCCTGAAAATGCCAAACGTTTTGAATGATAGCTGCGATTTCGATGGCTCAACAAGCAAATCACCCGCTTCCTGCCGGATTTCAGCTCGATGAATACCGCATCGAGCGTCAGTTGTCGCTGGGCGGATTTTCCATCGTTTATCTGGCTACCGGCGCCAACGGCGAATCCGTCGCCATCAAGGAATATCTGCCGAACAGCCTGGCGCTCCGCCCGCCGGGAGAAATCAAGCCGATCATCGACGAAACGAACATGCCGGCGTTCCGTTACGGCATGAAATGTTTTTTTGAGGAAGGGCGAACATTGGCGCGGCTTTCCCACCCCAATATCATTCGCGTCCTGAATTTTTTCCGCGCCAACGATACCGTCTACATGGTCATGGAATATGAGCATGGCAGTACCTTGCAGGAATTCATCCAGAAAAACCCCGCGCTCATCACCGAGAACTTCATCCGCAACGTGTTCACCAAGCTGCTCAACGGCCTGCGCGAGGTGCATTCAAACAAGCTGCTGCATCTGGACATCAAACCGTCGAACATTTACATGCGCAACGACTATGCGCCGGTACTCATCGATTTTGGCGCGGCACGGCAGACGCTGATTGGCGAGGCGCACATGCTCAAGCCGATGTATACGCCGGGTTTCGCCTCGCCGGAACTTTACGGCCAACGGGATACGCTCGGCCCCTGGAGCGATCTTTACAGCATCGGCGCATGCATGTATGCCTGCCTGACCAAAAAAGCCCCGCAGGCCGCCGACAGCCGGATCAAGGCAGATCAGTTAATCCCGGCGGTTTCGCTGCGCGCGGGTCATTTTTCGCGGCATTTGCTGGAAACCATCGACTGGTGCCTACATCTGGACCCTCTGGGCCGCCCGCAGAGCGCTTTTACATTGCAAAAATCGCTGACGAGCGGTGTGGCGCAGCCGCGAACCGCGGGAAAATCATGGCTTGCCCATATAGCGCAGCGCATCAAAAGAACAGTACAAAGGTAAAAACCCGTGAAGTTCACCATTTATCAGGACAGTCGTCTGGGAAAACGGCGCAATAACGAAGACCGGCTGGCGCATTGCTATTCACGCGATGCCCTGCTGATGGTCATCGCCGACGGTATGGGCGGCCACTACTACGGTGAGGTTGCCGCGCAGATCGCCGTACAGACGCTGATCGAGAGCTTCCAGCGCCAGGCCGGCCCGATGCTCGACAACCCGTTCCTGTTTCTGCAACAGTCGATTCTCAACGGACATTACGCCATCAGCGATTTTTCCGAACAGCATCGTCTTGAGGATTCGCCGCGCACGACCTGCGTTGCCTGCATCGTTCAGAACAACGTTGCTTACTGGGCGCACGCCGGCGACTCACGCCTTTACCTGATACGCGACGGCCGTGTGCTGACCCACACCCGCGATCATTCCCGCGTACAGCTTTTGCTCGACCAGGGCGTCATCAACGAGGCGCAGGCCGCCGTTCATCCCGAACGCAACCGCGTCTATAGCTGCCTGGGCGGTCCCAGACTGCCGGAAATTGAGTTTTCGCACAAAACGCCGCTGGAAGAAGGCGACGTGCTGGTACTTTGTACCGACGGTATCTGGAACGCCGTTTCCGACGAGGCGCTGGCCAAGGCGCTTTATTCGGACAATCTGATCCACACTGCATCTGCCTTGCTCGACGATATAGATGAACACAGCGGCAGCAATGCCGACAATTTTTCGATCATTGCCGTGCGCTGGGAAGACGCTTACATCGAAGCGCCCGACAGTCTGTTTTCCATCTCCACGCAGAGTATGCCGATCGACAGCATCACCACCGCACTCGACGCTTTTGGACACAGCACCGGCTACAAAAGCGAACTGAGCGAAGAGGAAATCGAACAGGCGATCGAAGAAATCCGCCACGCCATCCAGAAATACGCCAAATAACCTCACCGATTACCTACGCCAAGGAACTGCCATGCGCCCCAGCCAACGACAGCCCAATGAACTGCGCCCGATCCGCATTACCCGCCACTACACCCGCCACGCCGAAGGCGCCGTGCTCATTGAAATGGGCGATACGCGCGTGCTCTGCACCGCCAGCGTCGAGGCCAACGTTCCCGCCTTTTTGCGCGGGAAAGAACAAGGCTGGGTCACGGCGGAATACGGCATGCTGCCCCGTTCGACGCATACGCGCACGGCACGCGAGGCCACCAAAGGAAAGCAGAGCGGGCGCACGCAGGAAATCCAGCGGCTGATCGGCCGCTCCCTGCGCGCCGTTACCGACCTCAAAGCACTGGGCGAACGGCAGATCACGCTCGATTGCGATGTCCTGCAAGCCGACGGCGGCACGCGCTGCGCCGCGATTACGGGCGCCTGGATTGCTCTGCACGATGCGTGTGCCGGGCTCGTCGCCCGCGGCGAACTGGCCGCCAGCCCGCTGCTCGATCACGTTGCCGCGGTATCCGTCGGCATTTATCGGGGAACGCCTGTACTCGACCTCGATTACCCGGAAGACTCGGCCTGCGACACCGACATGAACGTCGTCATGACCGGCCGCGGCGGCCTTGTCGAAATCCAGGGAACGGCCGAAGGCGAACCGTTCACCCGCGCGCAAATGCTGCAACTGCTTGACCTGGCCGAAACCGGCATCAAGACGCTGATCACCCATCAGAAAACGGCGGTGGCCGCATGAAGCTCGTCGTCGCTTCCAGCAATCCCGGCAAGCTGCGTGAATTTGGCCAGCTCCTCTCGCCGCTCGGCTGGGAAATCGTTCCGCAAAAGGAACTCGGCGTTCCCGAATGCCCCGAACCGCACTGCACCTTCGTCGAAAATGCGCTGGCCAAGGCGCGCCACGCCGCTCGCCACACCGGCCTGCCCGCGCTGGCTGACGATTCCGGCCTCTGCGTCGAAGCGCTCGGCGGCGCGCCGGGCGTACACTCGGCCCGCTACGCGGGAGAACCCAAATCCGACGCACGCAACAACGAAAAACTCATCGCCGACCTGGCCGCACATGCCGACAAACGCGGTCATTACGTCTGCGCGCTTGTCTTCCTCCGGCAGGCCGACGACCCACAGCCGATCATCGCTGAAGGCGAATGGCACGGGGAAATCATCGACACGCCGCGCGGGGCCGGCGGTTTTGGTTACGACCCGTACTTCCTGCTACCGGATCTTGGCCAAACGGCGGCCGAGCTGGACGCCGCAGAAAAGAACCGCCGTTCGCACCGCGGCCTGGCGCTGCAGCAACTGATCGAACACCTGCGCGCCCGTCAGGTATGAGCGCGCCGAACGGCGCGGCATCGCACCCCCAGGCGCCAACGCAGGTTCCCGTGCCGGCCTTTCTCCCCGCGCCTTTGCGGCCACTTCTTCCGCCCCCCCAGCCCCATCAACCCCTCCAGTCTCTCCCGCCGCTCTCCCTTTATGTGCACATCCCCTGGTGCGTACGCAAATGCCCGTACTGCGACTTCAACTCGCACGGCCAGCGCCAACCGCTGCCGGAAGCGGATTACGTTGCAGCGCTGACGGCCGATCTCGATGCCGCCTTGCCGGACATCGCGGGACGGGAGATCGTCAGCATCTTCTTCGGCGGCGGCACCCCCAGCCTCTTTTCCGGGCACGCCATCGACGCCATACTCACCGCCATCCGTGCCCGCCTGCCGCTGGTGCGGGATGCCGAAATCACCCTGGAAGCCAACCCCGGCACCGCAGAAGCGGAGAAATTCGCCGCTTTCCGCGCCGCCGGCATCAACCGGCTTTCACTCGGCATCCAGAGCTTCAATCCGGCGCATCTACAAGCGCTGGGTCGCATTCACGACGATAGCGAAGCCCGCCGCGCCATCGAGATCGCTTTGCGCCATTTCGACGCCATCAACCTCGACCTGATGTACGGCCTGCCACAGCAGACGCTCGACCAGGCGCTTGCCGACCTCGGGCAGGCAATGCGCTACGCGCCCGCGCACCTTTCCTGCTACCAGCTTGCCATCGAACCGAACACCGCGTTTGCTGCCCGGCCGCCCGCGCTCGACGCCGACCTGGCCGCCGATATGCAGGAAGCCATCGAAAAGCAGCTCGCCGCGGCCGGTTACCTGCATTATGAAACGTCGGCTTTTGCCCTGCCCGGCCGGTCATGCCGGCACAACCTCAACTACTGGATGTTCGGTGACTATCTCGGCATTGGCGCAGGAGCACACAGCAAACTGACGCAGTTGCTCAATACCTGCCCCCATACCTGTACTAACACCTGCACTGATACGTCCTCCAGCCAGTCCTCGCCATCCGATGCGCCTGCCTGCGCCTCTTTATCCGCAGGTGCGCAGCAAAACCCGTTCAGAATCTTCCGCCAGGTCCGTTGGGCACAACCCGGACGCTACATGGTTCAGGCCGCTGCGGGTCATGCCTGCCAGGAAACATGGAGCGTCGATGACAGCGAGCTGGCCGGCGAATTCATGATGAACGCACTGCGCCTCAACCAAGGGTTCGATGCGGCGCTGTTTAGCCAACGCACCGGGCTGCCGCTCACCTGCATCGAAACATCGCTGCAACAGGCCGTGGCCGAGGGTCTGATTGAATGGCGCGCCGCCCCGACGCCTTCAGATGTAAACGCTCCGATCACACAAACCCGGCCCGACAGTCCGTCGGCCCCAGCAGCCACGGCAACCCTGGCCAAGCCAGACCAGGCGGGCGTTTCCGGCTTCATTGTGCCCACCGCGCTCGGCCGGCGCTTCCTCAATCGTCTTCTGGCGCTGTTTTTGCCCTGAATGGGACTTTTGCCATCCGCACCATCCAGCGAGTGCCAGTCAGCCTAAGGCTTTACGGCATTGCTTTGCCCTGCTGCATCCAGCATGGACGCGCGCATCCAGCCTGTATACCTGCCTTGTTTTGGACAGGCAATCCGTTTTGCCGAGGCTATTTTTTCCGTTTTGTCCGTTCGATCAGTTGATCCAGGCGCCGACGCAAATCATCCGCCGGTTTGCCTTGCGCCTCGGCCAGATTAATCTGGCGCATCAGGTCAGCCATCTGATCGAAAGTCGATTGCGCACGCTGCGTTTGTGACACGGCAGCGGACTGCGACGGGCGTGTCGCCGCCTTGTTCGTGGCGCCCTTACTTGCGCCTCCTTTATTCGCGGCTCCTTTATCTGCAGCTCCTTTATCCGCCGCACCCGGGTTTTTCGGCGTCGCAGACGCCGGAGCGGGTTCCTCCGCGTCGCCCGCCCGGAAAAAGACGAACCGCGCCTGTTCTTCCCCCGGTTGATTGCGTTTGGCGGTGATGACCACCGAATCCATTTCCTCCTGCTGCTGTGGCGGCGTATCACGGTTGCTGACGATCGTCGTCCCTGGGCGCAAGGCCATCACTTTTTGAATCAATTCGACGCGCATTGCATCTACCGGCTGGCCTTTGGCTTGCGCTTCCCGGATATTGCGCAGCAGCGTCTGGATTTCATTGGGCAGCGCCGCCGAACGCGGCGCATCGCCGAAGCTTTCTTTGGGCGCTTTGATGGCGGCGGCAAACTCTTCCGGCGAAGAAACCATTTTGCCGATCTTGTAATGCTCGTTGCGCATGGCGAAGGCGAGTGCGTTATCCCCCCAGTCATTCCGCGCCCGCGTATCCGCGCCGGCGTCGATCAGCATTTTCGCCAGATCGTCATGCCCTTCGCGCGCAGCCATCATCAGCGGCGTCGAATAGTTGGGCGAACGGGCATTGATATTCGCCCCCTGAGAAATCAGGTATTTGCTCAGTTCGCTGTGTCCATTAAAAACCGAGTAATGCAGGGCACTCCAATAGTTACCGTCGCGATTGATCGTTGCGCCGTGTGCAAGCAGCCACTTGACGGCCTCAAGATGATTGTTCCACGCAGCCAGTTGCAGCGGCTGCTCGCCGTGACGGTTGGAACGCCGCGGATTGGCGCCGCGTTCAACGAACAGCGCCATCATCGGGACATGCCCATACCAGGCGGCGATCATCAACCCCGTGCCGATTTCCTTGCCCTGAAATTCCGGGTTCAACCCTTCGTCGAGCCAGGCACGTACCTGCTTGATATCGTTGCGCTCAACCGCCCAGGCGAATTCGGCCGCATCGGGCAAGGCGGCATATGCCGTGCGGCATATCAACAACACCAAAAACAACACGCAGCGCGTCAGCTGCCCCCATTCAACCGTCCCGCACATTTTTTGTCCTTCCACCCGTCCCGCTTCTGCTCAATTACGATACCGTTTTCTGACAGATTGGCGCGCCAGACGGCGCCTTTTCTTCAAATCCGTCAATTAATGGGGGAAATTATAGGAAAATATCACCTCAATGCCTGCTTATTTTTCACCTTATCCGCCTTTTCGTCTGATTATCGCCATCGCGCTGTCGCTCATTCTCCACGGCAGCCTGCTGATTTCGGACGCTTTCCGGCGCCTGCCCCTCCGGCCGTCACCACCTCCGTTGCAGGTGATGTTGCGTACCCCGGAACCAACGCCTCCCACGCCTCCCGCGCCGGAAATGTTGCTGAAAAACACACTGACAGCAGCGAAGGAAGAAACACCGGAAATCAGGCCGGCGCCGGATCTTACGCCCCCGGAGCCGACGCCGATACCAAAGCCAACGCCGACGCCGAAAGTCACACCGCCCGCACCGCGCCCCGACCTTCACAAGCCTTCCCCTGAAAAAAGGCCGCCTGCACGCACTGTCCGCCAACCCGAGAAACCGCATCCGCGCCCTGACAGCCGGCAGATTACGGGTACTCCGCCGCTTGCCGCCGTACAGCGCAAACTTTCCGAGTTTGTCTTCTATCCTGAAGAAGCACGCATCCAGGGCATCGAAGGCACGGTCTACCTGTTCATCCAGCTTGGCCCCGACTGTACGGTCGAAGATGTCCGCATCGACGGCAGCAGCGGCTCGCGGCTACTCGACAAGGCCGCCGAAAAAGGCGCATGGGCAATACATCAACTACCGGGCTGCCGCTCCGGCGTCTATCCTTACATATTCCGGCTTGTCGACTAACAGAAAGCAATAAAAAGGGAATCAGATAAATTTTATAAAAACCTTATTAACAACCTACAAATAACCATAAAAGCGCCTATTCCATTTATTTAAAGCAAGCGTAATTTTTATATCAATCCACCTGTATTTTATTTTGGATTGCCGAATTCCCTAATCAAACAGAAAATAAAGAGAAAATTAATTACTGATAGTTTTATAACGTCCAACAATTAAAAAAACAGCATTAACCTTACCTACCTGCCCAAATAAAGATTACCTAAAAATCGCTATATAAACGGCACATATCGAATACGAAATTCAGGCGATAAAAATTTTTGTGATATTTACGGAAATACTTATTTCTGGGTGCAGCAGGCGCAACAGGCATCGCAAAGGTGGAGCATAACTGCTGACCGCACGAGAAGGACGCATCGCCGGTTGAATCGCCGCCGCCGGCGGCCGAAAACCTGCCACAACCCCGCCATAACGCCTGCCCCGAACCCCACGTAAAACGGCCATCTCCGAATCCCCTGCCCGCCAGCCCACTGTTTACGGGCGTTTCCGGCCTACCTCCCCGCTAGCCCACTATTTACGCGGGTTTCCGGCCTACCTGCCCGCAAACGCCCTATTGACGCGGGCTTGCGGCCAATCAATTTAGCCAATCCTGCTAATCCAGCCAATTTAGCCAATCAGGCATCACGTCCAAAATACGCAGACAGCAACTCGGCGAAACACAGTAGAAAACAAGCCATACCCTCCCTGCCAGTCGCTCGCGCATAATCAGTGCGACACTGCATCTTTCCACAATCCATATCTAAACCCATTGACAGCCACATAGCGAAAGACTAGCCTACAATTGTTAATTTATTTTCTATTCAGGGATTTTCCGACAAAACTTTGACTTTATAAGCGAATACCTGATTATTCTATATTTTAGAAATAAATGAAGAAAATTATTTACTATTTAACAGTATCGGCGGTTGTTTTATTTATTGCAGTTTCAGCAGCCGTTTATTTATCATTAAAATGGCTTGATTCACAAGATATGCCAACAATATCAAGCCATAAAATACCCTTAAAAATAAGCTACTATGCTTATCGGTATTTTTATAAGAACTGTAATGAAAAATGCATTGCTAATACAATAAAAATCACAAATTTACTAGCCCATTCTACAGACCTCAAAAAATCTCACGTAAAATCTATAAATAATATAAAAGATATATTATTGCTTCTAGATTATACTATTTCGCAAAAAAAGCTGCCGGATATGACTGCAAAATTTGAATTATCTCTTGAAAAGTTATTATTCTTTAACCGGGCAAGTTACCTATCGCTAATATATGGAAAAACATTGGATGATTATAAAATTCACCAAAATGCAAACCGGCTTAAAATCTATGCGCACGATCAGGAAACCTTATTAGTACTGGAAAGAGAAAACATTCTTTATAAAATAATCCGGTCTGATAAGCCTTCTCTTATTCTTGTGGACAAAAATGATGAAGGCGAGCCTTCATTGCCAGAAAAATATAATTCTATATTGTATGGTCTTGCATTGTGTGCAAAGAACGACCCTGGCGGACAAAAAATTGCCCGGCAAGGTGTCGATTATTTTTCTAAGAATTATGTTCCCTATCTTCCTTATATTGTTACCAGAAATTTTGATATTCCAATAATTCAGTCAGCCAAAGCCACAAAAATTTGTGATGATGTGGTATCTGATTTTTTGGAAACAATTCGTAAGAAGAAATAACCGAAATTATTTTTTCAAAGAATAATAGTTTTAGTTTTAGCTTTTTTCTTGTCAAAGAAAGAAGTGTTATTTCCTTTATTCATCTAATCCTCCCGGAAAGAAAAGGAAACAGGCGATGAAAATGGACAGAATGGTTTGGGGGAAACGGACAGTTTTCCTCCTTTCGGGAATCATCGGCTTAGGGCTGCTTCTGCCGACGCACAGTGAGGCCAAAAAGCCCCGCGACCTGGGTCAGGCCTGCTACGAAAAAGCCGCCAGACTCCAGGCCAAAGCGGATAAAGGCAACAGAAATGCCGGCAGGCAGTACAACCAGGCGCTTGATGCCTACCTGTGCGCGGCAAAAAACGGGCATGCCCGCTCTGCCTATCTGGCGGTAATCCTCTCCGAATCCGGCCAATCCAAGGGCTTGCCTGAAGAAACCAAAAAAGCGTTGATGGCGCAGGCGGTCGATGCGGGGGTTACTGACGCGATTGGTGCTACTGTTAGCCATGATTGCAGCAAGAGAAGCAAGTGTCTCCACCCGGAAAAATCGGAAGCCACCCTGGTGAAACTGATTCAGGAAGGCCATGTGAAAGATTACGCTTACTATCTCGCCACCTTGCTTGAAGAAGGGAAGCTGGGCGAGAAGAATATTGCCCGGGCGTACAAGTGCTATGAACTGGGCAGCCGCTACGGCGACAATTTTGCTGAAAGTGCTAAACGGCTGCTGGAAAGGCAGTACGAAGCCGCAGAACTTGAAACGAACGAAATATGTGTTGAAGGAGTGAAAAAATGAGCTCGATTCTGAATCAAACGCAAGCGTACAGGAATGCCGGATACACCTATGGCTGGGGCGGCACGGGCAAAAACAAAAAGATTGACTGCTCGCATCTGGTCAGTAACGTGCTCAGGGGCGCCGGATAGGCACGGATAGAACCGGATTGGATATTTCCTCAAAATCTCGAAAGTTCCAGATGCCCGGCAATAGCAATGGTTTCTATGATTTTTAAGGATTAGAAGATAGACCAATATATCAATATTAATTTTTTCCTGTTCTTAACCTAAATAACACTGTCCTCCTTATGAAACTTGAAAAAACCCCACCTGAAAAATTAAGAAAAGCAATGTTAGTATTAGGTATTATATGTTTTATACACGGATTATATGGTTTATATAACCCACCGATAGAACCGGCTACCGGACGTTGGTCATGGCTAATTAATTTTCTTACATCACTATTTGGGAAATATACATCTCCTATCATAAGTTTATTTGGCGGCGGTTTTCTTATAACAAAAAGCATCACCAACAACGGAAAAAATAATAAAAATATTTAATATAAGCACATTGGGTAAAAACAGTAAATCTAAAATCCCACTTCACAGGAAACCACAGAATGGAAAAAACTTGAAAATATTCTTATTATTTGCAAAAAAAGCACTCATTTATATTATTTGTTTTTTCTTGGCTACAACAATTAGCTTGATGATTATCTATGGCTTTTATCTAATATTCCCTTATCTTTATACCAATCTGGCACATGTCGACCGAGAAACCTTAAGTGATGATTATTATATTGCCCTTCAATTTATACTGTTATCAGCAATAATATTATTGATAACAATTCCTTTACTATACTTCTATATATTACATTTGATCAAAAATAAGTTTTTACTCCCTATAGGCCATTCTACCAATTAGTAAAAATCCTTTCTTTTATTATTTTTATTTCTTTTATTGCTTTTCTTCCCTCAGATTCTTTTTCTTTTCTGATTTTTTCAACTTCTTTGATCGCTTTTCCAATCACAACAACGCCTATCACCACACCTACCTTGAACCCCGCGTAAAACGGGCGTTTCCGAAGACCCTGCCCGCCAGCCCAGTGTTTACGGGCATTTCCAGCTTGCCTCCCCGCAAACGCCCTATTGACGCGGGCTTGCGGCCAGCCGATTTAGATAGCAGGGCGTTACATCAGAAGATGCAGACAATAAATCAGCAAGCCGCAGAAGGAAACGAGTAGTACTCTGTGTAGCCGTCGCCACGAACCGCGAACAACGAGCCAGCACCACCACAGAAAAAGCGGAAAGCGAAGTTTTCGAAAGTCAAAGATTAATATTAATCTTGGTTTACCGTTCTGAACGCTCCGCAGCCAGCCAGCCAAGCATCACCGGCGCACCGCTGTTTTCACGCGGGGGCGAAGCATCACTTCGGCTGTCGGCACTTCGACAGTGCCTTGCTTTGCACTGCCGACCGTGAGGCAAGGGAGCATCACCGTTGAATCCTCACCGCTGGCGGCCGCAGCCCCACCACAATATCCGTCACCACACCTGCCCTGAATCCCGCGTAAAACGGGCATCTCCGGAGCCCCTGCCCGCCAGCCCACTGTTTACGGGGGTTCCGGGCAGCCTATCCGCTAGCCCAGTATTTACAAGGGTTTCCGGCCACCCCTGGCTGAAACGCCCATTCCACGCGGGCTGGCGGCCGACGGTCTTTCCAGGCTTTGCGCCCGCTTCAGTGCGCGGTCGGTTTTCCGGCAGGCGTTCGCTGCGTGCGGAGAGGCCGCCTTCCTCCCGCGCATCCACACGAGGGGCGTTCGACGCGCCGCCCAAGTCCGTGCGGTATCCGGTTTCAATATCAGCCATCGCACCGCGCTTGAAGGCGCAGTCTGCGTCCGCGCCGCCATCCGCCTGCAATTCGGGCCGGCCGAGCGCGTATAATTCACGGGGTCGTTCAACCATGAGATTCAAGGCCTGCTTTCCGGCCTGTTTCTTGGGTTGTTTACCGCCGTGTTAGTGATTCCGGCGATTCCAGCAATTTTCGTCTTTCCAGCCTTTTCAGCGATTTAAGCCATGCAAGAAAAATATCAACCTCAAGACATCGAACTGGCCGCCCAGCAACTGTGGCAGAAAACCGGCGCAGCGCGCGCGATCGAAGATGCCGGCAAGCCGAAATATTATTGTCTGTCGATGTTCCCCTACCCTTCGGGCAAGCTGCACATGGGGCATGTGCGCAATTACACGATCGGCGATGTGCTCTCGCGCTTCCACAAAATGCTCGGCTACAACGTCCTGCAACCGATGGGCTGGGACGCTTTTGGCATGCCGGCGGAAAACGCCGCCATCCAGAACAACGTGCCGCCCGCGCAATGGACGTACGCCAATATCGATTACATGAAAGGGCAGCTCAACCGTCTGGGTTTCGCGCTCGACTGGGATCGCGAGCTGGCGACCTGCAAGCCTGACTATTACCGCTGGGAGCAATGGCTGTTTACCCGCCTGTTCGAGAAGGGGCTGATCTACAAGCGCTACGGCACGGTGAATTGGGATCCGGTCGATCAGACTGTGCTGGCCAACGAGCAGGTCATCGATGGCCGCGGCTGGCGCTCCGGCGCGCTGATCGAGAAGCGCGAAATTCCCATGTATTACATGAAGATCACCGCCTACGCCGAAGAACTGCTGGCCGATCTGGACAAGCTGTCCGGCTGGCCGGAACAGGTCAAGCTGATGCAGAAGAACTGGATCGGCAAGAGCGAGGGCGTGCGTTTTGCCTTCCCTTACGTGCTGGATGGCAAGCCGGAAAAGCTGTGGGTGTTCACCACGCGCGCAGATACGATCATGGGCGTTACTTTTGTCGCCGTGGCCGCTGAACACCCGCTGGCGGCCTACGCTGCGCGCAATAATCCGGCGCTTGCCGCCTTCATTGAGGAATGCAAGCAAGGCGGCGTCGCCGAGGCCGATTTGGCGGCAATGGAAAAGAAAGGGATGCCGACGGGCATCTTTGTCGATCACCCGCTAACGGGTCAAAAAGTTGAAGTCTGGGTCGGCAACTACGTGCTGATGGGCTATGGCGACGGCGCAGTCATGGCCGTGCCGGCGCACGATGAACGCGATTTCGCGTTCGCCAAGAAATACGGCTTGGCCATCACGCAGGTCATCGGTGAAAAGGATGGGACGCAGGACAAAGTCTTTTCGGACGAACACTGGGAAGACTGGTACGCCAGCAAAAACGGCTTTTGCGTCAATTCGGGCAAGTACGACGGTCTTGGCTATAAAGCCGCCGTCGATGCCATCGCTGCCGACCTGGTCGCCAAAGGGCTGGGCGAGAAGAAAGTGCAATTCCGCCTGCGCGACTGGGGCATCTCGCGTCAGCGCTACTGGGGCTGCCCGATTCCGGTCATCCACTGCGAGACTTGCGGCGACGTGCCCGTACCCGATGATCAGCTGCCGGTGGTGTTGCCGGAAAACGTTGCCGTCACCGGTGCGGGCAGTCCGCTCGCCAGAATGGCGGAATTTTATGAAACGACGTGTCCCAAATGCGGGCAAGCCGCCAGACGCGAAACCGATACGATGGATACTTTCGTCGAATCCTCGTGGTACTTCCTGCGCTACTGCTGCCCGGACAACGACCGGGCCATGGTGGACGAGCGCGTCGCCTACTGGTGCAAAGGCGGCATCGATCAATATATCGGCGGCATCGAACATGCCATTTTGCATCTGCTGTATGCGCGCTTCTGGACCAAGCTGATGCGCGACGCCGGACTGTTCAAGGGCGAGCGAATCGACGAGCCGTTCGCCAATCTGCTGACGCAAGGCATGGTTGTCGCGCCCACCTTTTTCCGCGAAGGCGCGGACGGCAAGGCCGTCTGGATCAACCCCGCCGATGTCGAGCTGCAATGCGACGAACGCGGCCGCCCGGTGAGCGCCACGCTGGCTGCCGACGGTCAGCCGGTACAGATTGGCGGCATCGAAAAGATGTCGAAATCAAAGAATAACGGCGTCGACCCGCAGGCGTTGATCGACCGCTACGGCGCCGATACGGCGCGCCTGTTCATCATGTTCGCTTCACCGCCCGATCAGTCGCTCGAATGGTCGGATGCCGGCGTCGAAGGCGCGTACCGCTTCTTGCGGCGCTTGTGGCGGCTGGTGTTCGAGCACATCGAAAATAATGGCCCGGCAGCCGCCTACACATCGGCCACCGGCGGGCAACTGAGCGCCGAACTGCGCGATTTCCGCCGCCAGCTTCACCAGACGATCGGCAAGGTGGCCGATGATTATGGCCGGCGCAAGCAGTTCAATACGGCCATTGCCGCCGTCATGGAACTCCTCAACGCTTATGGCCGCATCAACGGGAATAATGATGGCGACCCGGCAATGGTTCGCGCCGTTCGCCAGGAGGCGCTGGAAACCGTAACCCTGTTGCTTTATCCGATCGTGCCGCATATCTGCGAGGCGCTTTACGCGGAACTGAGGCCGGGGCAAACCGCCGGCGGGCAAACGTTCCCGCAAGCCGACGAAAGCGCACTGGCGCGCGAGGAAATCGAGCTGGTTCTACAGGTCAACGGCAAACATCGCGGTGCGATCCGCGTGCCGATCTCGGCTGACAAGGCGACGATCGAAGCCGCCGCCCTGGCCAACGAAGGTGCACAGCGCCATCTCGAAGGCAGAACGCCCAAAAAGGTCATTATCGTGCCTGGCCGGCTCGTCAATCTCGTCGTATAGCGCACTCTGGCCCATTTATCATCCATGCTCCTGGAAGGATTGACCGTGCATTCCGTTTTTCCCGCCATCCCTCTTTTATTGCGCGTTCCCGCACGTTTTTTCCTCCCCGTGCTGGCGGCCGTATTGCTCGCCGCATGCGGTTTCCAGCTGCGCGGCGCCTATACGCTGCCCTACGAGAGCCTGTACGTCGCCGTCCCCGATTATTCGGTCATCGGCGCGGGACTCAAGCGCGCCATCCGCAACACCTCGACGCGCATCGCGGAATCGGCCGAGGACGCTCAGGCCAGCTTCCAGCCTGCCGGCGAGTCGCGTACATCAACCATCCTGGCGCTTTCCAGCGCAGGCCGCGTCCGCCAAAAACGGCTGGTTTATCTTTATAACTACCGCGTTGTCGATCGCAAGGGTCGTGATTTGGTGCTCCCCGTCAGCGTCGAACTGTTCCGCGACATCACCTACGCCGATTCCGACGTGCTGGCCAAGACACAGGAAGAAGAACTGCTCTGGCAGGATATGGAAAACGACCTCGTGCAACAGGTCATGCGCCGTCTGTCAATGACCCGGCCGGACTGGCCGGAAGACCATGCCGACGGCCGCGCCGGCGATACAAACGGCATCGATCAAGCCCGTGCCGCCGGAAATAGCGGATAAGCTGCGATGCAGTTACGCGGCGAGCAATTGACGGAGTATCTCAAACGAGAGTTGCAGCCCGTTTACGTCGTTTATGGCGATGAGCCTTTACTCGTCATCGAAGCCACTGATACCATCCGCACCGCCGCGCGGCGTCAAGGCTTCGACGAACGCGAAGTATTGACGGCAATGGCCGGTTTCGACTGGAGCGAACTGCAACGCGCCGCGGGGAATCTTTCCCTGTTTGGCGGCCGGACGCTGGTCGATCTGCGCATTCCGACGGGCAAACCCGGACGCGAGGGCGCCGCCGCACTCCAGCGTTACTGCGCCCGGCCCAGCCCCGATACGCTCCTGCTGGTAACGCTGCCGGGCCTTGACTGGACGGAAGAGAAGGCAGCCTGGCTCAGAACGCTTGCCGATGCCGGCGCCGCCGTAAAACTGACACCGCCCGGCCTGACTGAGCTGCCGGGATGGATTGCCCGGCGGCTGCAACAACAGGGGCAAAGTGCAGCACGCGATGGTCTGCGCTTTATCGCCGAGCACGTCGAGGGCAATCTGCTGGCCGCCCATCAGGAAATCCTCAAGCTTGCCCTGCTCTATCCCCCCGGCGCACTTTCTCTGGCACAAATCCACGAAGCCGTGCTCAATGTTGCCCGTTATGATCTTGATGCGCTGCGCGAAGCGCTGCTCGCCGGTAACGCGGCGCGCCTGACGCGCACGCTGGATGGTCTGCGTCAGGAAGGAGAAGCGCCGCCGCTGGTACTCTGGGCAATGACCGAGGAAATTCGGGCGCTGGCGCAGGTCAGTCGCGGGCTCCAGAATAGGCGTCCGTTGGAAACGCTGCTCAAGGAAGCGCGTATTTGGGGGGCGCGTCAGACTTTGTTTCGCAAGGCGCTGCAACGCCTCGAAGCCGGAGCGGCGGACACGCTGCTGGCGGAAGCGGCGCGAATCGACGGTTTGATCAAGGGCATCGGCGCCGGCGATCCGTGGGACGAATTCCTACGCCTTGGACTACCGCTCTGCGCAACCTAAACCAAATCGATGGCAACGCCAGGGCGCCAACCAACTGCCGTTCACTGGGCGTCGTTGTCACTGCCCTGCGTCGGGTCGGCATCTGGCGCCAGATGCTCCCACAGACAATTGTGCTCGCCCGTGCCCTCATTGTTTAATCCCCGGCGGCACGCGCATTTAACCAGGCATTCGCCTTCCGCACACTCATCAATGACGACGAGGCGCAATTCAGGATCCACCTTGCGCAGGCCATCCCAATAGCTGCATGTCGCACAGATTTTAAGCTCAGCCGGAATAATTAATTTTTCAGCCATGGTTTTTCATGAGGACTTATTTTCTCCCCTACTCGGAGTAGTATTTTTTCTATTGGTTCCATGAATTTTGCAAAGCGTCCGCTATATCAGCCCGGTGCTAAAAAACAGTCGTCATACCGCGCGGCTTCGCTATTCGCTCTGCCCGATTTCGGATCGATGCCTTATGAAAAAATTCATTTCACCGACGATATAATCAAACCATAGAAAAATTGCAGGAAAAAGTGAAAAACATGGACATCGAGAAAAATATTGAAGGCTACGTGCGCCACCTTGGACAACAGGCGCGCAGGGCGGCACGCCAGATGGCAAATACCGATAGCAACACCAAAAATCAGGCACTGCGCCACATCGCCGACAATATCCGCAGCCAGGCACTGGCCATTCTCGAAGCCAACCGCCGTGATTTGGCGGCCGCCACGGCAAATGGGCTAGCGCCTGCCATGATCGATCGGCTGACGATGACCGAAAAAAGCATTCAGCAAATGGCAACAGGCATCGACCAGATTGCCGAGCTGGCCGACCCGATTGGAGAAATCCAGGAACTTCGCCGCCGACCGAGCGGCATTCAGGTCGGTCGCATGCGCGTACCGCTGGGCGTCGTCGGCATCATTTACGAGGCGCGCCCCAATGTGACCGCCGACGCTGCCGCCTTATGCATGAAAACCGGCAATGCCGCCATTCTGCGCGGGGGGTCGGAAGCCATCGACAGTAACCGCACCCTTGCCGGATTGATTGCGAAAGGCCTGGCAGCGGCAGGCCTGCCGGCGACGGCCATCCAGCTCGTCGAAACGACTGACCGCGCTGCGGTCGGACATTTGATCACAATGCGCGAATACATTGATGTCATCGTACCGCGTGGCGGCAAAGGCCTGATTACGCGCCTGCTCAACGAAGCGCGCATACCGATGATCCAGCATCTGGACGGCAATTGCCATGTGTATCTCGACGACGAGGCCGATGCCGCCATGGCCGTCAAGATCGTCGAAAACGCCAAAACGCAGCGTTACGGGACCTGCAATACGGCAGAATCCCTGCTCGTCGCGCGCTCACGCGCCGCGGATCTGCTCCCGGCCGTCGCGGCGATGCTGCTTGACAACGGCGTCGAGATTCGCGGCTGCGCAGAGACACGGGCGATTGTCAAGGAAGCGCTGCCGGCCAGCGAAGAGGACTACGCCACGGAGTTTCTGGCCCCCATCATCGCAGTCAAAGTCGTAGCCGGCCTGGACGAGGCCATCGAGCACATCAACCGTTATAGCTCGCACCATACTGAAAGCATAGTGACCGGAAACTATGACAAAGCGCTGCGTTTTTTACGCGAAGTCGACTCTTCTTCGGTCATGGTCAATGCCTCAACGCGCTTCGCCGATGGTTTTGAATACGGACTGGGCGCAGAAATCGGCATTTCGACGGATAAGATCCATGCGCGCGGCCCCGTCGGCCTGGAAGGATTGACCAGCCAGAAATGGATCGTGCTCGGCACCGGCCAGATTCGCAGCTAGGCAAAGCACAAGCCAGATGGACTATCAAGCTGTTATCGCCGCACCGAGCTTTTGCATAGGCGTCCGCTGTAACGAAAGCGAAATGCTGGGCGTACATTATCTTGCCCCCTGCCCGGAAATCGCGCCGCAAAATGCACTGGCGACAGAGGCAGTACGGCAGTTGTACGCGTATTTGGCCGATCCGGATTTTGTGTTCAACCTGCCGCTACACCCTTCCGGCACGCATTTTCAGCGCCGCGTCTGGCAAGAAATCGCCAGAATTCCCTGCCATCAGACCCGTTCCTACGGCGAACTGGCCAAAATATTGCGTAGCGCGCCACGCGCTGTCGGGCAAGCATGCGGCGCCAACCCTTTTCCGCTTATCGTGCCTTGCCACCGGGTCATTGCCGCCAACGGCGGACTCGGCGGCTTTGCCCGTCAGAATAGCGGGCTTCTGCTTGACATCAAACGTTGGCTACTGACTCATGAAGGCTTCCGCCCCGCTCTCGCCGTATCCTGAAGATCTCGCGGTTATCGACGATTTTTGCGATGCACTCTGGCTCAGCGACGGCTTGGCAAAAAACTCACTCGCCAGCTATCGCAGTGACCTGATTCTCTATGCGGACTGGCTGAAACATAACGGCTATTACGCCGGTGTGCTCGAACAGGCTGGGGAAACAACACTGATCAGCTTTATCGCCCAGATTGCAGCCTCTCATAAGGCATCCTCCCAAGCCCGCATGATGGCAACATTGCGACGCTTTTACCGACATCTGTTAAGCAACGGGCGAATTACCGAGGATCCAACGCTGAAGTTAGCCGCACCTGCCAAAATTTCACGCCTACCGAAACTGATTTCCGAAAAGCAGGTGGAACTTTTGCTCGCTGCGCCTCCTGCCGATACGCCACTCGGGCAACGAGACCGAGCAATGCTCGAAACACTCTATGCAACCGGCCTGCGTGTTTCCGAACTCGTAGCGCTTAAATTGCATGAGATTAGCCTGAATGACGGGGTTGTGCGTATCTTCGGGAAGGGAAGCAGAGAGCGGCTGGCGCCGCTCGGCGAAAAGGCCATCGACCAGATCGACGATTATCTCGCTGAAGCGCGTCAGCATTTGCTAGGAGAACGGCAAAGCGATGATCTATTTGTCACGGCGCGTGGTAGCGCCATGACGCGCCAGGCTTTTTGGCAACTCATCAAGCGCTACGCGGTTATAGCAAGCATTGATGCAAAAAAACTTTCGCCGCATGTCTTGCGCCATGCATTTGCAACCCACCTGCTCAACCACGGCGCCGATCTGCGCGCCGTACAGCTACTGCTGGGACATGCCGATATTTCAACTACGCAGATTTACACGCACGTTGCCCGCGAACGTCTGAAAACCCTGCACAGCCAGCACCACCCGCGCGGTTAATTCACCTTGCCCCGGCAAGGGCATCGCTGGAGCCCGCGTAAACAGGGCGTTTCCGGGCAGATGCACCTGAAACCCGCGTGGATAAAGGGGTTCCGGACACCCCCTTCTGAGATGCCCTGTTTATAAAGGTTTCAGGGCGCCTCTCTGGAAATGGCCGAAATATGCGTGCTGGCGAGTAGGCGTTTGACAGCGCGCGCAGCAACTTTCAGCCGCTCTGCGCCGCCTGCAAAAACTCCACTTAACTCCGCTTTATTCGCTGGAGCTTGGAGATAATGTTCGGGACGGCAGGCCGGCGCGTTAGCGCTGTTCCTGATCTTTGCGCCGCGTGCAGGCTTCGTCCAGGCAATCAACGTATAAATTCAGGGAATGTTCTTGAATGATAAAGCCGTGTTCCTTAGCAATTTTCTGCTGGCGGCGCTCAATACTTTCATCATAGAACTCTTCGACGTGACCACATTTTGCACAAACCAGATGGTCGTGGTGCTGGCGACCTTTCAGTTCATACACTGATTTTTCTGACTCGAACTGCTGGCGCTCCAGTAAACCAACTTCAACAAATTGGGTCAGCACCCGATAAACCGTCGCAAGGCCAATACCGCTATTTTCCTGCGAAAGAATACGAAAAACGTCATCGGCGCCCATGTGTCGCTGTTGCGAATTCTGAAAAATCTCCAGAATCCGGGCACGTTGTGTGGTCGCTTTCAAGCCAAGCGATTTGATGATTTTCAGATTTTCGCTCTTCATTCCACCCTCGCTAGAATGATTCATCTTTAGACAGATAGCGCCACTTACCAAGCGGCAAGCGACCCAGTCTGACGCTACCGATACGCACACGTTTCAATCCAACAACGCGCAGACCGACAAGTTCACACATACGGCGAATCTGGCGCTTGCGCCCTTCGTTCAGAATAAAACGCAATTGATCTGCATTGATCGGTTCAACCTTTGCTGGCTTCAGCGGTTTACCATCAAGACTCAAACCATGTTTAAGCAAAGCCAGTTTCATGTCATCCAGTGTACCCTCAATGCGTACCAAATACTCTTTTTCGATATCAGAAGTCTCGCCCACCAATTGTCGGGCAACCCGGCCATCCTGCGTCAATACGAGCAGTCCCGTTGAATTGACATCAAGACGCCCTGCCGGAGCCAAGCCCTTAAGATGCGCCAAACTGAACAGCGCACCGCCAAAAGAAGGGGAATACTGGTTTTCCCGTCGAATCAGCGTCACCGCAGGAATACACCCCGGTTCGGGCTGCCCAGAAACATAACCCAAAGGCTTATTCAGAAGAATAGTCACTTGTCGACGTTGAACAGTTTGCGCCGTCTTATCCAATGAAATTTTAGCTGACGGTTGAGCGCGTGATCCAAGTTCTGTCACTTGCTGACCATCCACATAAACCCAACCGCGTTCAATATATACGTCAGCCTCTCGGCGAGAGCATAAACCGCGCTCCGCCATCAGCTTAGAGATACGCACACCTGCTTGCGTTTTATTCTGTGGCAGTTTGTCCAAACACACCATTTCACTTACGGAAAGTCTTCTACGTTTATCAAAGAAGTTTCTAGTATCAGTTTGTAACTCTGGGCGAAATTCTGGCGAAAATCCAGAGCTCTCCAATGATGAAGACTTGTGATGACGATCAACTCTGTAAGTGCGTATCGATTTGCGCCGAGGGTTAACCTCGCGCTGAATCTTAGGCAAGCTAAGCGTTGGCCGTACCTTACCGCTCATCGCTATCTATTTAGGAGTATTGAAAGTGGAGAAAGTTTGGGTAGAGAACATAAGGTCTCGTTTTTTGGGTGTTACGAAGATACCAAGTGAGGTTAAATATATATTGAGGAGGGGT
>ERZ773043.554-NODE-554-length-21919-cov-15.037779_pt1 | contig 21919 bp, 22 predicted proteins | sample MGYA00580636_ERZ773043 | MGnify/ENA primary metagenome ERZ773043 (study PRJEB29015, sample SAMEA2737992) | human oral metagenome | biome: human oral; feature: human-associated habitat; material: dental | place: China | collected 2065 ...
TAAACGCTCGAAAACTCCAACTCCTTCTTGATGAAGAATTGTACCTACTTGTACCAAATCTGCTCCGCACAGTATATGCTCAAAAACATCACGTCCATTAGTAACCCCACCAGTTCCAATAATTTTAATATCTTTATTAAGACGTTGTCTAAAGGCACGCACATTTGCCAATGCAGTTGGTTTAATATATTCTCCACCAATACCACCAAAGCCACCTTTTGGTTTGATAACAACCTCTTCCTTGTCTAAATCAATGTATAATCCATTACCTACACTATTAACACTATTTACATAAGTTAGTGGGAACTTATTTAAAATCTCTGCCATTGCATCAAAATGGGCGATATCAAAATATGGTGGAAGTTTTACTCCTAGTGGTTTCGTAAAGAACGAGAAAACCTCGGCTAACAACTTCTCTGTTAAATCAAAATCATAGGCAATCTGAGGCTTACCAGGAACATTTGGACAAGATAGGTTAAATTCAGTTACCCCTTCATAATCGCTTTCTTGAATTTTCTTCAATAATTCAATATTTTCTTCATAACTCATACCTGTTACTGATAGAAATTGTAGCTTGGCCCCTTGTTTTTGACGTTCTAATACATAATCTAAATAATAATCAAATCCATTATTAGGAAGCCCCATCGAATTAATACTTCCTAATTTTGTATCATAATAACGGGGTTCAGGATTCCCTGCACGGTAATCTCTTGTTGCAGTCTTTGTAACAAAAGCTCCTGCTGCACTTCCAGCAAGTTCATTAAGTTCCTGAACACTCATACAATGAACACCAGATGCATTCATTAAACAATTTTCTAATTCTATTCCTAAAAATGTTGTTTTTAACATTTTTCTCCCTCCACAAAGCTTTTTATATAGTTTATCATAAATATTCATTAGTTACTATTGATAAGAAGAACCAAACTATAAATCAAATATCCTCTATTAATACTAACTATTTATTTTTGAATATAAATCTAATGAAACAAATTTCCCATTAGACATTTCATGCTCGACTAATACCCCTTCTTTAATAAAATTTAATCGTTTCGGTATAGCTGCACTCTTGGCATTTTCTGTTTGAACTCGTATCGTAAGTTTATGCAAATTCAACTCAGTAAATGCGTATTCTGTTAAATATTCTACACTTCTTGTAATTATTCCTAATCCTTCATACTCTCGACTTAACCAGTAACCTACTTCAGCGCGAACATTGATTTTTATTTCATGAAGATCAATCATACCCGCTACTTTATCATCAACTAAAATCATTAAAACAAGCATCTTTTTATCTAGCATTTGTTGTAAGATATCTTCAATAACTTTTTTCTCTTCTTCTGCACTTTTTAAGTTATGAACCCAGGGTAAGTATTTGCCTAATCGCTCTCGTTCATTGTCAATTATGTTATACATTTCCTCTGCATACTTTGTTTCTGGAAGAATCAATTTACATTCTCTTCCATCTCCTAACTGGAATTTTTCAAATAAAAACATTACTTCATCCCTATTCTTTAAAATTTTCCTCAATAACTTCTGCTAAAAGTTTGTAAGAATGATATTGAGCCTCTTCGTCGTAAATGTAAGAATTAACTATCAGTTCTTCAAATTTAACTCTTTTTTGTAAATCTTTAATTTGTTTTGCGACCGACTCTTTACTACCTATAAAAGATACCTTAGTCATTTTCTCCACTATTTCCTTTTCATGACTAATCAAATTATCTACTTCAAAAGCAATTGGGCCAAAATGGGGGACTTTATTTGTGGCGATAAATTCTCTCCACACCGCTTCTTCCGATTGAAGTGGCGGCATAAGCCCTTTCTGATTACTTGTAACAATATTTAAAAATGATTGTATCATTGTCGTTGATAATCTTTTAGCCTCTTCATCTGTATCAGCTAGTATTGCATTCACTCCTAGTATTACATAAGGCTTGTCAAGGATAGCTGATGGTTGGAAATAACGATTATATATTGCTATAGCATTTTCCATCATCGTTGGTGCAAAATGAGCAGCAAATGAATAAGGTAACCCTAACTTAGCAGCAAGATACGCACTATCGGTGCTTGATCCAAGAATATAAAATGGTAAATACAGACCATGTGCAGGATAGGCTTGAACATAATTCGAACCTTTAAAGTATCCTGATAATTCTGCCAAATCACGCTCAAAATCAGTTTTCAAATCTTTAGTTCTACGTAAAGCCATCGCTGTTGGTACATCTGTACCTGGAGCACGTCCAAGACCTAAATCTACTCTATTAGGATACAATGTTTCTAACGTTCCATATTGTTCAGCAATCAAATATGGACTATGATTAGGCAACATTACACCACCAGAACCAACTCTAATTTTTTTAGTATTTGCTAGTGTATGCTGAATTAAAAGTTGGGTTGCACTACTTGCAATACTTCTCATATTATGATGCTCAGCAATCCAATACCGAGTATATCCTAAGTCTTCAACTCTTTTTGCAAGACGTACCATAGCATCCATAGCATCTTTAAAACTTTCCCCATGCCTTAATGGCACAAGATTTAATACAGAAACTTTCATAGTTATCTCCTAATTTATATTTTACATATTATCTTTAATTATACTCTTGACTATATATAATAACAAAACAATTTACTCATTAATTTTTAGATATCAAATAAATACTTTTCTCCCTAGAAATTAATATACTATAAAATCTACTTTAAGCTAAATCTCTATTCCCTTCTCTGCTAAGTTATTTATACATTCCATATAATAACTATCATTATGTTCTTTATAAATTGGTGAATTAATTTTTACTTCTTTCAAGTCTGTATATGGTTTACAAACTTTTCCTCGATAGTTTTTATCAAACCATTCCTCACTCACATTATATCCTCTAGCTATCATTTCATCCATTATTAGTTTATGATATTTATATAACAAAAATGGTTCATAATCAAATACATAATTGACTGTTGCATGTCTTTTTGCCCAACCATTCCCTCTTAATGCACAGCATTCACGATGTTGCCCTAAAAGTTGTTGTCTAGGTAGTTTGCGAATTAAATCTTCATGCCATAATCTCATTAATTTTCTCCTATAATAAAAGTTGATTCCTGTAAATACTTATTAGGATATTTTCCCAATAATACTCTTATTTCTTTTAAAATCTCGTTTTGTGTTGTTTTTCCATCTCTATACTCTTCTAACTTTGCAAAGAACTTATATTTTTCCTCTGATGTTGCATTCTTTTTGAAATATCCCCAAACGTGATGAAAAGCATTTGTCACCTGACCTTTATCTTCTGGTAACTTTATCGCTTGTTCAATATATCTTTCTACTACTCTTGTATTAACATCTTCTTGTTTTAAATATTGTCTAATCTCTAAATATATCTGATTCGATTTACTTAACACCAAATATTTATTTTTCGCCCAAAGTTTCTGACAAAGGATGCGTTCCTTCTTTTTATCCATAATAAATTATATTCCTTACCTAACAATATTATTTTTTACGGCCGTATTTTAAATCTCTAGCTTTAATGAATTACCATCTACATAAACAGCCTCTGATTCAATGATTTTTATTTTTTCATCTTCAGAGAACCCTATAGTTTCTCCATGTTTTAATGTTACATCATAAGCCAAAACATAATTTAAAATATTTATAAACAAATCATATACTTCTCTATTCGGTATAGCCGTTTCTAATATTTCTATCTCAGACTTATCAAACTCTTGCATACCATAAGAATAAATACTAGTTTTTTCATTATTACATATAATACCAATATATATCCAAAGCTGTATCGGTAGCATATCACTCAGTAATAACTCTGAAAAAGCAACATAAAGCTCTTTAGGGAGTAATAATGTAGCTGATCCTTGATAAATACCTATAGCATCTTCACAAGTACGCAATATAGAAGAATTAATTTTTGTTAATAATGAATATTTCTCTACTGACGATATATCACTAAATAAAATTGAAACTATTGCATGATTTGTGTGTGCTTTTGTTTCACTTTCTACATTCTCCCATAAATATGAATAACTATACATTGATTCAAGTTCTGAATTAGGTATCGGTACTGGCATCATCGATATGGCAACAAGTTCACCTCCTACTTTGAAGGTAGCTAGTTCATTATCCCCCTCGATGTCCGTAACATCAAGCTCCCAATATACTCTTAAATCCTCTATTACCTTATCTAAAACATAACCTTTATTATTTTTGAACATCGGCATTGACAAAACAACATTATTTTCATTTAAAGCTTCCATTAGTTTTTCTCCTTTTTTAAAATTATTCCTTACTATATTTTCTTCTCCATATAGTTTTAATTAATTTACTTTTTTACTTTTCTTGCTGGTAATTCTGCCAACATTGTCATAAATAAACCTGTTAAGTATTCTTTATCATCTACCTTAGTAATTAACAACATTTCCTTTGCTCCTGGATATGGTAGGCTATATTCTATGTTTGATACATAGTCTAAAGCTGATTGTACTGGCTTTACTAATAATCTATCATCGTATATTCCACCAACAATCTTATCATTGTAGTATAAAATATATTCTCCCATCATGGCTCTATATTTAATATTTTCTAAATCGTCTAGCTGTTCTAATATAAAATTTAAATATTCTTTACTTGATGCCATATAAATCCTCCATTTTTAACTATATCCTATCTCTCACTCATATACTTTCCTATTTCAGCCTCTGTTAATTTTCTTACTTCTGTATTTGGATATTCTTTATATTCTTTAACAAAAAACAATGGCTGTAATGAGTTGCATTTCTTATTTTTATTTTTTTTCAAAAATAATTGTAATTCATTATTATCCGCAAATATTTTATAAGACAGTCTACCATTTAAACTTTCTATCTCATAAATTCCACAACATTTTTTCAATGTAAAGTCTGTTGTACGCAAATAAAGCTTCGCAATATCTAATGATTTAAACGGAAAATTCCATCTTTGCAATCTCCTAATTGAATCTTTCTCAATACAAATACATCTTCCACAGTTCTCACATATGTATTGTGTATGATTTTTAAGACAGTCTACTGGATTTAATAACGGTGTTACTCTATTTTTATCTGAATAACATTCTTCACACATTTGTTGTCTCCTTTTTTAGTATTGTAACATTCACTATACATTTTATATATCACCACATTATGTTATGATGATGGTACGCTTATTCTATTTTACTATATTTTTCTAATCATATAAATATTTACTTTAAATTTTAATCACTTTTATTTCCTTTAGTTTAAAAAATAGCGTCCCTTATTTCATCAAATAAAGGATGCTATTTTGTAATTATTGCGTTATATTAAATTTAACTTTATTAGTTTCATTAGATTTCTTAGAATTCATATGTAGTAAGTTTTGCAAATTCTCCATATCTATAGTGACTTTTCCACTATCATCAACTTGTATTGCGATATATTGTTTAGCTGTTGGATGATAATCCATCCCTTGTAGATCTACATAACGATCTGCTTTATATTCTAACGCCGCTAGATTATAAATAGCTCTACTATTCAAAACTTCACCAATTTTATTTTCTGAACGTGCCGTGTTAACTACCAAAGCTAATGGTTCAAAAAAACTTTCATAATTCGGAAGATAACTAGCTTTTACAAAATATTGATAGTTATCAATATGTGGAGTTGTTATATACAGATAAACTGTATTCCCTTCAACTTTATAATCGTTTAAATCATACGCTCCGGCCTTTCCATAAGCATTAGTGTTTACCTTAAATGACATCGCACCATATACATTCATTTTATATGTTGTCTCTTGGAACGTAAATTCTTCATTTGGAGTAAAGTTATACTCTTTTGCCGCATCTGCAATAAATTGTTTCCAAATATTTTCAAATAATTCTCTTTGATTATTGAAACCTGCTGCTTTAACTAAATCATCAAAATTTTGCTGATTAACAAAAACAGCATCTATTACTTTTAATGCAGATTTTACTTTTTCATCAGAAATACTTTTCTTTTTATTTTCTAACTTAGCTTGAGCCTTTTCCACTCTTGTCAACCTAGTTGTGAAACTTTTACCAGAATTTTGTTCTGTGTATGTACGATCTAATTTTACTGGTTCCACTTTTACATTCCAATCAAAATCTTTTCCTGGCCCTTGTATTACTTCTTTTTTAGGTTCATCTTTTGAATTATTTGTCGTTGTTGAAGTTGTAGAACATCCAGACAAAGCTGAAACTAAAACCACCGTCCCTAATATTTTTAATAATGTTTTTCTCATATATTATCCTCTCTTTCCTTTTATAAAATAATTAATACCTCTATTATATCCTATAATACAATTTATAATGTTAATCCTTCTATTTTCGCCCTTTAAATAAAACTCCCAATCCTTGTCCTAAAAAACTTGTCATCCCATATATTAAAGCATATATCAACGCACTTTCATTTAAATATATTGTAATAACTGGTGTCCAAAGTAATCCTATAATTAAAGACAGCCACCAATTAAATCCACGTGTCTTGCTATGTATAAAAGAAAGAATCCAGATAATTAAGGGGAATGTTATTAATAATGTAAGAAATGCACCCCCAGCATCTCTACAAAGCAAAGGTGTAGCGACATAAAAAGCTATTATTACAATAATATAAACATAATATTTTCTTATAAACTCTTTCATGAGATATTCCTCCTATCAATAAGAATAATATTCATACTTATATATTTTTCATATAAAGAGTTTTTCCACTCTCTACGAATTAAAACACTAACGGAATATCTCCATATAACCAAATTCTAAAAATACCTATAATCGCTAAATGGATTGGATAATAGTAATAGAAAAACCATTTAGAACCTATACTTCGCCCTCTTGTTCCATCATATTTCAGTAATAATGGTATAGTAAGTAAAGTCGCAAACTGTAATATCCCATAGAATATATCAATAAATATTATATAGACAGTTGCATAAACACTTATCCAAACTATATAATCAATAACCTGTTGTTTTTTATTTTCTCTATGTTGATACAAGAAAAATGGCATCATCAATGCTATCGAAGACCAATCTGCTACGAAAGTTAATAAACAAAAAATAATAATCGTTAGAGTTTTCAACATGTTATTTATCTTTTCATTTTTAAAGATTGCTATCAACAACACCGCCATAGCTAAGGGAAATAGAACACTTGTTTTATTAAAAATGCTACCTACCATTAGATTAAAAGGTATACCTAGGCCAAAACAAAAAGTAAAATGACTAACTATCGCAAACCCCATTAATCTCAGAAAATATTTTTTAATATTTTTAGTATAATAACAACCTTCTGCTATAAAATACCACATTATAGGTGCTGTTAATCTGCCAATTATATGCATAGTCACCGGTACTGCTCCTTTTACCAAACCTGGATATAGTAGCCATCCTAAATGATCTATTGTCATCGCTATAATAGCAATATACTTCAATTGTGTTGCATTAAATTTTAAATTTTCCAAAAACTTCCTCCTATTGCGCAGTTTTATACCAAACAATCAAATATACTCTACACATTCTATCTTTTATTCCCTTAATATTTTTTAAATTTCAATATTAAGACGATCTTTTATAGCTTGAATAGTTTTTTGGTAATTATCTAAAAAGAAAGTATCTACATCGCTATCAAGAATTAACAGTTTTTCTTTAAATCCATCTCGTTCAAGTAAATAAATAAGATGGTTTGTAAAATCGTCTCGAATATCTTGACTTGCCATACTCATATCACGAAAGCCATCATTAACATATGCTGATTTTGGTGGAATTAGAATAATAAGATCCCATTTTTCTTTTGAAATAGCAACCTTATATGATAGCTTAAGTGCCTGATACTCTTCTTCTGAAATAATATCTTTAAGATAATAATCTACATAAGCCATAGTCACCGTAGCATTAGTGTCTACAAAAACAATACCTGTATGGCTACCACTATCAATGACATTTGAAGTCTGTTCGTTCTGATTAGCAAAAAGACGAATATAATCATTAGTATCTAGTTCATCATCACGAACATTATAAAATTCTTGATAAAAACGTGCATACTCAAGCGATATAGGTGCATTAAAAACACGACCAAGATCTTTTATTAATGTTGTTTTCCCGCCTGAAGCCGAACCTACTACCAAAACTTTCTTCGTAAAATGACGACGAAAAGGCTTCGTAATATAACGCCAATAAACTAACGGGTTTTTTCTAATTTCTGTGCTAGATACTGGAATTATAGTCGGATCAATCATTTTAATTGTCACTTCTTTTTGTTTCATATCGCTAAGAGCATTATCACAATCCTTCATATTATTATATTCGTTAGAAAAAACTTCTTCAAAATAACTAAGCAATGGTTTTTGATGACTTTCCTCACCTATATAAAAGGTTATCTTTTCAAATTGATAGTCTGTATTCTCTTTGATTAACTTATGAAGAGTTTCTAACCAAGTCTTCCATCCGTTCGGATATGCTTGCATGCCTTCTTCATCAAGTTTATCCACTACAACCAATTCATCATCATGAAAAACTTCTCGAACATAACGGAAACGTCGATTAAGATGCAGACCATCACGAGTCCCACGATCTTCTTTCGTATTTGTTCCTGACACAATAATCAAAACTGCATCATTTTCTCGTTTTGCTTTTGTTATAAAATCTACATGACCTGTGTGCATTGGTGCAAAAGCCCCAAATACTACTGCTAATTTTTTTATATTTAATAACTTATGCTTCATATCCCCTATTCCTCTTAATGTACTTTTAATAATTCATCCTAATTTTATCTTTAGTAGTTTATAGTAATTACAACCTATCACTTATTTACTAATATAATAATTGTATCAAATATTTAAAATAATACAACAGATAGCCCTATAATACCCGTTATTAATTTTTTCTATAATTTTATTAAATTAATATTGATTCCATTATCCTCAATATATATACTAAATATATTAGATTTAAAAATAAAAAAATATTTTTCCTAATAATAACATCATCTTTCTGAAAAAATATATTTATTTTAAAAAGTGATATGGCTAATTTCCCATGAAATACAAAGAAAATATTGGAATTTTTTTATTTTAAAATATATTATTAGTTTTACTATTGATGAAATATTATATATAACATTTTACTATCACTACACCTTATAAATAGTAAAATTATTGAGTAAAGTATTTGCTTTTATTATCATTAAAATGTATAATTAGAGCTGTAATAATAAGATTTTCGATTAAATTAATGAAAGGATAACTTAATGAAAAAATTTAATTTTGACAAAAATAGAAAAGAAATATTTTCAATAAGAAAACTAAACGTAGGAGTGATACCTTTAGCTATCATGAGTTTAGCAGTTTTTGGAGTTGCTACTTCATCTCAGGAATTAAAAGCATCAAACAATCAAACAGCAGAAAATAATAAAGTAGAATCTATTACTCAATCGATAGATAATAAAAACGGGCTAGAAAATAGTCTAGAACCTAAAAAAAGATCTAAAAGAGCATTAGTAGATAGCTCTGTTATTACTGATTTCAATGCTACTGTTACTTTAAGAAATGATGCAACAGTTATGAATGCAGGTGATACAAAAAATCTATCTGCACAAGAAGTAGCATTTGAAAAAATCGATATGACATTTAAAATAAAACAAGATGGGACCCTAAAAGCAGGGGATACTATCCGTATACCAGTAACTTTAACAAACAATGCGTATGGAGGATATTATGCTAACCTAAGTTCTGGAACATCAGAACCTATTCAAGGAGTTGGAACAATTAAATTTGATTCTTCAAATCCAAATAATCTAGCCTATGTTATAACTTTAAACTCTGATTTTGCTAATATACCTGCAAATACAGAAAAAACAGTTACCGTTACACAAAGAGCTGCTAATGGTTCTAAATTCACAGCTAAATCAAGTAAAAAAGATATTGTATTAGACATAAATGGGAAAGTATTTACTTTTAAACCGATAGCCAGAGAATTTCCAAAAGCTGAAGCTATCTTTTCTGTTTATAATTCAGCTTCAACAGATCGTGCAAACTCAATAAAAATAGGTACTTCAGTTGGGGCTGCAAATTACTATAATAATATGCTGTCAAGCAACGGTCAAAATCCAGGAAATAATACTAAGATTCCTGATGGAGATATAATTTCTATACATCATGTTAAACCTGCGGCAGGTTCTACTATTATAGGAATTAAACCTGATAACAAAAGATATACATCTACCCTAGCTATTAGTGAAGATGGAAAGTATCTTGTTAACAAAGATACACCAACATCTATAACAATTGACTCTGATCCAGATAATAAAGTAATAGAAATGCCAGCAAACTCTAGTAATGAAGATATCCTTAAAGCATTACAAAAAGCTGGTAAAAACTCTTCAGTAGTTATTAACAATGGAGATGGGACATATACTTTAGGTATAAATCTAGGGAAAATGAAAGGTGAAGGAATCACTACTTATCATGATCTTAGACCAACAGATGATTATGCTGAATTCGGTGATACTTATCAAGAAATCGATAGAACACCAGAAGTAAATAAACAAGTTAGTAAAATTTTAAAAGATATGAGTGTTATTCAAGGGACAGGTCATTCGACACGTATAATATTCGCAGATTCATCTATTAAAAATTCAATAGAAGGATCTAAGAGCTATAGTTACAGCGTAGATGGTAATGGAGTTGGTACTCAATTAAGAACAGATGATATTAAAGCGACAACAACTCCTTCGAACGCACGTGCAGTTGGACAAACAAAAATAACTGTACGTTATGTAGATACTGAAGGTAAAGAAATCGAAACACAAGATTATAGATATGGCTATCCTGCAGGATTAGCTACTACACCGAAATCGCCAAATTACGATGTGAAACCTAAAAATATAGATAACTATACTCTTATAACAGAAACTACAACCGTTCCTGGAGTTGCTGGGACTCAACTAACTACAAATAAATCTATAGAGTTTAAAGGCGATGATCAAAATGTTTATTATGTTTATAAACTAAAAGAAGGCATTGCTAAAGTTAAGTATATTGATGATACAACTAACGAAGTATTAGAAGTTAAAGATGATTTAAAAGGTAAGTATAATACAAAATCTACATACACAATAGATGATACTGTGAAAAAATATACAGATAAAAATTATGAGTTTGTATCTAGTACTTATCCAACGGATGGAGTGACTTTTAGAAAAGAAGAACAAGTGTTTGAGGTTCATTTAAAACACAAAACAGAAGTAACACAAGAAAGTAAAAAAGTAAAACAAACAATAAACTATGTGTACAAAGATAACAACCCAGCAGAGCCAGCATTTCCAACAGTAGAAAGAGAACTAGAGTTTACAAGAGAAAATACAAAAGACCTGGTAACAAATGTTGTGACAAATGGACAATGGACACCAGCAAACGGAACAAGCTTTGGAGAAGTAGTATCACCGACAAAACCAGGGTATACAGCAGACAAAGCAAAAGTAGAAGCAGTGAACAATGTAACTGGAGATACTGCAGATATAGTAGAAACAGTAGTATATAGCCCAGAAACTCAAAAACTGACATACACAGTAATCGATGACACAACAAACACAACGCTAGAAGACAAAAAAGATTTAGCAAGTGGAGATTCAAACTCTGAAGTAAAACCAGAAACTCAAACAACTTATGATAATATAGTTGCTAGCTATGAAGCTAAAGGCTATGAAGTAGTAACAAAAGAAGACTTACCAGAGAAATTCGATACAGATACTACAGTAGACCAAAATGTAACAATTCATTTAAAACACAAAACAGAAGCAGTCAAAGAAGAGAAAAAAGTAAGTTTAACTGTGCGTTATCACGGAGCTGGTGACAAAACACCACCAAATCATATGGAAGAAGCAGTATGGACTCGTACGGTTACTAAAGATAAAGTAACAGGTGAAATTATAGATAATGGTACTTGGGTTTCAGATAAATCTAAGTACGCAGAGGTTACATCTCCTGTAATTGAAGGATATACAGCAGACATTTTAGTTGTTGCAACAGAAACAGTAACTCAAGATAATATTGTTAAAGATGTTAATTATACTGCTAAACCTCAAAAACCAAGTAATCCAGAAACACCAGGAAATCCAGATCCAAAAACGCCTGAAAATCCATCTGGTAACAAAGATAAGCAAAAAGCTTTACCTTCTACAGGGTTAAATAATACTAATAACCTAACAATATTAGGATTATTATCTATTATTACTGCTTTTGGAGTAAGAATTATTAAGAAAAAACACTAATAATTTTTAATAACCAGACAAAATCCGGAACATAGAAATCTGTTCCGGATTTTATTTTATATACTAAAAGAAAACTATATTAACCTTCATAAAAATAAAAAACTTAATGATTTAAAATTACACATATTTATTATATATTAAAACACTGGATAGCTAGATCCTCCAGAATCTAGCTATCATATTTCAATATTAGATAAAAATTATGCAGGTTATTTATTTAGTCTTTTAAAACTTACCGCCTGTGCCTCCATGGGTACGTCCAGACGATGAAGTATGTGTGCTGCTACCTCCACCACTCGAGCTACTTGTCTCTTTTGGTTTTGCAGTTTTATTAACTGTGCTATAAAGAAACTGATCTTCTGATCTTGTTATATTTAAACTATTTTCTTTAATGTAGCTATTTGCTGCCAAAGCAGGTCTAACAGTTTCAAGCTGATTTTCCATTCCCTTCATGATAAATCTAGCTATTAGCATACCTACTCCTATTACTATAGGAATCCAAAATATACTAATAGGTTCTTTCGGAAGATTACCTTTATCATAAGGTTTATCTGTTTTGGCTTGAGTTAAAAATTTATCGCTCAAGTCTGCATAAATATTAAATGCTTCATAATAATTATTATGTTTCAACTCAGGTAAAAAATTACGCGACATATAATTCAATCCTGCATCAGTAAAAGCTTTAATTCCATATCCAGTTGTGCTTATATGCCAGTCTCTACTTCCAGTACTTACCAATAAAAGTATTCCATCGAAATTTTCTCCCTGACCATAGCCATTATAGTCAAAATAATCATCAGCAAAAGCCTCAGCTTTTTTACCTTCCAAACTTTTAACTGTAACTACAACAACATCACATTTTTGTCGTTTACTAATTTCATCAAGCTTAGCTAATAAATTCTTTTCTTGTTCATCACTCAACAAATCAGCCTTATCTACTAAACGAGGTTGTGGTGAAAATTTAGCTGCTAAAGAAGATAAATAGTTATGACCACTCTCGTACCAAGTTTTACCGCTTTTAAAAGCTCCCCAGAAAAGTTTATCACTATCTTTTCCTAAAAGACTTTTTCCTTTCCCAGTATAATATGTTAGGCTAACATCCATTTTTTTATTTACTGTAAGTATAACACCTGATTCCACAGTAAAACTATTCCCATAATATTCCTTAAATTTATCAACTAACTTATCTTGCTCTACATCCAAAAGTAGTAGCTGTGCTTTAATTTTATATTTATTATAAATATCTTGAGCTTCCTTTTCCAACTTTTGTTTTTCTTCAGCTTTTAGGAGACCTACCGGATCATGAATAAATCCTTCCGTTGTTTCATCTGCAAAAGCAGTACTAGCTAAAGTAAAACATAGGAAAATACCAAGAACTAGTGTAATTATTTTTTTCATAACCTTAGTCCCCCCATGTAGTATCCCTAATAAAATCTATACCAAACATATAGTTAATCCACCAGACTATAATGTAAAGAACGATAGCTGCTATTATTGAAAATAGTATAAAATATTTCCAATATGCTCCTTTATCTAATGGTAAATCCCCAACAAATTTTCCTGTCTGTCCATTCATAGCAAAAGTATATCGTTTTTTATTCCATGTGGTATTCAAAAACCAAACCGGATACAAAACATACATAGCCTCACTATTACGATACAATTGAATGCTACTATCTTCAATCCTCAGTGTATCATATCCCTTAACCGTATTTTCAAAGACTCTTGCTGTACTAGTCTTTGCTCGATCTTCAACACTATCGATACTTTCCTCAGCGGTTACATCATAGCGATCTGCTAAATATCCAGCCAAGTAAGCCGTTTGAAAATCAACTGCTTCAGAAAAATCAAACGGTTCAATAGATTCCATCAAAGTATTGCTTATTTTTTTGGAACCATCAACAGGTAAATGAGTAAAATTTAACTGTCCTTCTCTTAAAACAGAGTAATAACTTATTTCTCTGTAGTTATACTGCGAATCGCTCCACATCCTTATGCTTTCGGTATTATACTTCAAGTTAGCATCCGCTGTGATATCAAACAACCAAAATGGAACATAAATCCCTTTAATCTCATCTATGTGATTTTGATCTTTGAATACTTTTGGCAATAGACGCTTACCTTGAATATGCCTATTCAGCGCTTCTTTTGCCGCTTTTTTATCCAACTTAAAAGGAATAACTAACTTTGGTTTCAAATCACCTATTAAACGTTCCTTAAGAACAACTGGATTATCACAATAAGGGCAAGCTGTCGCTACAGTATTCTCATCAGCAATAAGTTCACCCCCACAAGAATTGCAGACAAATACATTTAATTGAGCATCACCTTCTTGCCATTTTTCAGTTGAATTCAATACTGAAGATTCTTTTTCAGAAGTATGTACTTCTTCTAAATGTTCATCCATGGATTTAAAGCTCTCCATGTCCATCTCAAGATCACAGTAAGGGCACTTCATTTTTTGTAACTTTGAATCAAAAGCTATTGCTCCACCACAACTAGGACATTTGTATTCTAAATTATCTGCCATATAATCTTCCCCTCTCCCTTTTTATTGAATCAATTTTAAATATTATTTGCTAAAAAGCTTTTCCACATTCTGGGCAAAACTTCGGAGTTGCTGTGGAATCAGGATTAGTCCATCCACAATTTGAACATTGTTTCACCTGATTAACATCTAGTTTTGGACTACCACAATTTGAACAGAATTTCCTATTATTTGTTGTGCCGCAAGTACATGTCCAACTATTGTCGATAGGTTTTGGACTGCCACATTCTGGGCAAAACTTTCCAGACGCTTCATGACCATTTGGACAAGTCCATTTAACCGTATTTACATCAGCTGTTTGGGTTTGTTGATTAGTCGCCACTTGCTGTTCTTGCCCCATAGCAAAAAGATTTTGTGCATTATTTACACCACCAGCATTTGCCGCCATACTGAAGCCCATAAAACCTGTCATAGCTCCTGATTCATTACTTGCTGCTGCTTTCATAGCATCGGCTTGTGCTCCAACCAATGTCGCTGCAGCCATAGTTGGATCTTTCATAATAGCCGTACGTTGTGCTTGTTTAATCATTTCTGCGTCTTCTTCTGGTAGAGTCACAGAACCTAGTGCAATACTTATTACTTTAAGACCTCTAAGCTGCCCCCATTTTTCTGATAAAATATCATTTAGAGCATTTTCTAGTTCTGTATTATGACTAACGATTTGATTTGGTCTTAATCCCATATCAGATAACTTCGCAAACGAAGGTTGTAAAGCACTGATAAATTCAGTTTTTAGTTGCGATTCTATATCTTCACGTAAATACTCTTTTTCAACATTTCCACAAACATTTTTGTAGAATAAAAGAGGATCAACAATTTTATAAGAATATACACCTGAACAACGAATTGAAACATCTACATCTAACCCAATCTTAGAATCAACTACACGAAATGGAATAGGATTAGGCGTCCCAAATTTATTATCAATCAATTCTTTTGTATTGAAATAATAAACTCGTTGATCTTTACGAGTATCCCCACCAAAAGTAAAACGTTTACCAATTTGTTTGAATGTATTTTTAATACCTTCTCCAAGACTACCCGTAAAAATACTTGGTTCACTAGATGTATCATAAGTGAATTGACCTGGCTCTGCACAAACCTCAACAATTTCACCTTGCTCAACAATTACCATACATTGCCCATCAGCAACTGCAATACCTGAACCATTGGAAATAATATTATCACTTCCTTTTGTATTCGATGAACGACCAGATACTTGTTTTTGACCTTTAACAACCATTACTGATTTGTCCATAGAATCACAATAGAAAAATTCTTTCCATTGATCCGCTAATACTCCACCTGTTGCACCTATTGCTGCTTTAATAAGTCCCATAATATTACCTCTTTTCTTTAATTTATTATCTAATAATTTACTAACTATTACGAAGGTAAATATTTCTCCCAACACCTTAAAATATCAGATATTATAAGCCTTAATAGTTTCATATGTTAAGAACAAATTTATTAAAGTCTATAAAGGAGTAGCACTTAAGAAATAAACAAAAAAGACCGAACATCCAAACTGCTCAGCCTTGAAATTTTATCATTACTAGTTCAATCTTATATTACTCTTTATAAAATAATAAAGCAGACTGAGCAAAAGTGAGAATGAAAGCAAGATTTCTTACTCGATATCATAAAATCACAATCAACTTTGTTATTTTTTACCTATTTAACTTCACCTAAATTATATCATACTTACACATACTATACAATTAACTTCTGTATAAAATAAGATGAATCCTTTAAAATCAGAGTCTATTACGTAAAATTAACACTAAAATATATCTTATAGTAAGACAATTAGAATTCTATTGATTCATAGAAAAATTGTTTTAATCTTTTCTATGACTCTCTCATAGTATCATTAAAATTATCTTTTATTATTTGTTTCAGCTAATACTATATATAATAGTTTAGATTTATACTCTTTCTATATTTTATATACTATGCTCTCTTAGTTTGCCTATCCCACAGCAGTCATAATCTTACCAATATAGTAAATTCCCCACACTATTGCACTTATAATAAACAACAGCACCATTGAAGATAAAGCAACCGAAAGTAATTCCCTCTTTTTATATGTATCTTTCTTATAGGATAAAATTATAACAACTATTTTTAATACAACACTACTTATTCCTATATGCACACCATATCTAAAAACAAATCCTAACAACCAAAATCCAATTTCTGCTCCAGCAATACCAAATACAAAACCGAAGAAAAAGCCTGCATAAATAAATATATCTAGCACTATTGAACTTCGTAATATTAATTTTGCTAATTTTTCTCTTTCATCAATATAATCTCTCATAATCTAAATTTCCCTCATTAAATATATTTATTAAATCATACTTCGTTTCTTATTTCTAACTAAACTCGTATCTTCTTAATAACCATATTCATCTCTAGTATTCCTTCGTTTTTTTAAAACTATATTTTATAATTCGACAAACTAAATTATCTAATCAACTAAAAAACATCTTATATACACTATTATATCAATTCCCCTCCTTTTTTCAATCATCACTTAAAAGCTATATGTATCTTTTACAAATGGTTTTTAAAAATTACAAGTAAGTTATAAAATTTTGAATTTTTGTAAATATCGAAATAAATATAAAGTTTTAAATAATTAGATTATTTATCCCTTTTTTACTAAATTCTTTTGTCTTAAAATCTTATATGATGATATAATAATAGTATATTAATTTTATTTAGAAAAGAGAGCTATCTATGGGATTTTTTATAACAACCTTATCTTTTTGCTTTATTGTATTACTATTATTTTTACTTACGATTTACATCTATTTTAGACTTGTAGTAGCTGTATTAGAGAGAAATGATGTTCCTCAATGGATATATAAATTTGGGCAAGGATTTAGGGGTAGATTTTCTATTGCTAAATTAGATGATATTACAGACCCCACTGCATTAAAAGAAGCTACCTTATTTATTCTTAATTTCTTTCTAGCTAATATAGTTGTTTTAATTATCATGTATTACAAAACTCACAACTTTCTAGTAGCATTATATACATGTTTAAAAGCAGAACTTGTTATTGTTTTTGCAGTCATAATATTTACCCACGCTACTAGACTTATTCTGCTGTTACTAAATATAAAGAAACCAGTCTACCGATATTCTTCGTCAAACGCTGTAATCGGCTCAATCTTTTTTACCTCGTTTGCCTTTACTCTCTGTATATCAATGACAGGATTTCCAGCGAAACCTATCGAAATCCAATTAGATAAGACTAATGTGATTATCGGTAAAACAAAGGCCTCCGAGCTTTTAGTAGCTGGTTTCAACTTTACTAAAAAAACGCCTGAGAGTGAAATTATAAATAAACGCAATGATCACTTTTACTACGGGGAACTTGTAGAGATAGTTCGTGATGATAAATCCTATGGTTTTATGAGCATTACCCCTACATGGAAGGATGTTGATAAACTTAAGGATTGTGTCATAACATATTATAAAATTCCGGCAGATAGTACAGTTCTATCTACTGTTAAATTTAATCATACAGACTTATCACAACTAACTATCCATGATTTTAAAACAAAAAAATTAACGGATATTTTTTCTCTAACCCCTGTAGATTATAAAGAAATAAAGCATGATACAGATTTCCAACTCAAACTACAAACAGCTGACTACACACTATGGCAAAGATACAGCATCGAAGCTAACTTTACATCAGATGGTTCTCCATTCTATTATAGTGTACGAGCTCAACATACAATATGGGAGTAAGCTTTATCAAGCATACTCCCATTTTACAATTCTTATCTAATGCCCTAATCTATAAATATCATTCCAACCACTATCATCAAGTTTAATATCTCATATTTTTTGAAAACTTAATAATTTACTGTTTAATCATCTATAGAAATCTCTAATATCTCATCATACAAGCCTTCAATTTCAATATCTAAAAGATGATCCGCATCAAGCTCATGTTCTGTGTAGGTTAAGACACTTAAGTTCCCGAATCTTCTAATTATCGGTTTACCTAACTTTTCCTCAATACTATGAACATCTTCATCAGGATAACAATATTTAAAAGTTTCAGATTTCACACAGGCATCTATTATTTTAGTTAAATTTTCAGAATATAAATCAAGTAATTTTACTGAAAAAACTAATTCTTCTTCTGTAAAATCTTCTTCATCAATATTAAGTTTAAATCCATTTATCTCGCATTCATAAAAAGACAAGTATGAAGTTTTATTAAAAATAAAATCTTCCTTTTTTAATATACAATCCATTATTTTTTCTCCTTTATCTAACTATAAATTAAAGATAATACTCCATATAAAATAAGTACAATTCCAACAATAGAATTCAAAACCTTATATCCAGCCTCTCCAAAATTTTCAAAAATAAACCTTTTAAAGGTCTTTCCTGAATCTGCAGTACTATATTTATTTATCCCTGCGAAATCAAAAACTGCTGTTAATGTATAAAGTAAGCCCACCACTATAAATACATATTGATAATTTTGCTTTAAAAGGTCTATTATTTGATTAATATTCAATCTCTCATTCATACTTATTTCTCTTAAAACTCCTCGGTTACATCATACCAACCTTCAACATTAATTTCTTCATCATTTATGTATGTTTCGAAATAAGAATATACTACATCTGCATCTAGGAAAAAGGCACGATAATGTCTAAAATTAGCTTTATCTTTATACTTTCTACATTCTACTAAGTAAATACCTTCTATTTCATCTATGTTATCTAATGGAATTTGTAAAACTTGAGTTAAGAAGTTTAATGCATCATCTTCAAAATATTCAATATCTGAGTGTATCTGAACGTAATTTTGATTTTTTTCTGAAGTATCATAAAGACATAGCCATTCTTCACTATCCTCTGTAAATAAATTATCAACTATATACTTTATTTCATCCAAATCAGCTTTTTTCTCACTAATATATTGTGTATCAATTTTTTTCATATACTTATCATCCTACCTTATTATATATTTTTTACTGATTTTTAATTTATTTATACTTATTTATTTTTATTACACCCTATTTTTTTAAAAAAAGTTTATCGATATCTAAAACACTTATCTTTTTAATTTTTAAATCTATAAGTGTATGATTTCTTTTAAAGATTATTTCTGTATTCAACAGTATTCTTTAAAAATTATGCCTAATACAATCAACTAAGAAGCAACCATATTCAGGATATAGTTCTAACTTAATTATAGGTTTATAATTCTCATTTTGAATTTTATTAGACATTATTATTAATTTTTCTAAATCTTCTTCGTAACTTTTAATATAATCTTGCTTCTCTTCTTCACAAGAAAAATCATCATCAACTTTCGTTTCCTCTATATTTTTAAGTATGTCATTTTTATACTTACTTACACATTCGTAAAATTTCTCATATTTATTTTTAAGCCAAAGTGTGTAATAGTAATGTTCCCAGTCTGCAAAGTAATAATCAAGAATTGCTTTCTCACACTCTTCCAAAAATAAGTCGTATTCTCCTAGAACATAATAAGCTTCAAAAACTTGATAATCTGCAATATCATCAGTAGTTAAATAATACTTCTCATCTTGCCCTACTTCAACTTTTTTTAAATAATAGATTGCTTCTTCCTTATTGCCTAAATATACTTCACAATAAGCCGTACATAACAACAAACGCATTCTATCTGGATACTCTGATAATAGTTTTTCAAAAATAACTTTTGCCTTTTGATACTCTTTCATTTCAAATAAACATACTGCATATCCAAATTGTATTTCATAATCATTAGTTATTTTTAACGCTTTTTCAAAATACATCAGACTTTTATATAAATCTTCAATTGTTTTATTACGCTGATAATTTGAAAAACTAGTTAGTGCTAAGCCTTTATATGTTTCAATAAAGGGAGAATTTATTTTGTCGGCTTTTAACAAATATTCATCTTGTTTTTTATCAGCTTCGTAATGGAATCCTAGATTAGTATAAATTCTCGCTTTATCAACATCATTAATTTCTTCATTATATTTTAAAACAAAATCTTCTAATAATTTAATTGCATTTTTTTCATATCTTAATTCTAATTCTACAGAAGCCAAAACACAAACAATATCTACATTAGATGGATATTTTAAAAAAAGATCCTTTAAATATGTTCTGAAATCCTCTAAAACACGTTCTGTTTGACTATAATTTTTAAAAATATTTTCTTTATATTCATTTTCATATTCACTTTTTAATACATTCCAAAATTCTTTTATTACTTTTTTCATAAATACCGTCATTCCAAGCACATTACGAACTACAAAAAACTACTTTATTAATTTCTGCAAGGTTCTTCTAACTCTCCCAGTCTATACTTTCTACTTCTAAACCATCATTAAATTTCACACATAGAATTTCATCACTTTCTTCTGGATTAATCATAAAATCAACACTGATAAATTCCTCTCTAGCCCATAGCGAAATTGCTTCTATTTTCATTTGTTCTACAAATTCACAAATTTCATCTGGTATATCTAATTCCAATTCTTCTTTATGAAAAACAATATACTCATCATCCTCTTTTAAATAACATTCTAAAGCTTCTTTAGCTTTCTCAAAATAGTTTTCACTATTAAGTAAAAATTCAGCAAATGTATCAAGAACTTCTACTTTAAATTCATAACCACTTTCATACCATAGTGTTGTCATAATTCCATTATACTCTTCTTCCCATAATACGCGAACATTATCACTAAATTGTTCATCTACATCTTTTTCTGTATTTATCTCGCCAAAAAACTCGTGATTAACTTTACTCATTTTAATTTTCCTCCAACACTTTTAATCTTCTAATAAAAGTTAAATATTTTTTAAAACATTCTAGTTAGATTGCATCAAACAGACATAAAGCAAACTATATTTTTGATTCATCGTTACTCTATCTTACCTATAATGCTCTAATAAATTGTAACCAATACATTGCCATCTTCTTCTAACACTTGTTTATAAAAGTCTTTCATATTTTGAAAATAATCCATTATTTCTTCTTTTATTTCGTCAGTTTCTTCTTCATAATCCCAAATATCTGGATATAA
>ERZ773043.557-NODE-557-length-21809-cov-7.144755_pt1 | contig 21809 bp, 20 predicted proteins | sample MGYA00580636_ERZ773043 | MGnify/ENA primary metagenome ERZ773043 (study PRJEB29015, sample SAMEA2737992) | human oral metagenome | biome: human oral; feature: human-associated habitat; material: dental | place: China | collected 2065 ...
AATACTTCGTGCTCTTTATTATAAGAGTAATGAAGATTTTCCGCTTTTAATATAACTTTTTTCATATAATTATCCTTTATTGTCTACCGCTGTATTTCCCGAATAATCTGTGCTCATCAAGGTATTTACAGGTATCGATGTTGTGATCAGCTCTAACTTATGGGATTTATTCGCCACTTGCCCTTATAAAAAGAACTGCCCGGTATAAGCTGTTTTAAATAACAATTTCCTACAAGAGAACATATACTTAAAATTAATGTTCCTATGCTGATTTGAAACAGACCACTAATTAGAGTAAGTTGTAGCGATCAAGTTGTTGCAAGGGCACTATATAAGCTAAAACTTATAAGGCAAAAGGAAACTTAAGCTTTGACGAAACTATCCATATAGCAAACATAGATAAAATATATAAAGCTGCTATAATCAAATGTTTTTTATCAAGTTTCTTCTCTTCCTGAAGAAAGTTAAGATCACCGTCAAAACACCTCGCCTCCATAGCCGTATAGTAAGCATTGGCTTTTTTTAATGATACCACAAGTATGTTACTTGCTATATTGCCAAAGCTTGTAAAAGATGCTTTAAGATTATGATACCCCAGCCTTGAAAGTGCCGAATTATGCATATTTATATAGCTTTCTATAAGTATAAATATAAATCTGTAAATAAGATTCATAAGTTCCACTATAAGTTTAGGCATATGCATATTTCTTAAAGCATTTATTATTTCATAAGGCATAGTTGAAAGTATCAAACTCTGCATAATACTTATACAGGCAAGCACTTTGATGATAAGCTTTGCAGTTTCTGTAAGCTGCTCTTTTGAAGTGTAGATATAAAGGCTGCCGATTTTTATATAAAATTCTCCAAAGGGTTTAAAAGAAAACCCAAGGGCAATACCTATACCGGCCAGAATTATAAAGCTTATAGGCGCCAGGAGTATTGAAAGATACTCACTAAAAGGTGTTCCTCCAAGTTTTACGCTTATAAAAAACATTCCGAGAAGTACATAAGCGGATACATAAACATTGTTAAATATTATCGTTAAAATAAGTGTTATTAAAGCAGATATAAGTTTGTATTCCGGATTTATATGTTTAAGTTTCGAATGAAAAGCATATAAATCTATGGAAAAACCGCTACCATGTTGATGAGCCATATAAAATCCCTCATAAAAAAATAACTGTCTACTTAGGGTATCTATAGGTGTAAATGTAAATCCACCCGGTAAAACGATCCCTTTGTAAAGACAGCTTTGTTATAAGCACTGTTGTTATAAGTTAAATTATTTTATAAATATTAAGACTATGCTACCGAGCTGTTGATATCCAAACTGACAATGCGACATTCTTCACACTGTAAACAATATACAAGACAGTAATCGGTTTAATTATCAATTACACTACATCCTTATTAAGAAATTAAATGTTAATTGATTTATCAAATGAATAAAAGAAGTCTAATGTGAACTACCCATAGTCTAAAGCCTATGGGCTTCCTGCTTCGCTGACCTCGCAACCTACTATCTCCACAGGCGTTAATTCGGGCAGTCCCTGCCCTATTGTTTTTTCTAATGCTACCTTAACCCACCGTCTAAAGCTGGTGGGCTAAGGTAGTATTATTTCAATGAATACATAAAGATGTAAAGTAAAAAATCGGCAGGACTTCGGTCTTTGGGATCGAGAAAGCCGAGGTCCGGTATATAGCGGAAATAATAAAAACCACGTATATAGCATATATAACATAGATGTGTCCTGACTTAAAATCCGATATATAAAACCTTGAATTAATAAACTCGGTATCTATATCGGAAGATCTTGCCTTCCCGATTCGCTGCAATATAAAAAATATATAAACAAGAAAACAGTGGCATAATAAGATCTGTTACTTATTACAGTAGCGTCCCTGTGTGGGATTTTCACCCAACTTCCTATGCGAAAGCATAAAATCTATGTATATTGAGAAAAATATTAGCATAAGACGGTAGTAAAAGCAAGAATACTTAATAAACAAATTTTAAGGTCTTTTCTATAAAAAATTCATCATATTCACACAAATTTTATGTTTTAAGTAAAAAAACTGCTGTACTGATTAAAGAACATAATCAATACAACAGTTTTTCTATGAATATAGTTTATAAAATTACAAAACTTATAATTACCACCTTGTAGTATCCTCGGTTTGATTAAAGTGGGCAACGGATTGATTGCCGACCTTGTCACTTACATGTACATCCAAACTTCCGAATTTGTCAAGATTGAAGGTTGCCTCATTGTTCGCCTCATTAACATTAAGAGGATCAACTCTTAAACCGTTTGGAGTAGTGGCATATATTGAAGATATGTCGATACCTGACTGGCTGTCTTCAAAAGAAACCAAAACCTCGGAATTTTTTCCGACCTGTGTAACTTCACCTTGAATTACCGGAGGTTCTTCATCTATTGAGCCTACATTTTCATAGGCAGCATCACTCATACCGTTAAGTCCGTAAACTACAGCGGATATTCCGCCGTTTTTATCCAAAGTTGCGGTATAGATTATGGAAGTGCCTGTTTCTTCTTTGTTAAGTTCCAAAGGTTTGTTGTTAAAAAGTACCTCAAGATTTTTTATGGGGTAGAATTTATTAAGTTTTATGGTTAATGCTACATTCTTAAAATTATGTTCATCGACAACTTCCAAATCAATATTCGGTCTGGAGGTGGCAAGGAAGAAGATAATTAAGTTAATAATTACAAAAGGTATCCCATAGAAAAGTAAGAAATTACCTATTGAAATTCTTCCTCCGTTTTGCCTTTGTTGTCTTGAATTTGAACTTCTGGAATATTGTGCCATATAAAATCCTTTCTGATATAAGCGGAATAGGGGCTCTAAAACAATACACAGCCCTTGCTTGCTACATTTTACAACATAAAGAACAAAATATCAATTCCGGCATTCATCTTCATTCAATTTATAAATAAAATTTAAGTTACAGTTAAGGCAGTTTAGATATATATGTATAATATACCAAATGAAAGCTTGCTTTCAGGCGTATATTATACATATATATCTAACAAGCTACTGCCGGCATTCATCTTCGTCTAATTTATGGATAAAAATTAAACATTTTCAGTTTTTTTGACGAAGATGAATGACCTGCCTGAACTGTAACAAAATTAAACATTTTCAGTTTTTATGACAAAGATAAATAAGCCTGACAAACTGTAACTCATTAGTGAACCAAGTTGCCCAAAATACCGAAAGAGATAAGCATCATAATTATACTTGCCATAAATACTCCCACGGTTATAGCTGCAAGAGCTTTTTTCCTGTCCATATTGAGCATGGCTGCAACCAATGCCCCTGTCCATGCTCCGGTTCCCGGAAGCGGTATTCCTACAAATATTACCAAGCCCCAAAATCCGTACCTTTCTATAGAACCTTTGTTTTTATCGACTTTTTTATATATCCAATTAGCAAATTTCTTAAATAAGCCTATCCTGCTGTTTTGCATTTTAGAAATAACGGTTTCAATCAAATATATGATGAAGGGAATAGGTAACAGGTTGGCTACTATAGAAATAACATAACTTTCCCAAGGCGGAAGCCCTAAAAGAGTGGCGGCTATAAGTCCTCCCCTAAGTTCAAGTATAGGCATAAGTGATATAACAAATACTATACACTGCTTTCCTAAGGGTAGGGCTAAAAGACCGGATAATGCCCCGATAATAGACTGTGCCAGTTTTTCTGCCATATATTACACCTCTTTATCCTTGGAAATATTCTCTATACTCAGCACTTTTTGCACCGCCTCATATAAATTCTTTGCTGTGTAGTCAGGCTTTGCATCGTATTTGTTGTCTTTGCCGGCTAACCCCGTCATTACCAGAACGGACTTAAGCCCTGCCCTTTTGGCAAGCTCTATATCCATACTGCTGTCTCCTATCATATAAGAAGAAGCTAAGTCTATATTGAATTTATCCTTGGCAAGCTCTATCATGCCGGTTTTGGGCTTTCTACATTCACAATCTATCTTATATAGAGGATTCTCTTCCGGATAACCTTTATCGGGATGGTGAGGGCAGTAAAAAATGTCATCTAAAAATACACCTTCCTTACCAATAAGTGTTTTTAACTTTTTGTGAATATAATCTATATCGCCGATATCACATAAACCTCTGGCAACAGCCGGCTGATTGGTAATAACTATTGCCAGCAAACCTGAAGAATTAATCGCTCGTATCGCCTCTATGACACCGTCTTCAAGCAATAGATCCTCCGCCTTATATATAAAGTCATTTAATTTATTTATAGTGCCGTCTCTGTCAAGGAATATGGCTGATTGCTTATTGGAAAGATTCTTTCTTGAAATCAAGCCGGCATCAAGCTCGGCAACAGCTTTCTCAATCCTGTCCACAGTACCGACATCTTTTACATATTCAGGAGACTTATAAGCATATATTGCCTCACCGGACGTTGCCATAGCGGCAAGTATGTCTTTTTCAAAGTCGGTTTTGACCGCCTCGCTTACTTTGTCGCATACAGTTTTATCAAGTATGTAGATACCGGCATTGACCATATTATCATACCAATAGTCTCTTTTATTATTTTTTGAGTCAAAGCAAACAACCCTCTCATCTGCGTCGGTCTCAACCAGATCGGAGTCATAGGGGTGAGCATTGGGATGGGCAAATAAAGTAACTTTGGCTTTTTTTGCCTTATGGAAGGCTTCCATCTTATCTATATCTATGTCAAAGAAGATATCACCGAATACCAGTAAAAAGTACTCATCACTGAGCTTATCCTTTAAATAGTAAAAAGCACCTGCTGTACCGAGGGGTTTTTCTTCGAGAATATAGTCTATATTAACACCGAATTTTTCACCGTTTCCAAAATATTCCGTAATCTTTTCACCCAAATGTCCTATGATCATAGTGATATCAACTATGCCATATCTTTTAAGCTCTTCTATCTGCCATAAGAGTAAGGGCTTTTCTTTTATAGGTATCATAGGCTTTGGAATTTCACCCTTGGTTAAACTTTCAAGTCTGGTTCCTTTTCCGCCTGCCATTATGACTGCTTTCATAAAAATAATTCCTTTCTGTACACTCATATTGAATAATAGAATAAACTATAGCATATACACATACTCTAATCAATAAATACAGGGTAAAATAATATTTTTATATGCCAAATATATGAAAAGCACTTGTAAATATATAAAAATATGTTATCTTTAGTGTAGAAATTTAAATAAGAAATACATTGATAAACAAGGGGGGTATATACAATGAAGTTTTTTATTGATACTGCAAATTTGGAGGATATCAAAAAAGCCAATGATATGGGCGTGATTTGCGGTGTTACTACCAATCCGTCTCTGATTGCAAAAGAGGGAAGGGATTTTAATGAAGTTATAAAAGAAATTACAGCAATAGTGGACGGACCTATAAGCGGGGAAGTTAAAGCCACAACTGTAGATGCAGAAGGAATGATTGAGGAAGCAAGAGAAATTGCAAAAATTCACAAGAATATGGTGGTGAAAATTCCTATGACAGTTGAAGGATTAAAGGCTTGCAAGGTATTGAGCAAGGAGGGAATCAAGACCAATCTTACATTGGTATTCAGTGCCAATCAAGCTCTTCTTGCAGCCAGAGCGGGTGCCACCTATGTATCTCCGTTTTTAGGACGTTTGGATGATATAAGCACAAGAGGAGTTGACTTAATAGAGGAAATTGTGCAAATATTTAAAGCTGCAAGTTTAGACACACAAATAATATGTGCAAGTATACGTAATCCTATGCATGTAACTGATTGTGCACTTGCAGGGGCGGATATAGCGACCGTACCGTATAATGTTATTGAGCAAATGGTTAAACATCCGCTTACAGATATAGGAATAAAGAAATTCCAGGCGGATTATAAAGCGGTATTCGGTGAGTAGGATACTTAATTAAACTAAAAAAACTGTTACAAATGTAAAGTGAGGTTTGTAGATTTGTAGCAGTTTTTTGCATTGAAATAATGCTACCGCAATCCCACCGGCTTTAGACGGTGGGTTAAGGTAGTATAAGAAAAAACAATAGGGCAGGGACTGCCCGAATTAACGCCTGTGGAGATAGTAGGTTGCGAGGTCAGCGAAGCAGGAAGCCCATAGGCTTTAGACTATGGGCAGTTCACAAGCAACGGCTGATATTATTTTTAGAGTGAAAGTATAAGAGTATTAAAGGAAAGGGCTTATAATGGAGGGCATTGACAGCAAACAAAGCAGTTTGGAAAGTGACAAGCGAAATACTTCTGTAGATATAATTAAAGGTCTTGGAATATTCTGTATGGTATTCGGACACAGCGGTTTCCCTTATATACATTTTGTATATTTATTTCATATGTCGATTTTTTTTATAGCTGCCGGATATTGTTATAAACAATCTAATTCCGATACAACCTCTTCCACTGTAAAGTTTATAAAAAGAAAGATAAGTACACTGTGGTTTCCCTTCGTTGTATGGAATGTGATATACAAAATGTTGCATAACTTCTTTATTGACATTAATATTTATACAAATAACCCGGAAATATTAATGTTCGGGCAATGCAACAGTGTAAGTTCATATATGACAATAAAGGAGATGGCAATAAATGCAGCCAAGTCGTTTTTATTCTACGGCGGAACGCAAATGGGCGGAGCACTTTGGTTTTTGAGGACATTAATGGAAGTGTCTGTTCTGTATTGCTGTTTTGATCTGGTATTAAAAAAATTATTTGATAAAAAATACAGCCTGCTCCTACAAGGGCTGATTTCTATATTATTTTTGTCAATAGGATATCTGCTTAATGTAAATGAACTATATTTGTGGGGATTCGGAAGAACTATGACATCTTATTGTCTGTTCTATATGGGCTGTATTTGTAAGTCGAGTAGAATATTAAATAAAGAAAGAAAACTTATAACACATCTTATGTTGCTGCTGATAAGTTTTTTTATTCTTTGGAATATGGACAGCAGATTGAGTATAAATCTTGACCGTAATTCTTATAATGATCCTTTTTCATTAATTGCAGCATCATTTATCGGATGGCAGTTTTTATATGAAATTGCGGAATTTATTAAAAGAATAGAAATAATTAAAAAGTTTTGGATAATTATCGGCAAGAATACCCTGGCAATAGTGGTTTTACATTTTCTGTGTTTTAAAGTTGTAAGCTATATCAGGGTCATTGTAAAAGGTGAACCAAAGTTTATAGTAGCAGCTTTTCCGGTTGTGTATTCTGACGGTATCTGGTGGTTTGCATACTTGATGACCGGGGTATTATTACCTGTTTTACTTAATGTACTATGGGGAAAATTATTCAAGTATATCAACGAAAATATGGCATTCGGCAAAGTGCCTAATTAAGCATATATTCGTTGATATATGATTTTATATATGATAGAATGTTTGGATAGTTGCACAGCTGCGGCTTAGTATAAAAAGAGGTGATTATTGTGAAGATTTCAGTTGTTATGGCTGTATATAACGGAGAAAAATATATAGAAGAGCAATTGATGTCTATTTTATCACAAAGTATCATGCCTGATGAACTTATAATACAGGATGACGGCTCAAGCGACTCTACAACAGATAAAATTCAAAGTATCACAGAAAAAAGCGATGTCAGTGTAAAGCTTGTAAAAAACAAAGAAAATCTGGGTTTTTCAAAAAATTTTATAACTGCAATAAGTGCTGCATCGGGTGAATACATCTTCCTTTCCGATCAGGATGATATATGGAAAAAAGATCGGATAAAAAGAGCCTTGAGTGTTATGGAAGACAATGAGAATATATTGGCTTTGTCATCCGCTTTTGATTTGATTGATGAGGATGGAGTTGTAATAAAAAAAGCTAACAACAGCAAAAAACTTGTAAATATATCTCAAAAAGAGTTTATAAAACATCCTAAATTTCCGGGCATGGCTATGGTTTTTAAAAAGGAATTATGGGAGTATTTACAACATAGCGGGAAAGTTGATTGGGAGTCGGGTATTGCACATGACTGGGCTATTAATTATGTAGCTTTAAAAAAGCATGGAATGTATAAGCTGGAAGAATCCTTGATTTGTTATAGGCAGCACAGCTTTAATACCTTCGGAACTGCAATGGCAGGCGGCTTTAATCAAAAGGATAAGCGAATAAAGCTTATAAAAAGTCTTATGGATAATGCAAGAGGTATTAAAGCCGAGTCTCAAAGTGAAGAAAAGTTACTTGAAGGCATTGTAAGCTTTAATGAAAAAAGAATACATTTTTATGAGCATGACCGCTTACTGAGGCTGTTGCTGCATGAGTTTGCTCATATGAAGTATATATCGCTCAGGTCAATCATGGGTGATATATATACGAATTTGAGGGGAAGGAACAGATAAAGTTGGATATAGGAGTTGTATTGGTGACATACAATAGGGCAGAGAAATTAAAAAAAGCCCTTGAGTCATATGAAAAACAAAGGTTCAAACCTAAGTATATTTATGTGGTAAATAATAACAGTACGGATAGTACCGCTGATTATCTTAAGACCTGGGAAAGTGCCGATTCCGATATAGAGCATAAGGTTTTTTCTTTGGAAAAGAATATCGGCGGCAGCGGAGGCTTTCATTATGGACTGTCACTTGCCCAAGATACGGATATTGACTGGGTATGGCTTTCAGACGATGATGCATATCCCGATGAGTGCTGTTTGGAATATATGAAGAATTATATTCTTGCCGATAAAGAAAAAGATGTATCCGCAATATGCAGTTTGGTTTGGAGCGACGGTGATATTGATACATGGCATAGAAGAAGGTTTAATAAAAAATTCGGCATCATAAGGGAAGAAAGAATAGATAAAAGAGAGTATGAAGATAACTTTGAGCTTGATCTTCTTTCTTATGTAGGGGTACTTATAAAAAAAGAAAGTCTGTTGTCCGCAGGCTTGACAAGGGAAGAGTTTTTTATAGCCTATGATGACAGTGAACATAGTATAAGACTGAGAAAAGAAGGTAAGATAATTTGCATTCCCAAGGCAGTGGTAGTACATGATGCGGAGCCGGAAAGCCCTGCTGCGGTTTCATGGAAAAAATACTATGTTATCAGAAATAAAATATATAGTTACAGAAAGCATTTCGGATATATACAAAGTCATATTTTAGCATGGTATTACAGACTTAAGAATGCCGATAAAAAAGCTCTTAATGAAATGACTAAAAAAGCTGTTAAGGCGGCTTTTAAGGGGGAGTTAGGAGTGGATGACTTATATAAGCCGGGGTGGAAGTGAGTTTATGACGAAAAAAATAAAAGCCAGACTTAATACTTTTAACTACTATATCCCCTTATTATCGGAACTTATAATAAGAGATATAAAACTGAAGTATAGGAAAAGTTTTTTGGGATATTTGTGGAGTATACTGAGTCCTCTTATGACAATGTCCATCATGCTGATAGTATTTTCCAATATATTCAGATTTGATATAGAACATTATGCAGTGTATCTGATAATAGGGCAAATAGTATTTAATTATATTTCGGAATCAAGCAATATAGCAATGTGGTCAATTACCAGTAATGCAGCCCTGCTTAAAAAAACATATGTTCCAAAGTATATTTTTACTTTTTCTAAAATATGCAGTTCTTTTTTGAATATGATATTTACTTTGGGAGCGCTTTTGATAGTTTGCCTGTTAAGTCAAATAAGGATAAACATATATATGTTATTTATTCCCGTAATATTATTGCAGATTTATATATTCAGTATAGGATTGGGACTTTTTATTGCACAGGCTACGGTGTTTTTCAGAGATATAAAGTATATATATACAGCCTTTTTAACTGCCTGGATGTATGCCACTCCTATATTTTATCCTATAAAAAGCGCATCAATTCCGGTACAGGTATTTATAAGATACTTCAATCCGCTATATTCCTATATAACACAGTTTAGGCTTATAGTGCTGGAGGGCGTATTTCCTGATTATAAGTTAATTATATATGGATTTGTTGTTGCTTCGGTTTCAATGCTGTTAGGTTCCATATGCTTTATATACAATCAGGATAAATTCATCCTTTATATATAATATTGAAAAGGAACAAAAGAATGCAGCATACAGAGAAAATAATCGACTTAAAGAATGTTACGGTAAGATTTAATAAGGCATCGGAGAACATCAATAACTTAAAAGAGTATTTTGTTAAATTGGTAAAACGGGAACTTATGTTTGAAGAGTTCTTAGTATTACAAAATATAGATTTAGAAGTGAAGAAGGGAGAAGCATGGGGTATAGTGGGAACTAACGGCTCGGGCAAGTCGACCCTGCTTAAGCTGATATGTGGGATATTCAAACCATATAAGGGCAGTGTTCAAGTTGAGGGAAGGGTAGCACCTTTGATAGAGCTTGAGGCGGGTTTTGATGAGGACTTGACAGCCAGAGAAAATATATTTTTAAATGGAGCGATATTAGGTTATAACAGAAAGGATATGCAAAAGCACTTTGATGAGATCGTAGAGTTTTCGGGCTTGGGAGATTTTTTAGATATACCGATAAAAAACTATTCCTCAGGTATGGCGGCAAGACTCGGTTTTTCAATCGCAACCGCAGTAGACCCCGACATATTGATATGTGATGAGGTACTTGCTGTCGGAGACTATCTTTTTCAAAAAAAGTGTGAGAAAAAGATGAATGAGTTGAGAGATAAGGGTGCAACCCTGCTTTATGTCTCTCATGCCATAGAATCTGTTAAAGATGTGTGTGATCATGCACTGTGGTTAAGTGAGGGTAAGATTGTTATGAAAGGCAGTGTAGATACCGTTTGTGACAGCTATATGGAGCAAAGAAAATAATATTAAGAAAGGCTGTATAAAACTACAGTAAGGTGATAGTAATGGTAATAACACAGACTCCTTTTAGAATGTCTTTTTTTGGAGGAGGCACGGATTTTAAGGAATTTTATGAAGAACACGGAGGAAGTGTAATATCCACTTCTTTTGATAAATATTGTTATGTAACGGTAAGACATTTACCGAGATTTTTTGATTATGCAAACCAAATTACATATAATGTAATAGAAAGAACCAACAGTGCGGACGAAATAGAGCATCCGGCTGTCAGAGAGGCAATGAAATACCTTGATATGCACGAACTTAGGGTTGTGTATGAGGCGGATCTGCCGGCAAGGTCGGGGCTTGGTACCAGCAGTTCTTTTGCGGTAGGTTTATTAAATGCTTTTTACGCACTTAAGGGAAAGTACGCCGATAAAAAGAAATTGGCAGATGATGCCATATATCTGGAAAGAGTACTTTGCAATGAAAGCGGAGGAATACAGGATCAAATAGCGGCCTCATTCGGCGGTTTTAACAGAATCGACTTTGATGCGGACGGATATAGGGTAAGACCGGTTATAATATCCAAAGAAAGAAAAGAGCAATTAAATAAAAATCTGATGCTCTTCTTTACAGGATTTTCAAGATTCTCAAGCGATATTGCCGATAATCAAAAGGCCGCTACAAAGGATAAGACGGCACAGCTTAATGAAATGAAGGAACTGGTTGATGAATCCGAAAAGATATTAACTTCAAAGACCGATCTTGCAGAGTTTGGAAAATTACTTGATTATACATGGAAGTTAAAAAGAGGAATTACCAAAGCCATATCCAATGACAGCATAGATGCTTTATACAAAAAAGCCATAGATGAAGGTGCTGTGGGCGGCAAGCTTCTCGGAGCCGGCGGCGGCGGATTTATGCTTTTTTATGTGGAAGAAGACAAGCAGGAAAAGGTAAAAGAGGCACTTAAACAATTATTGTATGTACCGTTTGAGTTTGAAACAGGCGGAACACGTATAATGTACTATAGACCTGAAGAGTTTGACTTGGACAGTGTAGTAAAAAGATAGGTAAAACAGGAGGTATAACTAATGAGCAAAGTAGCGTTAATTACAGGAATTACAGGTATGGTAGGTTCACATTTATGTGATTACTTACTGGAAAATACAGATTGGGAAGTTTACGGTGTGTGCAGATGGAGAAGTCCTATGGATAATGTTCAGCACTTGATAGACCGTGTAAATAAGAAGGACAGAGTATATTTTGAATATGCGGATCTAAATGACCAGGTTTCTTTGTTACATGTACTTAAAAAATGCAAGCCGGACTATATATTCCACCTTGCGGCACAAAGCTATCCTATGACAAGCTTTACAGCACCGATAGATACCATGAATACCAATATTTTGGGAACCTCAAGACTTTTGGAGTCGGTAAGGATTTTAATAGATGAGGATAAGGAGTATAAGCCTGTTATACATGTATGTGCTTCATCGGAAGTATTCGGTAAGATACCGGCAGATAAAAAACCGGAAGACGGCATAGATGAGGACTGCCCTTTCCATCCGGCATCACCTTATGCAATCTCAAAGGTAGGTACGGATCTTCTCGGAAGATATTATGCGGAAGCTTTCGGAATGACGGTTATGACAACACGTATGTTTACACATACCGGACCAAGAAGAGGTGATGTATTCCATGAGTCTACATTTGCCAAGCAAATAGCCATGATAGAGGCAGGACTTATCCCTCCTGTAGTAAAGGTAGGTAACTTAAAGTCTCTCAGAACTTATGCGGATGTAAGAGATGCGGTAAAGGCATACTATATACTTGTAACACATAATCCTATAGCAGGAGAGTACTATAATATAGGCGGTACATATACCTGTGAAGTTGAGGATACATTAAATGCATTGATCAATATGTCAACAATGAAGGATCAGATAAAGGTTGAGGTGGATCCCGAGCGTTTAAGACCTATAGATGCGGATCTGCAAGTTCCGAATTGCAGTAAGTTTACAAAGCATACAGGTTGGAAGCCTGAGATAAGTTTCGAAAAGACTATGTCGGATCTTCTTAACTATTGGAGAGACAGAGTTAAGAACGGCACTGAATTCTTAACCAGATAAACGGAGGGCAAAAACATGAAAATAGCAGTATTGGGGGCAGGAGTTTCCGGACTTACGGCAGCAAGACTACTGAAAGATAAGGGGCATGAAGTAACCGTATACGAGAAAGAGTCAACTCCGGGAGGACTTGCAAGAACCAGGTATACGCAAGGTTATCTTTATGATCCTCATGGCGGTCATATATTCAACTCAAAGCATCCGGAGGTTGTAGACTGGGTATTCTCGGTACTTCCGAAGGAGAAGTGGCAGTTTACCGAAAGAAATGCAAAGGTATTTTTCAACGGCACCTATGTGTCATATCCTTTTGAGTTATCCTTATGCGAGCTTGATATAGATGATGCGGTAGAATGTGTACATGACTTTATATTATCCAAAGAAGGCCCGGAGCCTACTAATTTCAGAGACTGGCTTACATGGAATTTCGGTAAGGCAATAGCGGATGCTTATATGATACCCTATAATGAAAAGATATGGGCATATCCGCTTGAAGATATGGAAACGGAGTGGATGCAGGGGAAAATGCCGCTACCGACCAAAAAAGAAATGATAAAGTCAATGTTACTTAAAAATCCAAAAGAAAGGAAGATGCCGCACTCTACCTTCTACTATCCTATAGACGGCGGAATACAGAGTATGGTCAATGCCATAGCACAAGGCTTAACAATAAAGTATGATGCGCCGATAAGCAGCATAGAAAAGAGTGATAAGGGTTGGAGAATCAACGGTGAGGGCGAATTCGACAGAGTAATATCAACAATACCTCTGCCTGAACTTCCTCAAGTTATGGAACTTCCTGAAAATATATGTGCTCATATTAAGGATCTGAAATTCAACAGCTTGACTACCATGCTCTTTAGCTGTCCTAAGACGGATATAACCTGGTTATATGTACCGTCTCACGATTATCGTTCACACAGAGTAGGCTATCAAAGTACACTTACTCCCAATTACGGACCGAGTAAAGAAGAAGGCTGCGGAGCTTTGGAGATTATAGGCAAGCAGTTTGATATAGCCCCCGATTTTGCCGACAGAAAGGATATACTTCCGGAAGAACTGGGCTTTAAGAAGGTTATAGACAGTGAATTTACAAAGTATGCCTATGTAATACATGATAAGAATTACAGGAAAAATGTTACCGCTATAAGGTCATATTTTGAAAACGATAAGACTTTCAAAATTCTCGGCAGATGGGGCACATGGAATTACAAGAACATGGATTTATGTATGCTTGATGCCATGAACCTTGTTAAGGAGCTGTCATAATGCTTATAGAGATAATTGAACCTTCATTTGTATTTACAGATGACAGAGGTACACTGGTACAGCTGGTCAGAGACGGATATAAACAATTTAATATAATTACCTCTAAGGAAAATGTTCTTAGAGGTAATCATTACCATAAATTAAACAGGGAAGCTTTCTATATAATAGACGGTGAGTTTGAGTTGCATGTGGAAAAAGACGGAGTATCGGAAGATTATACTTTTAGATCCGGTGATATGTTTGCTATTCCGCCTTATGTTATGCACAGCTTTAATTTCACCAAGCCAACCGTACTTGCAAGTATGTATGATTTGGGCGTAGAGCTTGCAGACGGAAGTAAAGATATTTACAATGAATAAGTAAAAGGAGAGATAGTAATGGATACCAAGTTTGTAGCAAGGGAAGTTATATTTGAGAACTTATTCAAAAGATATTCTAAGCTGGAGTCATGTAAAGAACAGATTGCAAAAGCATTTGAGATATTAAAAGAAGTTTGTGTAAATAAGGGTTGCCTGTATGTTGCAGGCAATGGCGGAAGTGCGGCGGACAGTGAGCATATAGTCGGGGAGCTTATGAAGTCATTTATGGCAAAAAGACCGATAAGTGATGAACTTGCCGATAAACTTAAAGCGATGTACGGCGAAGAAGGAGAGGCACTCGGAAAAGACCTTGAAGGCGGTTTTAGAGCGGTTTCACTGCCCTCTTTGGTGTCATTGGCTACTGCAATAATTAATGATGTAAACAGTGGAGTAATATTTGCACAAATGCTTAACTCCATAGGTATAGAAGGCGATGTATTCTTAGGAATAAGTACTTCGGGTAATTCCAAAAATGTAGTCAATGCGGCAATGGTGGCAAAGGCTAAGGGACTTAAGGTAATAGCTCTTGTAGGGCAAAAAGAATGTAAACTTGATAAAATAGCGGATGTGGTTATACATGCACCTGAGGCGGAAACATATAAGATTCAGGAATTACATTTGCCTATATATCATGCATTGTGTTCTATGCTTGAATCGGAATTTTTTGCATAAGTTTAAGAAAGGATGAAGATATGTACTTAATTGTAGGGGCAAACGGCTTTTTAGGAAACTATTTGATACAAAGTATTCTTGAATTAACGGATGAGAAAATAATTGCGGCAAGTACTAAAGTTCCTGAAAATACGGATAGAGTCGAATGGATGGAATGTAATATATTGCAAGATGAGCAGTTTTGTGCTTTGGTGGATAAGGTAAAGGATGTTAAGAATCTTAAAGTTATATTTTTAGCAGCTTTTCATCATCCCGATAAGGTTGCGGAAAATCCTGAGTATGCTTGGAATGTCAATGTTACAACATTGTCTAAATGTGTAAACAAACTTTCGTTTGCAAGCAGGCTGTTCTATGCCTCTACAGACAGTGTATATGGAAACAGTATCGAGCATTATCATTTCAAAGAAGAAGACATACTTTCTCCGGTAAATATATACGGAAAGAACAAAGCGGCAGCAGAGGCTATTATCCGTTACAGCGGATTTAATGTGGTAAGATATCCGTTTTTAATAGCTCCGAGTTTGGTTAAGGGTAAGGAACATTTTTATGACTACATCGTTAATTCTTTAAAAGCGGGCAAGGAAGTGGAGATGTTTTGTGATTCCTACCGCTCCTCACTTAACTTTAAGACCGCTGCTAAGCTTATGATCAAGCTTTGTGAACTTCCGAGTAAGGTGCCGGCTATACTTAATGTGTGCGGAGATGATGATTTGTCGAAGTATGACATAGGACTTATGATTGCGGATAAATTCGGCTTTGATAAAAAACTTGTAAAGCCGATATATATGAATGACAATACGGGAGAAATATTTAAAAGTGCAAGAGCATTGTCCACCCTTATGGACAATACGAAGGTCAAGAAAATACTTAGACTTGATACTATAAAATTTGAATTATATTAGGAGTGTATAGAGTATGGGAGAATTTAATTCAGTATCAATATTACTGCCTACATTAAATGAAACTTTTTCGTTTATAGAGACTGTGAAAATTATACTTGAAGAATGTGATAAAAAGGATCTGCACGAATTTATAGCAATAGTGTGCGAGAGGACGGAAAAAGAAAGCTTAAAGTCCATAGAAGAGGCTAAGCTTATGTCTGAAAAGGAGGGAGTGCCGCTGCACATTCTTTATCAAACCAAGCCCTTTGCAGGCGGTGCGGTGCAGGACGGCATGGATCTGGCAACAGGCAGTCATACTATTATGATGGCACCGGATCTTGAAACGGATCCTCACAGCGTGAAGGAATTTATAGAGATGGCAAAAAAGTACCCTGATGACATGATTACGGCATCCAGATGGAAGAAGAAGGGAAACTTTGCAGGATATAACAAGGTGAAGTTCGTACTTAACTTTTTATTCCAAAAAATCTTTTCTTTATTTTACGGAGTAAAGCTTACAGATATCACCTTCGGATACAGACTTGCACCCACCAAGCTTTTCCAATCAATAGCCTGGGAGGAGTTAAAGCACCCCTTCTTCCTTGAAACGGCACTAAAGCCTATATGTCTGGGAGTAAAGATCCATGAGATTTCTTCAGGCTGGGCGGCAAGACAGGAGGGAGAGTCTCAAAACTCACTTTTGCAGACCTTCAAGTACCTTAAGATTGCATTCAAGGTAAAGTTTGAGAAGAAAAAAAACTTGCTAAAGGAAACGGTTAAAGATGATAGTAAATCTGATAAAGAAGTATAAAGAACTCATACTGTACGGGATTTTCGGGTTGGGAGCCACGTTAGTAAATATAATAGCATTTTACTTACTCAGAAAGGGCGGTATATCACTTATACCGTCCAATTGTCTTGCATGGTTTTTTGCATTTGTATTTGCCTTTGTAACCAATAAAGTGATAGTATTCGGAAGCACCGATTGGAAAAGCGGTAAGGCGGTATATGAATTAATTACATTTACGGCGGCAAGACTCGGAACCTTGGTAGTTGATACGGCAATGATGTATGCGATGGTTGATTTGATGAAAATAAATGATTTGATTTCAAAAGTCGTAGTAAACATAGTGGTTATTATAATCAACTACGTTTTAAGCAAGTTTGTAATATTTAATAAAAAAGAAGGTTTAAGGAATTAGAGCGGTATGAAGTGGATTAGGAGTAAGATCAATAAAGATACAATAGGCAGTATAACAAAGACTGTATACAATAAAACGGAATGGTATAGAAGGAATAAGTTTTTTAACAGTATGTTTTTTAAGTATACTGTTTTGTTTTGTATTACGGCATTTATTGCATTTTTGCCGTTTATAAGGCATCATAAGAGTTTTATATGGTGGTTTGATGGGCAGGCTATACAATATCCTGCCTTTGTATACTTAGGTAAATGGGGAAGAAAGATTATCAAGGGTTTTCTTAGTGGAAATTTTAACATACCACTATATGATTTTTATATAGGGTTAGGGGAGGATATACCGCAGTATCTTGGAATGTGGTATTTTGAGCCTGTATCCTTTTTATCAATTTTAACCCCGGTTAAATATGCGGAATTGATGTATAATTTCCTTTCGGTATTTAGGCTATATCTGGCAGGTTTTTCTTTTATATACTTATGTAAATATTTACAAAAGAGGAATATATATGTAATACTTGGAGCTATAGTCTATGTATTTACAGGCTATGTTTTTTTCTTCATAAGACATCCTATATTTTTCTCAAGCTTAATTTATTTTCCATTTTTGATAGTTGAACTGGACAAAACAATTAAAAAGAATCGAGTATCTATAGTACTTGCATTGCTGGTCGCTTTATCATTGTTTACAAGTTATTATTTCTTATATGTTAATACTTTGTTATGTGGCATTTATTTTTTGGTAGTGGTAATTAGTGATAGGAATATTAAAAAAAACTTTAGTAATATTGCAGGAATGATAAGTAAGATTGCAATAAGTTACATATGGGGAGTTGCTTTGTCTTTATTTACTTTTTTACCTGTTTTTTCTGCTTACCTGAATTCAAACAGAACAGGTTCTGTAATTAACACAACTAATTTACTTATTTATGATTATAAATGGCTTGTAAAACTGTTTGTATTCATGTTTACACCACTTAGAGATACAGGGTATTGGCTTTACAATGGTTTTAGCATAATGACTTTATTGACATTTTGCCTGTTATTTATGAAAAAAAACAATTCATTATTAAAGAAATTTTTAATAATCTCTTTAATAATGCTTTGTTTCCCAATATTTACTTTTATTGCACATGGGTTTAGTACTATAAATCACAGATGGAATTATGCTTTTGCATTATTAATGGGTTTAACTATTGTATATGGAATGGATAATCTATATCTGATAGAAAAGAAAAAACTAAAATTTGCTATTATTCCGGTATTGATTTATTGCAGTCTTATTTTTACAATAACACAGGCAAGAACAATAGAAAACATGGCTACTTGTGTTTTTGCATTAATGTCTTTTGGAGTTTTATATTATATACGAGTAGAGGATGTTACCCCACGAGTAGCCAAGAGCTTTATAGCTGTAGTTGTTATAGCTAATTGTGCTTTTAATGGTTATGCAAGCTATGCTCCTTCAATGAACAACTATGTAGTTGAATTTATTGATAAAAATACTGCATTAAATAATCAAAGCAGTGCATCAACAAATGTTGAGATAAAAAAAGAGGAGATTTTTGAAAGAAGAGCAGAAACCAGCTTTAAAAGAGATTTGGTCAGCAACTCACTTATACTTGATTATATGGGAATTTCATCATATTCTAATCAGCAGTCAAAAGGCTATGTTAATTTTAACAAGTCAATGGAAAATATAGCAACAGATATCTTAGAGGTTCAAAGTCTTGATAATAGAACATTTTTAGAGACTTTAAGTAATGTTAAGTATTATACTACCTATGCAGGAAATGAGGCATATATACCATTTGGATATAAGTATATTGATTCCGGAGCTAATGGAAGAAAAATATATAGAAATAATTATTCTTTAAAATTTGGATATATGTATGACTCATATATAGATGAGCAGTATTTTAATAAAATGTCTGTAATGGACAAACAAGAAGCTCTTTTACAATCAGCATTGATATCAGATGAGGATGACAATGTAAAAAGCGAGTTGAAAAAAGGAAGCACTGAGACTTCTTCATTAGAAGTTCCATATGGTATAAGTTCTTACAATAATATAGGGATAGATTTTGATAAAAAAGAATATAATGTTGTTGTACCTGGTGCAAAATTAGAATTAGTATTAAATGCTCCAAAGTATACTGAAACATATCTAAGGTTAGAAAATTATAATGCTGACGAGCTGGGTTTAGTAGAGCTTTTTGTAACAGTAGAAGGCACTGTAAAAAACAGTATATCTCCTAAATACTTGAAAGATACTATTATAAGACCTGCAAAAAATCCATATACTAATGGAAGATATGATTATTTGGTTAATTTAGGATACCATGAAGATAGTTTGAAAAAAATAGAAATTACTTTTCCTATTGAGGGTAAATATAAAATTGATGATATAAAAGTGTATTCTCAACCAATGAACAAATACCAAGAGTATGTAAAAAAATTAAATAAAGACTATCTAAAAGATGTTAAATGGGAAAATAATTTAATCACAGGTAAAACTGATACCTCAAAATCAAAATTTATGTGTCTTAGTATACCTTACAGTAAAGGATGGAAAGCTTATATAGATGGAAAAGAAGTTAAGATATATAAAACAAATATTATGTTTTCAGGTGTTTTGATTCCTGCAGGTAAACATAATATAAAATTGAGATACTTTACTCCGGGGTTGAGATACGGAATCTTATTGTCTTCTATAGCCTGGATTGCATTACTTATATACTGTTCATTGAAATTTATTTATAAAAAAAGGAAGGTGAATTAATATTATGAAAAAATTAACTATTAAACACCTTGGTTTTATATTACTTTCATTGATACTTACCGCATGTAATAATGTCAGTATTAGTGAACACTTTTTAGGTGATAAATACTTTTATTACAAATCAAATACTTTAAATATATATTCAGATTTAGACCCGGCTAAGGAAGCTACACTTGAGGAGTTGGGTAATACGGTTTATTCTCAAAGGTATAAAGAAGATATAAAAGATATTGAAATTTCTCCTGATGGAAGATACTTATATTATATAAGCTATAAAAACTCTTCTGACAATTCAGGTAAGTTAATTTGTGAAGACTTGTATTTTGATAAGATACAAAAAGAAAAAGTAAAGAAACAGAAGACGGAAGAAGAGGAAGAACTTATAAAAAACAGAATTATAGCTGTAGATGTAAGTAGCTTTGATATGCTTTATAGTGGAAGGGTATTATACTATGAGCCGACAGAAAGAACCTTATCTGTTTGGAATGGCAAGGATAGTAGTATAATTGATTCTAAGGTAGAAGAATATAAGGTGGACTACTATGAGAATACTTTGATATATACTATTAAAAAAGGTGAATATTATAACTTATATTCATATTCTATAAATATAGATGGTACTACCTCAAAACTTCTTGATGAAGAGATAACTAAATTAATAGATACATCCAAATCTTTTGATAATATATATTATACAAAAGAAGAATCAGGAACAGGCATACTTTGTTGTATGAAATACCTTAATAATATTAATAGAATAACTGATGGTAACTTTATAGATTTCCTTATCAACTCAGATACAGGTAATATTTATTTTACTAAGTCTAATGATGAATATTCAAAAGATAATGAATATGGTACATTATATTATTACAGTACAATTGAAGAAGAACTTATGAAGGTTATAGATAATGTGTGTATAAAAGATATCATAGAAGGTAGACATTTTTATGATATGGTTATTGTTAAGACACCGGATAAGAATTATTTTGTAAAATCAAATGATGTCTTAGAATTTAATGAGTTGGAGAATATTAAGACTATATATTCGAGACCGGAAGATATGACACTATTCTACCTGTCAAATGGCGGTGTAGGTGATAAGTATGACCTTTATTCTATAAGTGCTGAAGGAAGTGAATTAAATTCACTTGTAACAATAGACCGTGATGTTGAATCAATAGACCGTCTCTATGTGGGAAAAGTATACTATTATAAAAAAAGTACTAAAGGAAGAGATTTATATAGATCAGGCACAAAGTTAAGAGCTAATGTTGAAAAAACATTCTATCTTTATGGAAGTATCTATATGGCTTGTGATAAAAAAGAAAAGGGGTTTGCATTATATAGAACCTGGGGGGATAAAATACAATTTGTAGATTCCGGTGTACATAGTTTTAGGGTAGTTAATATGGGGTACGTAATGTATATAAAGAACTTCGAAAATAAATCAGGAGATCTATACTTATGGAACGGAAAAAATCCCAAGTTATTAGATAAAAACGTATTGGCTGTAGGTAATGAATTTAGTTTGAATAGAGATGTGTATGAAAAGGAATAGTATTAATTTTATAGATTAAATCTTTTAATTTACTGTAAATATTATATAAGCATGTAGTAAAAAAAAACATATTTTGGTATCATGAAGATATTTATGTATAACAATTATAGTATAAAGGAAAATATAAATAATTTATGCAAAGAGAGTATGTATTTGAT
>ERZ773043.561-NODE-561-length-21602-cov-33.159976_pt1 | contig 21602 bp, 19 predicted proteins | sample MGYA00580636_ERZ773043 | MGnify/ENA primary metagenome ERZ773043 (study PRJEB29015, sample SAMEA2737992) | human oral metagenome | biome: human oral; feature: human-associated habitat; material: dental | place: China | collected 2065 ...
GCCGAGAGCCACGATGGCATTGATCGTGCATCCGGCGACGAGGCATTGGACGACCGTGAGGATGAAGAAGATGTGCGCCGGTGGGAGCGGTTTTGAGGAGCCCAGGGCCGCCAGCTTCTCCATCTGCTCGGTCATGGCCCAGTCCGGGTGAAACCAACCGACGGTGATCGCCAGTGCGAGGTAGGCGGCGGTGACGGCCATGACCACCAGGATCCCTATGAGCGCCGAGGTCAGAATGCGTCTCCGGTTGCCCGAGCGCGGCGAACCGCGCCGCAGCCCGACAGCGCGCAGCCACGACGCTCCGGTGACGAAGCGGCAGACCACCCATGAGGCCAGGGCGGGGGAGAACATGCGGGTGACCAGGATCAGCTTTCCCTGAGGCGTGCCCAAGCCGCCGGTTGCAGCGCATACCGCATCCAGGGCGAAAGCGGATCCCATCGCTACCGCGACGAACAAGCCGATTGCTCGCCAGTGCACATTCTTGGGGGCGGTTGTGACGGTAGTTATGGCGGTGGTTATGCCCATGTGCGGGCGCCTCCAGTCGTAGCCGGATCTTTCGCTCCCACCATAGTCCTGCTGATGTCATCGAGAGGCCTCGCTTCCTGCCCTTCGGCCTCCAGCGCCTCCGGTAGGTATTCGGTTCCGTCAGCCTATGGCCAGCCTGTCCCCAGTGCGAGAGAATGCGGACATGTCGGATCTTCCTCCGCTTCAGCTGCCCCGCACGAAGGGGCGTTCGATTTTCCAGATCGTCGGGTCCATCGGTTTCGTGTTGGTCGGTCTTCTCATGGTCATCGGCTGCCTGGGTTCTCAGCCGTTCGAGATGGTTCCTTTCGTCATTGGACTTCTGGCTGTCGTCGTCTTCGGCTTCTTCGGCTTCCTGAGTGTGCGGATGCTGCTCCGCCCAGCTCTGGTCATTGATGACCACGGCATCTGGGACAACACCTCGGGGCTCTCTGTCGGGTTCATCCCGTGGGAGCAGACTCTTGGATTCCAGCCGGCGAAGGTGCTGTTCAACGACTTCGTGGCGGTTTTCTGGGCTGATGAGCAGTGGGCATGGGCGCATATGGGGTCAACGACCCGCTTGATGAATCGGCTTAACCGCAGTATGACTCCGGTGGGTCCGATCAGCGCGGACATGCTCAAAGTAACAGGTCCGCAGCTCGCCCTCATGCTTCTGGCGCAGCGGCGTCAGCGCCGTCCGGAACTGCCTGAGGTTCCCGGCATGCCCGCAACGGCGTCATGATGAGACCGATGTCGGCACTCGATCCTTCGCTCCGAACGGATCCTGCGGCGTGACCCCGCGTGGACGGCGTCCCGTGGGCTCCCCGGACGCCCGCGAGGCGATCCTCGCTGCTGCCCGCACCGCCTTCGCCCGCGACGGCTATCAGGCATCCCTGCGCGGAATCGCCCGCGAGGCCGGGGTGGACCCCGCTCTGGTCCACCATTACTTCCCGAGCCGGGCCACGCTCTTCGCCAAAGCCATCATCGAGTCCATCGCCGGGGAGAACACCGACCTCGTGGAGCGGGCCGCCGCGATCACCCAACTGGAGCCCGATGAGGTGGGGGAGGGGATCGTGCGCTCCTTCGTCTCCCTGTGGGACGCGGCCGGAGGCGACAACTTCACCGCCGTGGTGCGGGCCGCCATTGAGGGGGACGGCACCATCGAGCCCTTCCGGGACTTTATCGCCGGCGGCATCCTCCAGCCGATCGTCACCCGGTTCTGCCCGGATCGCCCTGAGCTGCGCGCTCAGCTCATCGCCAGCCAGATCATCGGGCTGGGCATGGCCCGCTGGGTGGCCGGCCTGGACCAGGTCAGCCCCTTAGAGGCTGAGAGCCTCGCCTCTCTTGTCGGTCCGACGATCCAGCGCTATCTCCTTGATGAACTGCCCGGCACTCCTCTTGTTGGCTCCTAGCTCATCCGCTCGGCTCACCTGCTGTCGGGTTGGCGGTGACGCTTGACCCTCCGCCGTCGTATCGCTGTCCCCTGCTCACCCGGTGACGTGGCCGTTATGCGAGCCGCACGGAACACCCTCTGGACACGGGGTGGTGCCGAGCCTATATTCATCACATGGTGAAAAACCGAGAAGAGGATGCGTCTCGGAATCCGGGGCGTACGGATCAGCCGAACAGTCCCGCTGGATCGCGGGACGGCAGCGGGAAGAAGCGGCCGGTCGTGGCGGCCTCGGACCTGCGGGTCAGCCGTGGCGGGAAGGAGATCCTCCACGGTCTGGACCTGAACCTGGAGCCGGGCACCATCACCGGGCTGCTGGGGCCCTCGGGCTGCGGGAAGACCACGCTCATGCGCACCATCGTGGGCGTCCAGCGCTACCGCGGACACCTCAAGGTACTCGGGCACGCCCCCGGCGCCTCCCCGGTGCGCGGGCGGGTCGGCTATGTCACCCAGGGGCAGGCCGTCTACACCGATCTCACCGCCCGGCAGAACCTGCGCTACTTCGCATCCTTGGCCGGCCGCCGCGCCCGCGACATCCAGGAGGTGCTCGACGTCGTCGGGCTGGCGGAACTGGCCGACCGGCGCGTGTCCACCTACTCCGGGGGCGAGGCCAACCGCGTGAGCCTGGCCTGCGCGCTCGTTGCCGACCCGGACCTGCTCATCATGGATGAGCCGACAGTCGGCCTGGACCCGGTCACCCGTGAGGAGCTGTGGACCACCTTCCACGCCCTGGCGCAGAAAGGGACCACCCTGCTGGTCTCCAGCCACGTCATGGATGAGGCCTTCCGCTGCGATCGCGTCCTGCTCATGCGCGAGGGGCGCCTGCTGGCCTCCACGACCGCCGATGACCTCCTGAAGAGCACGGGGGCCGAGACCGTGGACTCCGCCTTCCTCGCCGTTATCGCCCGCTCGACCCAGGAGGGGCAGGACTGATGCGCCCGCGCACCTACCTCGCCACTACCCGCCGCATCCTCGCCCAGCTGCGCGCCGACCGCCGCACCGTCGGTCTGATCGCCGGCGTGCCCGCGGTGCTGCTGACCCTGCTCTACTTCGTCTACCGCGACTACCCCGGCGCCAGCGCTCTGTTCGACCACGTGGCGGTGACGATGATGGCGGTCCTGCCGATGGCGGTCATGTTCCTGGTGACCAGCGTTGCCATGCTGCGCGAGCGCAGCGGCGGCACCCTGGAGCGGCTGTGGACCACGCCGATTCGCCGGGCCGACCTCCTGTTCGGCTACGCCACCGCCTTCGCCGCCACGGCCGTGGTCCAATCGCTCATCCTGTGCTCGGTGGCGGCCTGGGGGCTGGACGTGGAGATATCCGCCTCCTGGGGGTGGGTGATGCTGACCGCCCTGGTCGATGCGTTCGTGGGCGTTGCCCTGGGGCTGTTCGCCTCGGCCTTCGCCCGCACCGAGTTCCAGGCCGTCCAATTCATGCCGGTGGTCATCGCGCCCCAGCTCTTCCTGTGCGGGCTGCTCGTGGCCAGGGACCAGATGCCCCGTGCTCTGGAGGCTGTGGGTGATGTGCTGCCCATGAGCTGGGCGGTGGATGCGGTCGGCGAGCTGGCCATGAATGCCGAGCCGTCGGGCGACTTCTTCCGGAACCTGGCCTACCTGCTGTGCTTCGGCATGGTGGCCCTGGCTGTGGCCGCCTCCACCATGCCGCGCAAGACCCGGTAGGGCAGAGGCCGCTCGACGCTCCCGAATGCCGTTCGTCCGCGTTCCTTCCCGTCAAAGGGGATAGGGGGTCTAGGGGATCTTAGGGAATGCGAACGAACGGCATGAGTGTACTCGGGTGTGCTCAGACGGGGTGTGCTGACGCGGGAGCGGACGGCGTCTCCGGCCTGTCGCGGTCGGCCGACCCTGGTTAGGGTTGCCTTATGTGGATCATCTTCGCTTGCGGGTCGGCGCTCTTCGCCGGTGTCACGGCTGTCCTGGCCAAGGAAGGGATCCGTACGACGGACTCCACTGTGGCCACGGCCCTGCGAACCTTCGTGGTGCTGGCGGGGGCCTGGGGGATGGTCTTCATCGTCGGCTCACAGGCGGAGCTTGGCCATATCGATGTCCGCAGCACTGTGCTCCTGCTGCTCTCCGGATTGGCGACGGGAGCTTCCTGGCTGTGCTACTTCAAGGCTCTGCAGCTGGGCGATGTGAGCAAAGTGGTGCCCATCGACAAGCTGAGCACGGTGATGACCGTTGTCATGGCGCTACTGCTCCTGGGGGAGAGCGTCAGCGTGATCGGTGTGCTCGGCATAGGGCTCATCACTGTGGGCACGTATGCGATGCTCGATACTGACGACGTCCGCCAATTTCCTCGGGCCGTCCGAGCCGGCGGCAGTTGGCTGCTGTACGCCCTGGGATCGGCTTTCTTCGCGGCTCTGACGGCGATCCTCGGCAAGGCCGGCATTACCGGTGTGGAGTCGAACCTGGGTACGGCGATTCGCACCGCGGTGGTGCTGGTGATGGCCTGGGTCATGGTTGCGGTGACCGGGAAGCTGCATGAGGTGCGCAGCGTGCCAAGAGGGGAACTCGGTTATGTGCTCGCTTCGGGCGCGGCGACCTGTGCCTCCTGGCTCTGCTATTACCGTGCCTTGCAGGACGGCCCCGCCAGCGTGGTGGTCCCCATCGACAAGTTGAGCATCTTGGTCACGGTCGTCTTCTCGATCGTTGTGCTTCGCGAATCCGTCACCAAGCGCTACCTCTCTGGCCTCGCCCTCCTCGTCGTCGGCACCCTTGCGATGCTTATTTTTTCGCCGAACTAGTGATCGTTCCGAAAACTATCGAGACGCTCTTCGCGATGAACGTCATTCCCAGTGCCACCAGCGCGCCGGCGATGAAGACGAAAACCGTATCGTCATGTCCAGATGAAATGAATATTACTGCTTGAACTAGAGCGACGAACTCGACAATTGCCAGTACTGCGCAAACAAGGAATGCTATTATATAAAGAGTGGCGCCCTTGGTTTTCGAACGCGAATCAGGTGGCTCTTTCTTCCAGGTCACCAGCCTGTAGCCTTTTGGCTCAGATGGAATCCCGTTCATCAGGCGCTCCTTCAATTTTCACGGCTGGAAGGCGTGAATTATTGAATCATATTAACACTTCTATTTTAAGTATGTCTTTGGGTTCGTCTTGCCCGATCCTCGAGCAGCCCTTCGCCGGCCGCGGTTCCGCCGGCCCCACCCCGCTCTGCGCCTTCGCGCCGGCCTCCGTACTGTGTCCGCTTAGCGGGCACAGTACGATCGGGGCACGATGACAGACGTCTCCTCCGCTTCACCTGCCGAGCCGCCTTTGGGCCGCGGCACTGCCGCGAGCGGCTCCGCATCCAGATCCCGTGCACCCGGTTCCGCGGCCAGTTCCGCCCTCGGCGCCGCCGCTTCGCCCGGCTCGACCCGCAGTCTGGTCCTGCCGCCGGATCTGCCTCCGGTTGCCCTTCTGGGGGCTCGCGATGAGGTCCTGCGCGCCATTGAGAAGGGATTTCCGGACGTCGATGTTCATGTGCGCAGTACGACCATCACCATCACCGGCGAGGAATCCCGGGTCGATGTCGTCGTCCTGCTCCTGTCCGAGCTCATCGACGTCGCTCGTGCGGGCACGCCCCTGACCGCGGATGCCGTCGAGCGCGCCATCAGTCTGCTGGACGTCGCCGCCCGTCCGGCCGAGGTCCTGGCCGACGACGTCCTGACCGCTCATGGCCGTTCCGTCCGCCCCAAATCCCTCGGCCAGAAGACCTACACCGACGCCATCGAGGAATCCACCATCACCTTCGGCATCGGCCCCGCCGGCACCGGCAAGACCTACCTGGCCATGGCCAAGGCCGTCGACGCCCTGGCCCGCAAGCGCGTCTCACGCATCATCCTCACCCGCCCCGCCGTCGAGGCCGGCGAGAACCTCGGCTTCCTGCCCGGCAGCCTCACCGACAAGATCGACCCCTACCTGCGCCCCCTCTACGACGCCCTCCACGACATGCTCGAGCCCGAGGCCCTGCCCCGCCTCATGGCCGCCGGCACCATCGAGGTGGCGCCCCTGGCCTACATGCGCGGGCGCACCCTCAACGACGCCTTCGTCATCCTGGACGAGGCTCAGAACACCAGCCCCGAGCAGATGAAGATGTTCCTCACCCGCCTCGGTTTCGGCTCCAAGATGGTCGTCACCGGTGACGTCTCCCAGATCGACTTGCCCGGGCAGCGGCCTTCCGGCTTGCTCGTCGTGCGCCGCATCCTCGACGGCGTCGACGGCATCGCCTTCTGCGAGCTCGGCTCCGCCGATGTCGTGCGCCACCGCCTCGTGGGGCGCATCGTCGAGGCATACTCCCGCTACGAGGCTCAGACGGCCGCTGAGCGGGCTGCACCTGCCCCCGGCCATGACCATGACCGCGCGCGCGACAATCGTGACAATCACAACAACCACGATAACCGTCGCAACCGCCGCGGCCGCACCCCTTCAGAATTCCGCGAGAGGAACCGCCCGTGAGTACCGAGGTCGTCAATGAGACTCAGACCGCCATTGATGGCACCGAGTTCTCCGCGCTTGCCGATCACGTTCTGCGCGCTCTGCATGTCAATCCTCTGGCCGAGTTGAACATCCTGTTCGTCGACCCCGAGCCCATGGCCGAACTCCACATGCGCTGGCTCAAACTGCCCGGTCCCACTGACGTCATGAGCTTCCCCATGGATGAGCTGCGGCCCGGCACCGCTGAGAGCGAGACGCCGGCGGGAACCTTGGGCGACATCGTGCTATGCCCGCAGGTCGCCGCCAAGCAGGCCATCGAGGCGGGCCACTCCGCTGTCGAGGAGATGCTCCTGCTGACCACCCACGGCATCCTCCACCTTCTGGGCTACGACCATGCCGAGCCGCAGGAGAAGAAGGAGATGTTCGACCTTCAACGCACTCTGCTGCTGACCTTCCTCGCGGAGCGGGGCCAGTGAGCGGCACACCCGTTGCTCTCCTGATCGTCCTGGCCATTATCGTCCTGGCATTCGGCGCTGTGCTGACGGCCGGAGAGACGGCGCTGATGCGCATGACCCGCGCCGCCGCCGAGGACCTCGTTCAAGATCAGCGTCGCGGTGCCGGTCGGGTCTTGGCATTGGCCGAGAAACGGGGCCAGGTCTTGGGCTCTGTCGCTCCGATCCGCGTCGCCGTCAATATGCTCGCCGCAGTCCTGCTGACCCTGGCCTCCTCAGGCCTGCTGGACCGGTGGTGGCAGGTGCTGGTCGTGGCCGTCGTGCTCAATATTGTTCTGCTCGGCCTGGTGGTCGGCTTCTCCCCGCGTTCAGTCGGGCGTCGTCACCCCGATGGCACCCTGCTGGTCCTGGCCGGCGTGCTCCTCAAGGTCGACGCCCTCGGCGCCCCGTGGCGATGGATCGACTCCCGCTACGGGCGCTCGGCCGCCCTGACCGATGCTGAGGCCCGCGCCGAGGTCACCGAGGACTTGCGCGAGATGATCGACGAGATCGGCGAGGCCGAGACCATCGAGGACGAGGACCGCGAGATGATGCGCAGCGTCGTCGAGCTCGGCCAGACCCTCGTGCGCGAGGTCATGGTGCCCCGCACCGACATGGTCACCATCGACGCCGACAAACCCGCCTCCGCCGCCATGCGCCTGTTCGTGCGCTCCGGTTATTCGCGCGTGCCCGTCGTGGGGGAGGACGCCGATGATGTCCGCGGCATCCTCTACCTCAAGGACGTCTTGCGGCGTTTGTCCGACCGCCCTGAGCATGAGACCCGCCCGGTGTCCTCCTTCGCCCGCGAGGCCGTCTGGATCCCTGAGACCAAGCCCGCTGACGACCTGCTGCGCGACATGCAGACCGGCCGCGTCCACATGGTGCTCGCAGTTGACGAGTACGGCGGCACCGCCGGACTGGTCACCATGGAGGACCTCCTGGAGGAGGTCGTCGGCGAACTCACCGACGAGCACGACCATGCCGAGCCCGAAGTCGAGGAGCTGGGCCAGGGGCGCTATCGCGTCCCCGCGCGTCTGGGCCTTGATGAGCTCGGCGAGCTGTTCGGTTTGGAGATCGATGACGATGACGTCGATACGGCGGGCGGTCTGCTCACCAAAGCCATCGGCCGCGTCCCCCTCCCCGGGGCTCATGGCAGCGCTCAGGGGGTGGACCTGACCGCCGAGGAAGCCGTCGGCAGACGACGCCAGGTCGCCACTCTCATCGTCAGTCGCACTCCCGGGCCCGATCTCATCGGCGCCCGCGCCTGATATCCGCCCAGCGGGCGCTCTCTGATAGACCCCTATACGACCCGAGAACCGGGGCCGCCACCACGTAATGCATTCCGGGTCTTACGGGCTTTCCCGGCCTCCCGGCCTATTCCGCCCAGTTTTCCGATTGCTGGCGCTGAACACGGTCCTGGGAGAAGATACAACCGATGAGTGATTCAACGAGCGAGCAGATCGGCGCCGCCGATGGCGCGAGTGGTGTCGGCAGTCCTGTCAGCCCCGTCAGTGCTGACAGTGCTGACAGTGCTGTCAGTGCTGTCAGTGCTGACAGTGCTAATAGTGCGGATAGCGCCATTGAAGGGGACTTCCCACCGGCTCGCTTCCCAAGTGATGCCGAGCTCATGGACGGCCCTAACGCTCTTGAGGACAACGACGAGGACTTCGACGCCTCTTCACCCGCCTCTGCGCGCGTCGAGATCATCGTTCCCGAGACGCCCGAGGATTTTCGGGCGGGCTTCGCCTGCCTGGTGGGACGCCCCAATGCCGGGAAGTCGACGCTGACCAACGCCCTGGTCGGTACCAAGGTCGCCATCACCTCTGGCCGGCCTCAGACGACCCGCCACAATGTGCGCGGTGTCGTTCACCGCAGCGATTCCCAACTGGTCCTGGTCGACACCCCCGGCCTTCACCGTCCCCGGACTCTTCTCGGTAAACGTCTCAACGACCTGGTGCGCGAGACCCTGGCAGGTGTCGATGTCATCGCCTTCTGCATCCCGGCCGACGAGAAGATCGGCCCGGGCGACCGCTTCATCACCCGTGACCTGGCCGAAGCGCGCACGCCCGTCGTCGCTGTGGTGACCAAGGCCGATACGGTGTCCAAGGAGGCTCTGGCGGCTCAGCTGCTGGCTGTCGATCAACTCGGCGAATGGGCCGATATCGTCCCCGTCTCGGCCAGACGCGGCCAGCAGATCGATGTTCTGACCGATGTGCTCGTCTCCCACCTGCCGTTCTCCCCGCCGCTGTACCCCACTGGCGAGATCACCGATGAGCCGCAGGCCATGATGATCGGCGAACTCGTGCGCGAGGCCGCCCTGGAAGGCGTGCGCGACGAACTGCCCCACTCTTTGGCGGTCGTCGTCGATGAGATCCTCGACCCGACCACGGATACCACTGGGGCGCGTGTCAAAGGCGAGGGCGGGCGACTCCAGGTGCGCGTGAGCCTCGTCGTCGAGCGCGACTCCCAGAAGGCCATCATGATCGGCCGGGGAGGATCTCGTCTCAAGGAGATCGGCATGATGGCCCGCAAAGAGATTGAGAAACTCCTGGGAAGGAAGGTCTACCTCGATCTGCATGTGCGGACCGCCAAGGACTGGCAGTCCGATCCCAAGGCCTTGACCAAACTCGGCTTCTGAATCGGTTTTCTGAACTGGGCTTCTCGCCTGGGCGTCCCTACATGTCACACGTCGCCGCCCTCGCCTCGGAGATGCCCGCGTGCGTGATCATCTTCTGGACTCGGGACTTTCCGCCCACAGAGGTGGTGGGATAAGGCACACTTAGAGGGCATTCCGTACCCCGCCGAGCCAGGAGCATCACCGATGTCCACCACCGTCGATCACCCTGTATCCAACGACGCCGAGCGCCGTTGCCCCGAGGAACTGTGGGAGATCGGCGAGAGGGCGATCGCACGCGCGCGCCGCTGGACCGAGGAGTCGACGTCCCAGCCCGTTCCCCGCACTGCGAGGCTTCTGGCGCGAATCCTGTCGGACCCGGACGGCCTGAGCTTCACCACTCGCTTCGTCGATGATGTCGTGCGGCCCGCCGACCTCGACGTCGCCAGCCATGCCCTGACGCGGCTGGCTGCTGGGCGTACCGACTTCCTGCCGCCCTCCCTGGCCGCAGCCATGGGCCTGGGAGGCAGGGCCGCCCGTTTGGCCCCTCGTACGGCGACCACCGTGGCGCGTCGTGTTTTCCGCGAGATCGTCGGCGACCTCGTCGTCGATGCCACCGATCGAGGGCTGGGGCCCGCTCTGGCTCGCTTGCGCTCCGGTGGCAATCGACTCAACGTCAATCTTCTGGGCGAGGCCGTTCTGGGGGACAAGGAGGCCGCGCAGCGCCTGGCGGAGGTCTCCCGCCTGGTGGCCCGTGAGGACGTCGACTACGTCTCCGTCAAGGTCTCTGCGGTGACCGGTCCGCACAATCCGTGGGGCTTCGATGAGGTCGTCGCCCACGGTGTGGACGTGCTCTCGCCCCTGTACCGCTTGGCCCGTGATCACGGCACCTTCCTCAACCTCGACATGGAGGACTACAAGGACCTCGACCTGACCATTGCGGTATTCACCGCCATCCTCGACCAGGAGGATCTGACCGACTACGAGGCGGGCATTGTGCTGCAGGCCTACCTGCCCGACTCCCTGGCCGCCATGGAGCGTCTTCAGGAATGGGCGACTGCTCGTGTGGACTCCGGTGGTTCTCGCATCAAGGTGCGGGTGGTCAAGGGGGCCAACCTGTCCATGGAGAGGGTCGACGCCCAGATCCACGGCTGGGAGCTGACCACGTGGCCGACCAAGCAGGCCACAGACACCAACTACAAGCGCATTCTGAGCTGGGCCATGACCCCTGAGCGCACCCGTGCCATCCGCCTCGGTGTGGCGGGCCAGAACCTGTTCGACATCGCCTTCGCCTATGAGCTGCGGGCCGCTCGCGGCGTCGCAGACGACGTCGAGTTCGAGATGCTGGCGGGCATGGCGACCGGACTGCAGGAGGTGGTGCGTCACGACACCGGTCATCTTCTGCTGTACGTGCCCGTGGTCGACCCGGACGAGTTCGACGTCGCCATCTCCTATCTCGTACGCCGTCTTGAGGAGAATGCCGCTCCGGACAACTTCATGTCCGGGGTGTTCGACCTGGCCTCGGATGCGACCGTCTTCGCTCGCGAGGAAGGGCGCTTCCTGGCGGCCTTGGCCGATCTCGATCCCGACGCCCCCGTGCCGGCTCCCAATCGGCTCCAGGATCGCCTCGCCGAGCGCGAGGCGGGTCTTCCCACTGCCACCGCCGTGTCCGGCGACGGTATCCGGAGTCCCTTCGTCTCGACTCCGGACTCGGACCCGTCCTTGTCCGCCAACCGGCGATGGGCCCGCGACATCGCCGCTGCCGTGCCGACCTCTGTTCGAGGTGCGGCCTGGGTCGAGGCGAGCGCCGCCCGCATGGTCTCCGTCGCGCAGGTCGACGCCGTCGTGAAGGCGACAGCCGCCGCTGCGACGGCCTGGCAGCGTCGTGACCCTGCCGAGCGCGCGGCCATGCTGAACCGGGTCGGAGATGTCCTGGCCGCCCGCCGCGGGGAGCTCATTGAGGTCGCCGCCTCGGAAACCGGCAAGACCATCGACCAGTCCGACCCCGAAGTCAGCGAGGCCATCGACTTCTGCCGCCACTATGCCGAGACCTCCCTGCTCCTGCACGATCCGGAGCGCATGGCCGGCGCCCGCTTCGTCCCGGTGGACCTGACCGTGGTCGCCTCGCCGTGGAACTTCCCGCTGGCGATCCCCACCGGGGGAGTGGCGGCGGCCCTGGCCGCCGGCAGCGCCGTCATTCTCAAACCGGCGCCGCCCGCCAAGCGCTGTGCCGCCGAACTCGTGCGCGCCTTTCACGATGCGGGGCTGCCGGAGGATCTTGTGGTCCTCGCCCCGTTGGACGACGGCGATGTCTCGCGTCACCTGGTGACGCATGAGCTGGTGGATCGCGTGGTACTCACCGGCTCCTACGACACTGCACGGCTCTTCCGCTCCTGGAAGCCGAATATGCGCCTGCTGGGGGAGACCAGCGGAAAGAACGCCCTGATAGTCACCCCTTCGGCTGATCCGGATCTTGCGGTGCGCGATGTGGTTGCCTCCGCCTTCGCTCACGCCGGGCAGAAGTGCTCGGCGAGCTCTCTGCTCATTCTGGTCGGATCGGCAGGCGCCTCGGAGCGCATCGCCCGCCAGCTCGTGGACGCCACCGCTTCCCTGCGAGTCCGTGGTCCCGAGCATCTCGATTCCCAGGTAGGACCGGTCGTCGTGCCCGACGACGAGAAGGCGCTGAGGGGACTGACCGCGCTGGGGGCCGACGAGCACTGGGTGCTGGCTCCGCGGGACCTGGGAGACGGACTGTGGCGGCCCGGTATCCGTGTCGGTGTTGTGCCGGGCAGCGAGTTCCATCTCACCGAGTACTTCGCCCCGGTCCTGGGCGTCATGCGGGTGGATACCCTCCAGGAGGCCATCGACGCCGTCAACGCTGTCGATTACGGACTGACCTCGGGGCTGCACACCCTTGACGCCGATGAGCTCGCCGTCTGGTTGGAGGCCGTTGAGGCCGGGAACCTCTACGTCAATCGCGGCATCACCGGTGCGATCGTGCGTCGTCAGCCCTTCGGCGGGTGGAAGCGCTCGGCCATCGGCTCCACGACCAAGGCCGGTGGGCCCTCCTACCTGCTCGGCCTGGGCGAGGTCGTGCCGGCTGCCGGCCAGGACCACGAGGCCGCATATCAGGGCCGCCACGACTTGGCGACAACCTTGGACACGCGCGTTTCCAAGCTCTACGACGCCGTGCGCACGCACCTGGACCGCCAGGATATGGCGCGGCTTCGCCGTGCACTTGTGGCCGACGCCGAGGCCTGGAGCGCGGAGTACGGCGTGGCTCGAGATGTCACTGGGCTTGCCTGCGAGCGCAATGTGCTGCGCTACCGGCCCACGCCCGTTGTCGTGCGGGCGGCCGGCGGCACCCATCCCGCCGACCTGGTGCGCGTTGCGGCTGCCGGCGTGCTGGCGGGCGCTTACGTGAGTCTGTCCGTGGCCGACGAGCTTCCCGCTGAACTCGCGGATGCGCTGGCCGCAGCCGATGTCGATGTGGAGGTTGAGGCGCCGGGCGTGTGGAGTGCGCGACTGGCGGACCTGGCGGCTTCTGAGGCACTCGGGCTGCGCGTGCGCGTCCTGGGGCCGCGGGAGGAGACGGCTGAATCCCGGTGGCGAGAGGCGAGTCGTCTGACCAATGGCAGCCCCGACATCGCCCTTTACACGGGTGCCGTGACGGCCTGCCCGCATACCGAGATGCTGGTCTTCCTGCGCGAGCAGGCGGTGGCGGTCACCAGCCACCGCTTCGGCACCCCGCTCGACCTGGCCGCAGATCTGCTGTAACGACCCGGGCCCGCGCCAGCGGGCGCGTCGCTCTGCGGGCACTGCTCGCTTGCCGGCCGCTGTGCCTCTCACGGTTTCTCACGATGCCCCTCGTCCGGCGGGCATGGCTCTCTGGTCGTGTGCAGGGGAGCGTGAGGAATCGAAACCATCGGGAAGAAGGCGAGTGCATCTCGCGTAGCGGAGTTGTTCGGTGTGTAAACCTCAAGGCGATGATCTGGCGATTCCGGTTGCAGCCACACCTGATAGTCCACGTCCAAAGGGCCTAGCATCGGGTGGGACAGAAGCATCCTACCCACCGTGCAATCGGCGACGTCTCCTTCTTCCCAGAGACTCACGAAATCATCGCTTTTCGTCGACAGATCTCCGATGAGGTCGGCAAGATGGGCGTCATTCGGATAACGTCCCGAGGTGAGTCGAAGATAAGCAACGTGAATGCGCGCCAATTCTTCCCAGTTACTGTAGAGGTCGCGCATGCGCGGATCGAGAAAGAACAGCCGTGGCACGCAGGGGCGTTGATCTATGTCCGTCGGTGCCTCGAACGGCAGATTCTCGAACAGGAGCTCATGGCCAGATCGGTTCCAGGCGAGGATGTCGCCCCGTCGTCCTAGGATGACGGCGGGGATGGCTTCGTGCAATGATTCGAAAAGCGATAGGACACGGCGATGAGGTTTCTCCGGTGCTTCACGGATCATTCGTGAGGGAGAATTCGAATGAGCCAGGTTGTAAAGATGCGTTCGTTCGACGTCATCGAGACGCATGACCGATGCCAGCGCGTTGAGGACCTGCGTCGATGCCGTCCCCGTCTGATCCTGCTCGATCCTCGTGTAGTAACCGACGCTCACTCCTGCCAGCCGGGCCAGTTCCTCGCGCCGTAGGCCGGGTACGCGTCTTGGCGCGCTCCCAGGGTCCAAACCAATCGACTCTGGAACGGTTTTGTCGCGCCGGGTCTTGAGGAAAGTCCCCAGAGTCTCGCCTCTCATGCTTTCCAGACTAGCTGCGGATGCGCCGCCGATGGGCTCGCCTGGATGTCCCTGGCGGGTATACCCGAGGATGCGGGGCATCCCTCCGGATGTCGCCATATCCCACGGCTCATCGCATCTGCATGCCGGTTGATGGGGGGGGGCCGGGGCGCGTGCATGTGCCAAGGAGGGTCGCGCTGAAGGCGTCCACCGGCGTGGGTGCACATGGCTCGAGTACACATGACTATGGTCTTGCCGGCTTCCCGAGCCGCCGCGAAGCATGGGCGATATGAATATCGGCGAGGGCCAGCAAGGGGCGGGTGAGGGCAATGAGTGAGGATGCGAGGGTGCGCGCCCCGCTCCAGTCGTGGTTGGGTCTCATCGCAACGCTCGGGCCCGTGCTCGTCGTTGCCATGGATGGTTCAATCCTTTTCCTGGCAATGCCCAGCATTAATGAGGCGATCCAGCCGACCACGGAGCAGAGCCTGTGGATTCTCGATATTTACGGATTTACGGTCGGCTCCCTTCTGGTTACTTTCGGGAATCTCGGAGATCGGTTTGGGCGAAAGAAGCTGCTTCTCATTGGAGCGTCCGCATTCGGAGTGGGCTCGACATGCAGCGCTTTCGCCTCTTCCCCCGAAATTCTGATCGGCACTCGCGCTCTCATGGGGCTCGGGGGCGCCACTCTGCTTCCGTCATGCCTCGCCGTCATCAGTGAATTATTTTCCGACGCAGTGCGGCGGGCGCGAGCGATTGGAGTCTTCGCCGCAACATTTTCCGCCGGATTCGTCATCGGGCCGATTGTCGGCGGGGTGATGCTGAATCGCTTCTGGTGGGGATCCGTATTTCTCATCAACGTTCCCGTCATCGTCGTGTTCCTGTGCCTCGCGCCGATTCTGCTCAAAGAGGTCCATGGCTCGAGGCCGGGACGAATAGACATTCTCAGTATCGTCCTGTCGGCGACTGGTCTTCTGCTTGCGATTTACGGCGTCAAGCATGCCGCGACTTATGGCGTTGATCGACTCAATGTCACACTCGTGATGGTCGGCATTATAATTCTGGTCATATTCTTCGTGTGGCAGAAAAGGCTCGAGGATCCTCTGCTCGATGTCCGCCTGTTCGAAGAGCGCGTATTCGCCGTTGCTGTCCTGACCGGACTTCTCTCACTCTTCGTGTGGTCGGCCGCGGCGTATCTGAGTATGACTTATCTCCAGTTCGTCCTCGGATACACCGTTCTGCATGCCGCGGTACTAGCGATCCCGGGAGCGATAGTCCTCACTCTCTCGAGCGTGTTCACTCCTCATTTCGTCGAATATGCGGGTGCTCGCGCGGCGCTGATCCTCTGCCACTTCTCCATGGCTGCGGGTATGCTCCTGCTCCTCCTGACCAGTACCGCTACCGGCCCCATCTTCTACATGACGTCGACCGTGGTCGCCGGTATTGGATTCGGCATCTCGTTCAGCCTCGTCGCTGATACCGCCGTGGGGGCTGTGCCCGAATCGCGCGCCGGAGCGGCGGGTGCGATTGCTGAGACCAGCAACGAAATCGGCAACGCGCTGGGCATCGCACTGCTCGGGTCGCTCCTCACTGTTGTATTCCGTGCCACCTATGACGGTACGGAAACCGGCATAGGGGAGGTCGTCGAAGCCTCGGGAGTCGGCTCGGCTGCTTTCGACCATGCCCAGTCGGCGTTCCTCAACGGCTTTCACGCCGTCGGTGCCGTAGCCGCGATTATCTGCGGCTCTCTGGGCATTCTCGCCATCCGCTGGATCCCCCATGAGGCTCGGCAGGAGTGATCCTTCTGACCGCGCTCCCGGTTCTTCGAGGTAGAGGTCTGTGCGCGCTCGGAAGACGGCGTCTGTCCGGCGAGGATTGATCCTTTGGGGCGGAGTGCTCACTTCCATCTCACCGGAGGCGGGGGAACTCCTCCAAGGAGAAGACCGATTCCACAGGCACGTCGAAGTACCGGGCGATGCGCAGCGCCAGGTGGAGGGAAGGGGCGTACTCGCCGCGCTCCAGGTAGCCCACCGTTTGATAATGGACGCCCAGCGCCTCTGCGAGTTCGCGGCGGCTGACCCTGCGGTCGGCGCGTAGGACCGCGATCCGGTTGTGGACGTTCTCCTCGGCCATTACAGGCCCGACTGCGAGCGGATGGTGGACTGCATACGGGACAGGGTACCGATGCTCTCCCTGCGGAAGGAGCGGCGGATGACCTCGGGAGCCACGGCGAATCCGACAACGGCCCATGCCACCAGGATCCCGATGGCCATGACGGGGTTGAAGGCTCCGCCGATCTCCCAGGCCGGGTCGCCCGCCAGCGTCCAGCGGGTCAGGTGCCCCGCCCAGTACGTGGGCAGGACCAGCTGAATCGCCTGGGCCCAGCGGGGGAGCCAGTCCAGGGGGAAGAAGGAGCCGCCCGTGAGGAGAAGGGGCAGGGCTGCCAGGTAGGTGATCATCACGCTGTAGAGCCCTCGGGCCACAGAGCCCATGAGGAAGCCCAGAGGAGCGGCGGCTACGGCGGACAGTACGATGAGCGGCAGGCATATCAGGATCTGGAGTGCGCTCACGGGCAGCGACCTAGTGAGGACGGTTCCGATGAGCACGGCCCCCTGGATGATGACGGACATCGTGATGGTGGATATCGTCTTGCCGATCGCCCACACCAGGGAACCGTGAGGCAGGATCCGCACCCGCAGCAGGGCGCCGCCGACCCGATCGGTGTACATCTCCCCGGCGATCTGCAAGACGATGAAGCAGCCGAATGCGCCGATGCTGCCGGCGACCAGCATGGGGCCGAATGCTGTGCCCGCATTGCCGGAGTCGCTGCCGAGCATTCCAACCACGATGACTGGGAGGACCGCGATCAGCAATGAGAAGGCGCCCGTTCCCAGAATGGATGGTCGGAGATCGCCGGCCGCCTGGCGGACGGCCGCTCGCAGGATGGCGGGAAGGGTGTGCATGCTCATGACTGCTGCTCCTCGTGCTCCTTGCCCACCAGGGAGAGGTAGGTCTCCTCCAGGGTGGGGCGGGTGATGGTCAGGCCGGTGATGGTGCCGAGGTCGAGCCGAGTGAGGAAGTGCTCGGGCGCGGCCGTGGCGTGGACGTGGTGCTCCCCGTCCTGGATCCAGGTGACCTCGGCATCAGGGCTCAGCTGCTCGCGCAGGGCGGTCACCGAGCCGTCGGCGATGATGCGGCCCCGGCTCATGATGAGGATCCGCGAGGCGATGCGCTCGGCCTCGGCCAGGTCGTGGGTGGTCATGAGGATGGTGGCATTGTCATCATCGACGCGCTGGAGGATGAGGTCGTGCAGGTGCGCCTTGGAGACCGGGTCCAGACCCGTGGTCGGCTCGTCCATGACGAGCAGCTCGGGGCGCCCCATGAGTGCCGCTGCGAAGTCGATCGTGCGCCGCTGCCCGCCCGAGAGTCGGGACAGGCGGGAGGTCGTCTTGTCCGCCAGTCCGACGGCGTCGAGCACTTCGGTCACGCCCATGGCGCTGGGGGAGGCGGTCAGCTGGATGGCGCGGATCCATTCCAGCTGGTCGGCGACCCGCCACTTGGCGTGGTCGGTCCAGTTCTGCTGGACCAGGCCCACGCGCGCCCAGAAGTCGGCGCCCGCCCGGCGCGGGTCGGTCCCCAGGACCTGGACCGATCCCGCCGTGGGGGTCAGGGAGCCCAGCAGGTTCTCCACGAGAGTCGTCTTGCCGACCCCGTTGGGGCCGAGCAGGCAGACGACCTCGCCGGCGTTGACCGATAGATCGAGTTCTTGCAGGACGGGGGCCGTGCCGTAGGAGAAGCTGAGGCTGTCAACGGCGACAACGGGTCCTATAGCGTCATTCGCATTATTAATGCGGTCATCCATAGCAGTAATACTACACCATATTGTGGGGGTTGTGTTTCGGTGTTGACGGCTCACTGGCTTCGTGTCGTTGATCTGCACCCGGCTGCAGAACGCGGTAACGTCTGCCCCGTGTGAGCGACCACACGTCCGGAAATGAGCCTCCTGCTTAGTCGCCGCGGCGGGGCCTGACCAGGGCCGGCACCCCGACCGCGGCTCATTCGTGTTGCCAGCCGACGGGAGAACGCATCGCCACCGACCTCGAGATCCTCTCCACCGAGGTCGATGGCCACGTCCTCGACACCTACCGGCCCTCGCTTGAGGATCTCGGCGTCACCAAGGCCTCTGTTCGAGGAAGCCCAGCGACAAGCTGGCCCCGCACTGTTCGCCGCGAAGCTCATGGTCGTTCAAGGCTGAACTCGTCGCACCGGTGAGCGCGGTATCACTCTCCAAGCCGGTGAAGCCCACGACCTGAAGCAGCTGTGGCAGGGTGGAGGCGTGCCACAGCAATCGCTGAGGGAGCAACCAGGTGCGAAAGCGTGGGGCCTTAGACGAATAGTAGAGTCTTCGATTCCAAGACGATGGTACGACCACGCCGCGTCGACAGCCGACAAATTGATTTCTTGTCAGGCCTTGTCTTTTTTGGTCGCAAGTATGTCCCGCATATATTCGGTATCGAGCCCAGCGATGAATAGTGAGTTCTCGGCTTTCATATGATCTCCAAGCGACACGCCCTCTGAACTGCGTATGAGTTCTTTAACGCTGCGCATACTGTGGGTCGGTTGACTGGCGAGCAATTTTCCGAACTGTCGCGCCCGTTCGAGCAATTCGTCGCCAGGCACCACAGCGTTGACAAGCCCCTCTGCCATAGCCTGTTTGGAGCGAATTAGAGGCTGCTCGAGCAGGAGTTCCTGAGAACGGGCCCAGCCAACAATTCTAGGAAGAAGCCAAGTCATGCCGCCATCCGGCGACGCGCCTAGCGCCGCGTATGCGAAATTGAATCGCGCCGACTCCGCCGCGATGCGGAGGTCGCAAGCCAACGCAAGAGAGAAGCCAGCTCCCGCCGCCTGCCCCTGAACTGCAGCTAAGGTTGGAACTTGAGTTTCGTGTATTCTTCGGATCACGTCCGCTAGGAGAGTCATGGCCTCCCCGAGCGATTCTCGAGAACCTTTCGCGAAATCCGCGAGATCGGCCCTGTCTGCTCCGAGACTGAAGTTCCGGCCAGCTCCAACTAACAGGATGGCGTGCGCATCAGACGCCGTCACCTGAAGCAAGATTTCACGTAATTCGTGGAGCATGTCGATACTCAGGGCGTTACCCGTATCGGCCGAGTTGAGCGTAACCACAGCGAGGTGGCCCTGCAGTTCGTGTAGTACATTTGCGTGTTCATACATGGACTAGCAGCCTTTGTCCCGTGGTGCAAACGGCGCCCTGTGTCTGGTCACTCACCATGATGGCTCTCACGGTAGCCAACACGCCGCCGAGTGCATGTTCGGCGGCGGTAAGTGATGCAGAAATTCGTACGCAACTGCCAACCGTGACCGGCTGACGAAACCTCGTTTTATCCAGCCCGACGTTGACAACCATCTTCGCGTCGTCTATCTGAAGGAGTGCTGAGACACAGAAGGGAACTAACGCGAGAATAAACGCGCCATGCGCAATCGTCTCGCCGTACGGACTTTCGCGCTCGGATCGCTCTCGATCAACGTGAATCCATTGCTTGTCTCCCGTCAGGCTTGCAAATGCGTCCACCGCCGGCTGTGATATCTGATGCCAGTCCGAAGTCCCTAGGGAGGCTCCGACGGCAGAGACCAGCTCGGACGCGTGGCGAAACCGCCTCATGCCCGTTCGCCAAGCTCTTTGGCTGCTGCCTCGACGTCCTCCGGCATGACTGAGCCATTCACACCCGTGCCTTTCACCGATCGCAGGTCAACACCCAGCTTGCGCGCCAGACGTCTGACTGCTGGCGACACGGCAGTACGCGTTTCGGGTCTTGGCGGTAAGGAACGAGTGGGTGGGGCAGGTGCTTGTCTTGGCGTACCAACGAGATGCGATTGCGTGGGCATCTCGCCGGGACTCGACGCTTCAGTCTCGAGGATCAACAGGTCCACGCCGACAGCTACCGACTCGCCAACCTGGACACACAGGCGCAAAACTCGTCCCGACCAAGGGCTCGGCACTTCAGTGGTCACCTTCGCCGTTTCCAGCACGACAATCGGCTGGTCGACTGAGATCTCATCTCCCTCCTCGACCAGCCATTCCATGATTTCGGCCTCAGTCAGGCCTTCCCCGAGATCAGGCAGTGGAAAGGGGCTCTTCGTGTTTGAGGGTGTTGTAGGTGGGGCTTGTCGGCTGGTTTAGGTGGTTGTTGTCAGGTGGTCTTTGAGGCGTTCGGTGTGGATGAGGCTGCGGTTGGTGTAGTGGGTGAGGTTGCGCAAATCCCAGGGCGATGTCGCGTAGGTGCTCCGGGCGTCCGTTGATGGCTTGGCGTGGGGCCGTTGGAGGTGCGGGGGTGGTCGAAGTAGGCCAGGACGTCCTGGCTGCGGCTGATCAGGGTCCTGGCCAGTGTCTGGATCTCCTCCAGCCCGTCGGGGACGGCCTGCTTCAGGGAGCTGATGAGCCGTTGCATCAGGAACCGCCCCAGGCCCGCCTCCTCGGCGCGGTAGGCCTGGACCCGGGCGCTGGTAGACACCCCAGGCGGCCTGAACCGCAGCATGGCGCTCATCGGCGAACAGAGCCTCAAGACGCTCGGTCTGGGCGTCGGTGAGCAGGCCGGCCCCGGTGTGTAGGGTGCGCCGGGCCCGGTAGAGCAGGTCACCCGCCCGGCCCCACCGGCCCGCGATCGCTCGTTGGATGCGGCGGCGGCACTCATCGAGCTTGGCTCCTGCCAGGGAGACGACGTGGAAGGGGTCCATGACCGCCTGGGCCTTGGGGAGCTCCTGGTCGGCGGCGCTCTTGAACCCGGTGAAACCGTCCATGGCCACCACCTCAACCCGTTCACGCCAAGACTTGCCCCGAGTGGCGAGCCAGGTCTTGAACACCTTCTTGGAACGTCCCGGGACCACATCCAGCAGACGAGCCGGCCCCGCCTCGTGACGTACGGGGGTCAGGTCGATGATCACGGTGACATAGCGGTCGCCCCGCCTGGTGTGGCGCCACACGTGCTCGTCAACCCCGAGCACCTCCACACCCTCAAGCCGGTCGGGGGCCTCGTTGAGGATCTGCTCGGCTCTGGTCAGGATTGCGGTGTTGGCGGTGTGCCAGGAGACTCCCAGGGCGGCTGCTACCCGGGAGACGGACATGGACTCAAGGCTCAGGGCCCGCAGTCCCCACTCGACAGCCGCGTGGGTCAGGCGCGCCCTGGGCTCAGCCAGGGTGGAGGTGTCCTGTCTCCATACTCGGTGGCAGTGCGTGCAGGCGAAGCGCCGCAGGCGCACCAGCAGCTGCGTGGGTCGCGACCCCGTCGGTACGTGGGCCAGGCGCCGGGCCACCGTCCCACGAGCCTGCCCCTGGGCCCCGCAGGACC
>ERZ773043.562-NODE-562-length-21597-cov-4.235633_pt1 | contig 21597 bp, 26 predicted proteins | sample MGYA00580636_ERZ773043 | MGnify/ENA primary metagenome ERZ773043 (study PRJEB29015, sample SAMEA2737992) | human oral metagenome | biome: human oral; feature: human-associated habitat; material: dental | place: China | collected 2065 ...
ATTCTCTTGCAAGCAAGCTTGCATCGAATTTTTATACTTTTGATACTTGTATCAATATATAAAATGATATTAAAATGCTGCAGAGCGTAGCTATTATATAATAAATGAAGATACATTATATAAAAAATACCTGTATTATTTATAATTTAATAATAGAGAAAGCACTGCTTTATCTGTGAAGTACAGAGCATATTAATATAGAGTTGGGGATTATTTAGGGAAAAAAGATATGTTGGAATGTTATAAAAATCAATAAAGTATACCCGTAAACCGGACATGTGCATATAAGTACATGTCCGGTTTATGTTTCGGTTATGTTTTTTATAAAATTTATATCAAAAAATGTATTTAAGCCAGGACTTTAGTTATACTTTTTATTATACTATTGAAATTTAAACATATATAATGTAAAATTTATATTAAACAAATTTTTGACAGGGAGGTTTCTATGAATATTGACAGAAATACAGCGGTTGATTTACTTAATAAATATGTTGTTACTGAACATATAAAAACACACTCTTTTGCGGTTGAGGCTGTTATGAGGGCACTTGCAAAGCGGCTTTCTCCTCAGGATGTGGATTTATGGGGTATTACCGGGCTTTTGCATGACCTTGATAATGATCTGGTGGATTGGAAAAGTGATATGAGTCTTCACGGAAAAAGGACTGTTAAAATACTCAAAGAATTGGAATTCGGAAATGAAGCTATGTATAATGCCATACTTGCACATAATCCGGCAACAGGCAAAAAAGTGGAAAATGTATTTGAAAATGCACTTTATTCAGGAGATCCTATAACAGGTTTTATAAATGCAATAACGCTTGTATATCCTGATAAAAAAATTGCAAGTGTGAAAGTAAAATCAATTGTTAAAAGAATGAAAGAAACAAGATTTGCTGCAGGTGCCAACCGTGAGGCAATGTGGGCAATAGAAAATACCGGAATTAAATTTGAAGAATTTGCACAGCTTTCTCTTGATGCAATGAAGGAAATTTCCGATGTGTTGGGCTTGTAGAAAGGCATATCAATAATTGCTGAGATTAAAAAACAATTTATATATTTTATGAATTGTTTTTTAGGCGAATGTTTTATGGAGGTGTACAAAAATGGCAGGAAAAACCAGGCTTAAGATAAAGGATATTTATAATATAAGATACGATCCTGCAAGTTTTTCTGAATATGACAGACAAACATCACCTATGCCTGAATGGTATGAAAAGGTAATTTATAAAACCATAGAAGAATTAACTGTATTTGATATATGGAGAATGTTTATGCAGGAGCGTTTTGTTGATACGGCAGTAAAAAGGGCTATAGTTTATTTAAAGGAAGATCCGTTTTGTAGTGAAATTATTGATGGGGATATAATGAAGCTTGTATCAGAGGTTGATATAGAACTTGTAAAGGATTTTAAGGAGGAACTTCTTGGGATAATAGCGAATGCCAGAAAGCTTAAGGATGAATATGACTGTATGACAGAAGACGATAAAATACGATATACTGCGGTAATTGACAGCTTTGAAAAAAAACTGTTGGATTTAGACAACAAAAGTAAAACAATATAAATACGGCGAGTTAATATTTCAGAAAGGGATCTTGTGTGATTTTATATCAGAGCAGGCTCCCTTTTTATATCATAAAGATATAATCAATGCCGAAAAGCATTATTTATTTACATATTAATACTGTGAAAATCCTGTCAGTCTCATCATATAATCCGCTGGTCCCATCATAAAATATTTGACAAATATGCCTGTGAATGGTATCATAGTGAGGTATGCCGCATGGCGGGGCATTAAAGTTTTATAGGCACTGTGTGTTGATTCGCTTATAAACGCCGAAGCCGGCGAGTAATTTAGAATAAGGAGGAGCCTTATATGTATGCAGTTATTGCTACAGGCGGTAAGCAGTACCGTGTAGAAGAAGGGGATGTAATCAAGGTTGAAAAGCTCGGACTTGAGGCGGGAGCTTCATATACTTTTGATAAAGTACTTGCAATAAATGATGACGGGCTTAAAGTCGGAGCACCATTTGTTAAGGGTGCAAGTGTATCAGCTACCGTTGTTTGTGAAGGAAAAGCTAAAAAGATCATTGTATATAAATATAAGAGAAAAACCGGTTATCACAAGAAAAACGGTCATAGGCAGCAGTTTACACAGCTTAAGATTGACAGTATAAAATCCGCAGTTTAATATCTGTAAGAGTGCTTTGCGGTATTTAATATATGTTAATAAAATTTATACTTACAAAAACGGTATTTTAAAGTACCAGTATGATAAAAATAAAGGTATTTAAAAACAAATGCGGTAAGTACATAGGATTTCATTCATCGGGACATGCACTTTATGCCGATTACGGAAATGATATAGTATGTGCCTCGGTTTCGGTGCTTATGATTAATCTTATAAATTCGATAGAAGTGCTTACTGAGGACAGGTTTAAACTTGAGATACATGAAGAAGGCGGAGATTTAAAACTTATGCTTAATAACGGATGCAGCGGAAAAAGTTTGCTTTTGCTTGACTCATGTATGCTCGGAATCCGGTCCGTAGCAGACGAATATGGGGATAAGTACATTAAGATAATTACTAAGGAGGTGGAATAATATGTTAAAGATGAACCTTCAGTTTTTTGCACATAAAAAAGGAGTAGGTTCCACTAAAAACGGACGAGACTCAAAGTCAAAAAGACTTGGTGCGAAAAGGGCTGACGGCCAGTTTGTTTTAGCCGGCAACATTCTTTACAGACAGAGGGGAACCAAGATACATCCGGGTAACAATGTAGGAAGAGGCGGTGATGACACCCTTTTTGCTACAGTTGACGGAGTGGTTCGCTTTGAGAGAAAAGGAAGGGATAGGAAGCAGGTTTCCGTATATCCGAGAGCAATTAACGAATAGTTTATAAATAGTTTATATTAACGGATAAAAGCTTCATACTTTTTGTATGAAGCTTTTATTTAATAAGCAGAGGTATATTTTATGTTTTCAGACAGTGCAAAGATTTTTATAAAATCAGGAAATGGCGGAGACGGTCATGTAAGCTTCAGGCGGGAACTTTATGTTGCGGCAGGAGGACCTGACGGCGGAGACGGCGGCAGGGGAGGCAGTATAATATTTGAAGTTGATAAAGGTTTAAATACGCTTGCTGAATTCAGGCATGTGAGAAAATATGCCGCAAAAAACGGTGAACCCGGAGGTAAGAGAAAATGCCATGGTAAGGATGCGCCTGATCTTATTATAAAGGTTCCTGAGGGTACTGTTATAAAGGATTTTGACTCAGGTAAAGTCATATCGGATATGTCGGGTGAAAACCGCAGAGAGGTGATATTAAGAGGCGGTAGAGGAGGACTTGGAAATATGAATTTTGCTACCGCTACTATGCAGGTACCTAAATTTGCAAAGCCCGGGCAGCCGGGAAAGGAGCTTTATGTAAAGCTGGAGCTTAAGGTAATTGCTGATGTAGGGCTTGTAGGTTTTCCAAATGCTGGAAAGTCAACGCTTCTTTCAAGGGTAAGCAATGCAAAGCCTAAGATAGCGGATTATCATTTTACAACATTAAATCCATATCTTGGAGTTGTAGATGTTGCAGACGGCAAGGGTTTTGTAATGGCGGATATACCCGGGCTTATAGAGGGAGCTTCAAAAGGAGCAGGACTTGGGCATGATTTTTTAAGGCATATAGAAAGGACCAAGATTTTGGTGCATGTGGTTGATGCGGCATCAATAGAGGGTAGAGATCCTGTTGAGGCTATAAAAATTATGCAGAAGGAACTTTCGGATTATAGCCATGAGCTTACTAAAAAACCTTGTATAATAGCTGCAAATAAGATAGATTTAAATTATGGCGATGACAGTGTTATAAAAAAACTGAGAGCCGAGTTTTCTCCTGATATTAAGGTATATGCTATATCAGGTGCGACAGGTGAGGGTATAAAGGAGCTTTTATACGGTATTATGGAGATTTTAGACACATTAGACCGTGAAACCAAGGTTTTTGAAAGGGAGTTTGAAATTGATTATAGCACAGATAGTCAGCTTCCTTATAGTGTTGAAGTTGTTGACGGAGTTTATGTAATTGACGGTCCAAGCATAGAAAAGATATTCGGTTACACAAATCTTGATTCCGAAAAAGGATTTGACTTTTTTCAGAAATATTTGAAAAAATCAGGTATACTTGAGAAACTTGAAGCTCTCGGTATAAAGGATGGCGATACTGTACGCATGTGCGGGCATGAATTTGATTATTACAAATAATCTGTAAATGATTTTTTTAAATATTGATATAAAATGATGTAGGTGTCAAAGGATAATAAATTTTTTTGCAAGCAGGCTTGCATTGAATTTTTATACTTTTGACACTTGTATCATTAAATTAATTTATTATATTATATAATCAGGCAATTATTATTAAAATGAGGTAAAGTATATGAACAGCAGGCAGAGGGCGTACCTTAAAGGACTTGCAATGGTTTATGAAGCCATATTTAATATAGGAAAACAGGGAATTACTGATGAAGTGATAGAGGCTGTAAAAGAGGCTCTTGAAGCAAAGGAGCTTATAAAACTTTCAGTGCTGAAAAACTGCACACAGGATCTTAAGTCTATCGCAGATGAGATAGCTTCATGTACAAGAAGTGATGTAGTACAGGTTATAGGCAGGAAGATAATTTTATATAAGCAGGCTGATGAACCTAAAAACAGGAAGATTATTCTTCCCGATTAGTATTTTATACGGTTACGACTTATGGAAATTGGAATTTTTGGAGGAACCTTCGATCCTGTGCATAAAGGTCATGTAGCCGCCGCCTATGCGGCGTATAGGCAGTTTAAGCTTAATGAGGTTTGGTTTATGCCTGCTTTCGTGCCACCGCATAAAAGTACAAAAATTATCACCGGAGTTAATTTCAGATTTGAAATGCTTAAGATTGCACTGTGTAATATACCTTATTTTAAATGTTCAGATTTTGAGCTTAAAAGGCAGGGTAAGTCCTATACCTGTGAAACTGTTCTTGAATTAAAGAAAAATTATAAGAATGATATATTTTCACTTATAATAGGTACCGATTCACTGTTTGAGATAGAAACATGGAAAAATCCGGATATAATAATGAAAAACAGCAGACTTCTTGTGGCTGCAAGGGATTATGTTCACAGTCATGCGGATATGTGCAGGCAGGCGGAATTCCTTGAGGCTAAATACGGTGCAGATATAAGTCTGATAAAATGCCGTCCGTTTGAAATATCGTCAACCTTTATAAGGCAGCTTATAAAAGGCGGTAATGATCCTGAAGAATATCTTGATGCCGGAGTGCTTGCTTATATAAAAGCACATAATCTTTATCAGGATAGATAATTATAAATCAATTATAAATCATTTTACAAATATTTATAAAAGTATTGATTTGTTTTAATTTTTAACCTAAAATGATGTAGATGTCAAAAGTATTTGGCACTTATTAAATTTTTATACTTTTGACACTTGTATTATAAAATTAAATAGAGAACGGCTTGAAAGAGGTGTATATCTATGGACAGTCAGGGTTTTAAAAGAGAAGATTTAATAGAGATAAGGAAAAAGCTGAAAAAAGCATTGCCTGAAAAAAGATATGAACACAGTATCGGTGTTGAGTATACAAGTGCCTGCCTTGCAATGGCACACGGGACCGATATACTGAAGGCTGAAATTGCAGGTCTTGTGCATGATTGTGCAAAACATTTTACGGATAAAGAGCTTATAAGGCTATGTGGTGATGCAGGGATAAAACTTACAGATTCACAGCTTGCCGCACCGCAGGTGCTGCATGCGGTATACGCACCCGTACTTGCCCGAAAGGAGTACTTTATAGATGACGGCGAGATATTATCGGCAATAAGGTGGCATACTACCGGAAAGGCGGATATGAACCTGCTTGATATGATTGTATATACGGCTGATTATATAGAACCGTCAAGAAAAAAGCTTGAAGGAATTGATGAATTAAGGGAACTGGCTTTTACAAATATAAAACTGTGTGTATACAGGATTACTGAAAATACAATAAAATATCTGAATGAAAAGGGTATTGAAATTGATGAGACTACATTGCAATGCTATGATTGGATTAAGAAGGAGGTTTAGTTGGAGAGCAGGGATTTGTTGAAAATAGCTTATAAGGCGATAGAAGATAAAAAGGGAGAGAATATAAAAATGATAGATATTTCTCAGATTTCTTCAATTGCCGATTATTTTATAATAACTGAGGGCGGTAATATAAATCAGATACAGGCGATTGCCGATGAAGTGGAGGAGCAGCTTGAGAAAGCAGGGGCATCTCCAAAACATATAGAGGGTTATAGAAATGCTTCATGGATATTGCTTGATTATACGGATATAGTTGTGCATATATTTGCAAAGGAAGACAGGAAATTTTATGATCTTGAGAGGATATGGGCAGACGGTATATTTCTTGAAAAAATTTGACGATTATAACATTTTTATTAATATAATTTACGATTTTTCCAAAGACTTTATTTTTCAAATTTCTTGTGATATACTGTGCCTGTAAACAAAAAAACATTTGGAGGGTTAAAGTTATGAGAAAGAAACTCTGTTTATTATTAATGGCAGCTGCTATGACATGCAGTCTCAGTCTGACAGCATTTGCAGGTTACTGGAGACAGGATGCAAATGGCTGGTGGTATGTAAATGATGATGGAAGATATCCATATAATCAATGGCAGTATATTGATGGCAAGTGGTATTACTTTGAGCGTGAGGGCTATATGCTTGCAAACGCATGGAAGCAGAAATACTATCTCGGACCGGACGGTGCTATGCTTACAAACACTACCACTCCTGATGGCTACAGGGTTGGTGCAGATGGTGCAAGACTCACTACTATAATAAATTACCATTAATCTAAAGACTTTATAGGGGGTGCCGCTTAATCATTGAAAAAGGATGATTGAGCGGCACTTTCCGCTTTTCAGGTGAAAAACAGGTGAAAAATCGGAAGTAAATCCATATTTATTGATTATCTTTCGTTTTTTTCATTTACACGCAAAAATGAGCCGTTGCTTTATAGATTGTTATCTATTTTGCAGCAGCTCTCTTTTGTATCTAAAATATGTTTATAGATGTTTTTTAGATATATGTATTGTAATTTATCTAAAACCTATAGGGATTGAAATTTATATAAATTATATAAACCTTACGGAATAAAAGTTATGAATGTTTTTCTTCACAGTATAAACATCTGTAAATTTCTTTTTCAGGATCTGAAAGATAGAATATATGTGGGAGTTCTTGTTCAATAGATGTAATACATCTGGGATTTTTACAATGTATTATATTTTTAATCTCCTGAGGGAGCTTTAGACTTAATTTTTTTACAATTTTAGAGTCTTTTATAATATTTATTGTAATATTATGATCTATATATCCAAGAACCTTGAGATCTATAATATCAAGTACATCACCTTCAATTTTTATAATATCTTTTTTACCCATCTTTTTGCTTTTGGCATTTTTAATTATTGCAACCTGACAGTCAAGCTTATCAAGGCTCAGGTGGTAATATATATTAAAACTTTTCCCTGCCTGTATATGATCAAGAACTATACCTTCATTTAACGCACCTATATTAATCATCTATTTTCACCTCCAGTAATGTCATTATAAGAGCCATGCGTATATACATACCGAGTTTAACCTGCTTAAAGTATGCAGCCCTATGATCTGTATCAATCTCAATGCTTATTTCATTTACTCTGGGCAAAGGGTGAAGTATGTACATATCATCTCCGGCAAGTTTCATCTTTGATGAATCAAGTATATATGTGTCTTTAAGCCTTATATAATCTTCTTCGTTAAAAAATCTTTCTCTTTGGACCCTTGTCATATAGAGGATGTCAAGTTTTGAAATCACCGAATCAAGATTTGTAGATTCTATGAATTCTATATTACGGGCTTTAAGTACGCCGTCTCTTATATAATCCGGTATTTTAAGTTCAGGCGGTGATATAAGTATAAATTTTATATTTGTATATCTTGAAAGTGCATTTATCAGTGAATGAACGGTGCGTCCGAATTTGAGATCACCGCATATACCTACGGTCATATTTGAGAGTCGTCCTTTTAATGTATTTATAGTTAAAAGGTCTGTAAGTGTCTGAGTCGGGTGCTGGTGGCCGCCATCGCCGGCATTTATTACAGGAATTGATGAGAAGCGGCTTGCCACAAGGGGAGCACCTTCTTTTGGGTGGCGCATTGCAGCTATATCTGCGTAGCATGATACAACTCTTATAGTATCTGCCACACTTTCTCCTTTTGAGGCTGATGAGGAGTCGGCGGATGAGAAGCCTATTACGCTGCCTCCAAGGTTAAGCATTGCAGTTTCAAATGAGAGTCTTGTGCGTGTGCTAGGCTCATAAAAAAGCACTGCAAGTTTTTTGTTTACACAGCATTTTGAATATTTTTGCGGATTATCCGCTATATTCATTGCAAGCTTTATAAGTGCATCGGTTTCTTCCACAGAAAAATCAAGCGGATTTAATAAATGTCTCATATAATGGTTACCTCATTTTCTTAGAGTCTGTAATGCATATATTAATTTAAAAAATATAATATCATATACAGGCTTAGATTGTTTCTGAAATATTATACTGCACTTATAAAATCATTGCTATAAAATATTTATTTTATATAGGATAAAAAACAAAGCATAGAAATTGTGTTTCTATACTTTGTTTTATAAAAAAATCCGGATACAGCACCTTATAAAAGGTTATGTATCCGGACTTGCATAAGCAGTGCGGGGAAAGGGACTTGAACCCTCACGATCTAATGATCACTAGATCCTTAGTCTAGCCTGTCTGCCAGTTCCAGCATCCCCGCAAATCTTAGCACGGACGATAGTATAGCACAGTAAAGGTCTGTATGCAAGTACTTTCTGAAAAATTTTTAAATATACTTTCTAAATTTTTTAAAATGTAAATGGATAATTACAACTAAGATAAGCCGTTCGTCATTTTTAGGATAATATATCAAAGAATTTATCAAAGTATAACAAAAAATATATTTATAAAATGCTTTGCCTCTATCATTGTGTGTTTGTTATGAAACATTTAAATATAAATTTAACACTTGACAAAAGTGCAATTTAGTTGTAGTATCCCATAAGCATAGGGCTTTGGTTATATTTTAATAATAGGCTTTATATTGTATGCCCTGATTATCAATTAAATTTTAAGGAGGTTTTTATGAATTGGTTAAATACTATGCAGACAATGTGTATGATGATGTTCATGATGAGTATGGCTATGATGTGCCGTACCGCTTTTTGTGCAACTAAATATACATTATTGTAATCTGTGTGGTGTTTATGCCTGACATAATTATCTGATTTTGATTTAGCTGATAAACAAGATAAATAAATCTAAGATAAATAAATCAAGTTGAGGCGGACCATATAGGTCCGCCTTTTTTAGGTGAATTATTTATTTGCAAAATAAAATTTTATTAAACATTTTACTAAACTTAAAAGATAATAATAAAATTAAGAGGATTAGGTATATGGAAAAAACCATTACGAAAAATGAAAATTCTGATGAGGTACGGTACTCGGATATAACTGAAAGCCGGTATGAAACAGACTATCCTGATAAGGATTCAAATTATCCTATAATCCGGATTAAAAGTCTGAGCAAGGTGTTTAAAACGAAGTCGGGGACTGTAAATGCCCTTGATGATATAAATCTTGATATTTACAAAGGTGAAATATTCGGTATTATAGGACTTTCAGGTGCAGGGAAATCCACACTTGTAAGGTGTATAAATTATCTTGAAGTTCCTACCTCGGGTGATGTAATATTTGAGGGACGCAGCATGTCTGCCGCAAATGAATATCAAAGAAGGCAGGCAAGGCGTGCCATGGGTATGATATTTCAGAATTTTAACCTGCTTTCACAAAGGAATGTGATTAAAAATATATGTTTTCCGCTTGAGATAGCAGGGGTTGACCGGGATATAGCTGCTAAAAAAGCACTCAGACTCCTTGAACTTGTAGGACTCTCTGATAAAGCGTCCGCATATCCCTCACAGCTTTCAGGAGGACAAAAACAAAGAGTGGCGATAGCCAGAGCCATAGCAACTGAACCTAAGCTGCTTTTATGTGATGAGGCGACAAGTGCACTTGACCCGAATACTACTAAGCAGATACTGGAGCTTTTAAAGGATATAAATAAAAAGCTGGGTATTACGGTAATTGTGATTACACATGAGATGAAGGTTATAGAATCAATCTGTGATAGAGTTGCAATCATAGCGGACAGTAAAATTGCCGAGTCGGGCAATGTTGCCGATATATTTTCAGATCCGAAGTCAAGGATAGGGAAAAAACTTATACTTGAAGATGCCGTAGTAAATTGTGATATTGTAAGCGGGAAAAAAATAAGGATAATATTTGACGGCAGAAGTTCATTTGAGCCGGTTATAAGCAATCTTATACTTACTACAAAGGCACCGGTCAATATACTTTATGCATCAACGAGGGATATAAAAGGAAAGGCATACGGGCAGATGGTTTTCCAGATTCCGGGTGATGATGCGGAATATAAAAGAGTTGCTGCCCATCTTGACAGCATGGGTATAAATTATGAGGAGGTAACGGATTATGATATGGGACAAGACGACGATTGATATGATTTTAAAGGGCATTCAGGAGACGTTTTTTATGGTTTTCATATCTTCTCTTGCAGCCTATATTATAGGAATACCTCTGGGAATAGCACTTGTAGTAACAGATAAAGACGGTATAAAACCTTTTCCGGCATTAAATACATTTCTTGGAATTGTAATAAATCTTATACGTTCAGTCCCGTTTTTAATACTGCTTGTTATGGTAACTCCGATTACTAAGGCTATTGTAAAAACTACCATAGGTGTAAAAGGTGTTATTCCGCCCTTAGTTATGTGTGCTGCACCATATATAGCGAGGATGGTTGAATCTTCTATAAAGGAGGTTGACTATGGAGTTATAGAAGCGGCAAAATCGATGGGAGCCTCTACTATGCAGATTATAACCAAGGTTCTTATACCTGAAGCAAAGCCTTCACTGCTTGTAGGTGCTTCTATATCTATAACCACAATATTGGGTTATTCAGCCATGGCAGGTTTTGTAGGAGGAGGCGGACTCGGTACCATTGCCATAAACTACGGGTATTACAGGTATGAGACGGAGATAATGTTTGTAACGGTTGTACTTCTGGTGGTAATGGTACAGCTTATACAGGAAATCGGTATGAGATTTTCAAGATTCACAGATAAAAGGATAAGATAGTTTCCTATATTTGTTTTTTAAAAACAGATATAGTTTCACTATAAATAAAATAAAGCAGTTTATAAATATAAAATAAATTTAATTTAAACATGCTTTTAAGAAAAAAGGAGATAATATTATGAAGAAAAGAATTCTTTTGGCAGCGGCATTTTTAGCAGCTGCAGCACTTGCAGGTTGTGCGAGCGGCACAAATAATGAAACAACGAAAGCATCAGCTTCTGCAGATGCATCACAGTCTGATAAAGCGGATGAAAAAAAGGCTTCAAATGAGGAATCTGATAAGAAAAAGGATTCAAATACTAAACTTGAAGTAATAAAGGTAGGTGCAAGTCCGACACCGCATGCGAAGATACTTAAAGAGGCGGAAAAGCTTCTTGAGGAAAAGGGATATAAGCTTGAGATTACTGAGTTTTCCGATTATGTTCAGCCAAATAAAGCGGTTGATTCGGAACAGCTTGATGCCAACTATTTTCAGCATAAACCGTATCTTGATCAGTTCAATGAAAAGAACGGCACAGATGTAGTTTCAATAGGGGCGGTTCATTATGAACCTTTTGGAATTTATGCAGGAAAGACATCTTCTCTTTCAGAGCTTAAGTCAGGTGCCAAAGTTGCCGTTCCAAATGACGTTACAAATGAGGCAAGAGCACTGCTTCTTTTACAGGATGAGGGACTTATAAAGCTTAAGGACGGTGCAGATATAAATGCAACTAAAAATGATATAGTAGAAAACTCAAAAAATCTTGAGATCGTTGAGGTTGATGCCGCACAGACCGCAAGGACACTGTCGGATGTCGATATAGCGGTCATAAATGGAAATTTTGCACTTGATGCCGGTCTTAAGGTATCTGATGCCCTTGCGGTTGAAAAGGCGGATTCGACTGCCGCACAGACTTATGCAAATATAGTTGCAGTTAAAAGAGGGCATGAAAAGGATGAAAAGATACAGGCACTTTTAGAGGTGCTTCAGAGTGATGAGATAGCAGATTATATTACAAAAGAATTTAACGGAGCTGTGCTTCCTATTAATTAATACCTTAGATACAGGCTGTGTTTTGACTTGATTGCAGACACAGCCTGTATTTTTGCTATGTGCAGGGTGTTTTTTTTTAATAAAATATGATATTATAATACATGGAAGTCGGATATTGTAAACTTTAAATTAATCCGGCTGTTTAATGTATTATATTAAATATAATTACTGAGATATATTTTATTTTTTACATATATATTTTACAGCTGTTTGTGAATAAATTTAATAAATAAAATAAAACTCGGTTCAAAGTAATTTAAGTAAGGATAATTTAAAATGAAAGTAGTTATACTTGCCGGCGGATTCGGAACAAGGATAAGTGAAGACAGTCATTTAAAGCCGAAGCCAATGATAGAGATAGGTGAGCGTCCTATATTATGGCATATAATGAAATATTATTCGGAATTCGGATTCCATGAATTTATAATATGCCTTGGATATAAACAGTATGTTGTAAAGGAATTTTTTGCAGATTATTTTTTACATACATCAAATATAACATTTGATCTTGCCAATAATAAAATGGAAGTTCATAACAATTATTCAGAGCCATGGAAGGTTACATTGATTGATACTGGACTAAATACTATGACAGGCGGAAGGATAAAAAGGATAAAGCCTTATGTGTATGATGAACCGTTTATGCTTACATATGGAGACGGGCTTGCAGATGTCGATTTGCATGCACTTGAAAAATTCCATAAAAGCCATGGCAAAACGGCAAGCATAACCACTGTAAACATAGCACAGATGAAGGGTATTATGGAGGTGGATAATGATAATATCGTGAAAACATTCAGAGAAAAGGAGGAGGGCGACGGAGACCTTATAAACGGGGGGTTTATGGTATTAAATCCGCAGGTTTTTGATTATATAGATTCTGATGATACTATATTTGAACAGGGCCCGCTTCAGAACCTTGTAGCAGATAAAGAACTTATGTCCTTTTATCATCCGGGATTCTGGCAGTGTATGGATACGCAGCGTGAAAGGATCAAGCTGGAAACTTTGTGGAATACAGGCAAGGCTCCATGGAAAAAATGGAAGGATTAAAAGATTGTAGTTAATAATTATACAGCCGGATATTTATATGTTTAATTGATAAAACAAGGAAAGGCAGATTTATGAAATGTCCATTTTGTAATAATACCGAAACTAAGGTTGTAGATACCAGACCGCTTGAAGGCAGTCTTACAATAAGGCGCAGGCGCAGGTGTGAAAAGTGCGGCAAACGTTTTACAACTTATGAAAAGCTTGAAACTATACCGCTTATGGTAGAAAAAAAAGACAGTACAAGGCAGCCGTATGACCGTTCCAAGCTTGAATCAGGCATTATAAGAAGCTGCCATAAAAGAAAGATATCTGCTGATGTTATAAATAAACTTGTTGACAGTATTGAAAATGCAATATTCAACATGGGAGAAACAGAGATAAAAAGCACAGTTATAGGCGAGCTTGTCATGTCAAAGCTTAAGGAAATCGATGAGGTCGCATATGTAAGATTTGCATCGGTTTACAGGGAGTTTAAGGACGTTGAAACATTTATTGAAGAAATAAGAAAGTTAAGGGATAAAAATCAGGCAGTTGAAGGTTTATAAAAAATGATTAATAAAATAAAATCGGACTTAAAATATTTATGAATAAATTTTACCCGTATGATTATATAGATTCGGTATATGAATTTGACTTTAAAAAACTTCATGAAGATGGTGTAAATGCAGTTATATTTGATATAGACAATACTTTGGTTAAACATGGGGCACCGGCTGATAAAAAGGCGGTTGATTTTTTTAACAACTTAAAAGAGATAGGCTTAAAAACCTGTTTGCTTTCAAATAATAAGCCTGTAAGGGTGGAACCTTTTGCCCAAAAAACAGGTTCATATTATATAGCCGATGCAAAAAAACCTTCAAAAAAAAATTATTATAAGGCGATGGAGCTTATGTCAAGCGGTACTGAAGATACCGTGTTTTTTGGTGATCAGATATTCACAGATATATATGGCGCAAATAAATGTGGTATACATACTTATCTTGTAAAGCCTATACATCCTAAAGAGGAGATACAGATTATATTAAAAAGAAGACTTGAAGCTGTGGTTCTGTTTTTTTACAAAAGATATAAGCTGAGAATAAATAAGGTATAGATGTATTATAAAGAAAATAAGAAAGATTATACTCAAAGGGTTTTCGGAATCATAGGAAATCCGATAGGACACAGCCTGTCGCCTGTTATGCACAATATAATTTCAAGAGAGAGCGGTGTGCATGCACTATATGTCCCTTTTTGTGTAAAGTCATCTCTTGAAGCTGCAATTAATGGTGCATATTCACTTGGGATAATAGGACTTAATATAACGCTGCCCTATAAAAAAGAGGTTTTAAAATATATACATGATATAGATTCCGGGGCATATGCACTAGGTGCCGTAAATACGCTTGTATATGGAGAAAAAGGCTATAAAGGATATAATACTGATTTTTACGGTTTAAAGAAATCTGTAATTGATCATGGTATAGATATTGAAGATCAACATGTAATTATACTCGGAACCGGCGGTGCTGCAAGGGCAGCGGCACATGTAGCCATAAGCCTAAAAGCGGAAAGTATAACAATATCAGGCAGAAATGCCGGACATGCAGTGCTGCTAAAAGAAGAACTTAAAAATTATATAAAAAATACCGGTACCTATGTAAAAACGTATATAAACTCATGCAGTATGGAGCTTATGCAGCAAGAAACCCGGTCCTATGATGATAAAGACAGTAATGGATATATAGTATTTCAGACAACTCCTGTCGGCATGTATCCTGATATAAATGGCTGTATTATGGAGGATAAAGGATTTTATAAAAAATGTAAGGCAGGGATTGAACTTGTCTATAATCCTTTAAAGACAAGATTTATACTAAGTATGGAAGAGGCAGGTAAAACCGCTGTAAATGGACTTGATATGCTTATAAACCAAGGGATACTTTCATGGGAGCTGTGGAATGACGGTATGACTGTAAATTCGTATATAAGAAAAAAAATTAAATTAGAGTTGGAAAAATTATTAAATAATTAAAGGTGGATTATTTTATGAAGGCGCTTATAGTAAATGGGGCAAATATAAATTTTATAGGGCTTAGAGATAAGAGTCAGTACGGGAGTCTAAGCTATAAAGATATACGAAACAATATATATGAATTTTGCATTGAACATTCCATAGAGGTAGAGCTGTTTCAAAGTAATTGTGAAGGAAAGATAATAGATAAGCTTCAGTCGACTTATATTGATCATGTTGATGCCGTTATAATAAATCCCGGGGCTTTTACGCATTACAGTTATGCGATAAGGGATGCACTTGAGATGCTTGAATGTAAAAAGATAGAAGTACATATCTCAAATCTGTTTAAACGTGAAAAATTCAGACACAGGTCGGTTACAGCTGATGCATGTGATGCTTTTATATCGGGATTTGGTTGTGAGGGATATATAATGGCATTAAAATATCTGATTGATTAATGTTTTAAAAGCCGGCTTTTTATAGACGAAATTTATAAGCTTTACTTTACAAAATTAATATGTTAAACTTTAGCTAATCAGATGATTTTAAAATCCAATTAAGGAGTAGGCATATGAATGACAGGATAAAAACCGAAGCTGTTGACTGCCTTTTTAAGGCAGTGCTTACGCTGGAAAATATTGAAGAGTGTTACGCATTTTTCGGAGACGTATGTACGGTTAATGAAATAATATCCATTGCACAAAGATATGAGGTTGCAAGAATGTTAAAAGATGGAAAAACCTATATAGAGATATCCGAAACCACAAAGGCATCAACAGCTACTATAAGCAGGGTAAACCGTGCATTAAGATATGGCAATGACGGCTATGAACTTGCTTTTAAAAGACAGAAGAATACTGAATAATGCTTATAAAGATGAGATTTATTTATGATATTTTAAAACTGCCATGTATTTGCAATAAATGCGGATGTATGGCAGTTGGCTGTATAGGGCTTTGAATAAATATTTTAATTTGGTTAAGAGCGGCTTCTCCGGATTAAAAACCGGTGTATGTCAAATATAAATCTTATTTTTTAGTATGTTCTTCATCATCTGACAGGTATTCTGAAATTCTTTCAACGATACGTTTTTTAAGATATATATCAAATAAAAGTTCGGAAGTAAATGAAAAAAGTACAAGTTGTTCATGACTTTTACAGGCTGCACCTTTAAAAGTATTTTGTGCTTTGTCAAATTTGGCGATAAGATCCTTTTTAATATCTGTAAGATTGTCGATATTAAGCTCTATTATTTGTCGATAGATTTCATTAAGGCTGATATCGGGGTTATTTTTTGCAAAAAAGTAATCCTGTATTATAGGCTTTAATATATTTTCAATATCTGCAAATGAGAGCAGGCTTTTATAATAATATATAAAAATCAGCAGTAAAAGATGTTGTCTTGAATATTTTTTTTTTGCAGGCGGAGGAAGCAGTCTGTTTTTTGTATAGTTATTTATCATAGTTTTAGTCAGAATTTTATCTTCTGAATTCCGTTTATTCGCTTTAAGATGTTCGTCCATAAAAGTAGTTACCTGATCCATGTAAAGCTCTATGTTCGGTATATCAGAGGGCGAAATATACGTCATGTTGTCAAGCTTATTTAATATTTCTTCAAGAATATCCTTATTGCTTTTCATTGCTTCCTCTTTTCTAAAATACATCAAGTTTATGACTGCAATATATCAAGTCTATGACTGATGACTTTATTATAGAATATTTAAGTTTATATATCAAGGCATTATGTGCTTCGCAATTATCGTGTTATAGCGTATTTTGATTAATTAAAGCCTGAAATATAGAATAGAAAGGAAATCCGGGTATGGATATAAAAAATAAAATATTATATGATAAATTAAATGAAAGACAGAGACAAGCCGTCTTTTGTACTGAGGGTCCTCTGCTTATACTTGCAGGTGCAGGCAGCGGCAAAACAAATGTACTTATACATAGGATTGCCTATCTTATTCAGGAAAAGAATATAGAGCCGTATAATATAATGGCGGTTACATTTACAAACAAGGCTGCCGATGAGATGAAAGAAAGACTTAAAGGGCTTGTAGGGCACGAGGCACAGCAGATATGGGCTGCAACCTTCCATTCAAGCTGTGTAAGGATACTAAGGCGTTATATAGACAGGATCGGTTTTAATACTAATTTCAGTATCTATGATGCCGATGACCAGAAAACTCTTATGAAAAGGATATTTAAGGAAATGCCCGCAAATACTGCCGATTTAAAGGAGAGGAATGTATTAAGGGCGATTTCCGCATATAAAGACGAGCTCATAAGTCCTTCCGATGCTTTAAAATATGCCTGTGGCTTTGCTGAGAAAAATAATGCCCTTTTATATGAAAAATATCAGAGTGAATTAAGAAAAAATAATGCACTTGATTTTGATGACCTTATAAATAAATGTGTTGAACTGTTTGAAAAAAATGAAGATGTGCTTGAATTTTATCAAAAAAGATTAAAATATATAATGGTTGACGAGTATCAGGATACAAATACCTCACAGTTCAGGCTTATCGAGCTTCTGGCATCTTCACATAAAAACCTGTGTGTGGTAGGTGATGACGATCAGTCCATATACAGGTTCAGAGGAGCAAATATTGAAAACATATTAAGCTTTGAAAAGATTTTCAAGGATACAAAGGTGGTCAGACTTGAGCAAAATTATCGTTCAACAGCTGCTATACTTGATGTCGCAAATAATGTTATTTCAAACAATGTAAAAAGAAAGGAAAAAAAGCTCTGGACTGATAAAAAAGGCGGTGCAAAAGTAAAGCTTAAGGAATTTGAAAATGGCGATCAGGAGGCATCAGGTATTTTAAAAGAGATAGCTTCAAAGGCTAAAAAAAGCAGTTTAAATGACTTTGCTCTGCTATACAGAACAAATGCACAGTCAAGGCTTTTTGAGGAAAAATGTGTAAACTGCGGGATTCCTTACAGGCTTGTCGGCGGAGTGAACTTCTATCAGAGAAAAGAAATAAAAGATATACTTGCATATCTTAAGGTTATCTCAAATGCAAAAGATGATATCGCTGTTTTAAGGGTAATTAATACACCTAAAAGGGGTATAGGTGAAACCAGTCTGGGTAAAATAAGCTCATTTGCCTCGGAATTTAATATAAATTTTTATGAGGCATGCTTAAATTCATGGCAAATACCCTCTATAGGAAAAACAGCTTATAAGATAAAAAGCTTTACCGATTTTATAGAAAAAGCGAGAAAGGAACTTGCAAAAATTGATATTTCAGATATTTCAGATATTTCAGATAATATAGTCTATAAAAACGGTGATATGGATAATTTTTATAATGAAGCCTATAAAGATACAGATATACCTGATTTATTACAATCAGGTGATGATAAGAGGGTTTCAGATATTATAAATTATATACTTGATGAGGGAGGATATAGGGATTATTTAATGCTTGAGGGAGATACACAGGCACAATCAAGACTTGAAAATATAAAGGAGCTTATAAGTAAAGCACAGATGTATAAGGCTTCTTTGCTTGACATATTTCTTGAAGAAACTTCGCTTATAGCAGATGTTGATACGACCGATAAAAGTGCCCAGATGCTTACTCTTATGACACTGCATGGTGCAAAAGGCCTTGAGTTTGAGTATGTATATATGTGCGGAATGGAGGAAGAGCTGCTGCCATGTACTATGAGCATTGCTTCAGGAGATGAGGCTGATATTGAGGAGGAACGCAGACTCTGTTATGTAGGTATGACAAGGGCGAAAAAACAGCTTGTGCTTTCATATGCTAAAAAAAGGTTGATAAACGGAGGCTTTGATTATAAAGAGGTTTCAAGATTTATAAGAGAGATTCCGCCGCAGCTTCTTGATACAAATGTAAAAAATGAATTACTTCATCAGGGTATAAATAGAAAAAAATCAGTATATATTGCAGGGTATAATACAAATCCTTACAAGCAGTTTCACACATCGCTTCCATTTGGAAAGGAATTCATAGTTAAAAAATCAGAAAAACCTGATTATAAAGCCGGAGATACGGTAAGACATATAAAATTCGGTGAGGGTGAAGTTTTAAGTATAACTGAAGGAAAAAAAGATTATGAGATAGAGGTGAATTTTAAAAAATCAGGAATTAAAAAAATGATGGCAGGATTTGCCAAGCTTGAAAAAATGTGATACTATATATCCAGCTGTTATGTCTGCATAAAAAGCAGATGCAGGTACAAGGCTGTGCATAAGCTTCATCTATCGGGCAGGAGCTTATATATAAACTATTGATTTGAGAAAGGAAATACAAATATGGGAAAATTTGACAATGTGGGAAAAGATGCCCTTGTAAAGCTTGAGGAACTTGTAAACGCTTCAAAGATTTCCGGTCTTATTAATAAAAGACAGGAGGGTGAAAAGAGGAGACATACACTTATGTGGGTGCTTGCAATTATAGGTGCCATAGCAGCTGTAGCAGGTATAGCATATGCGGTATATAAATTCTTTACACCTGATTATCTTGAAGATTTTGAAGATGATTTTGAAGATGATTTTGATGACGAATACTTTGATGATAATGATGTGGAAAATTAAACTGAAAGCATAAAAATAAATAATTAAACACAGATGCTCTTTTATTAAGTGCAGTTTGCAGCTCTGCCTATACCGTGTGAACCTATGCGGTATAGGCATTTGTAATATATAGATTTATAACGGAAGGTTTTTTGATTATATGAAAAAAGGTGAAAAGGCGACAGGAGTGCTGGGCGACGGCATTTATCCCGACAGTGCCGATATAGAGAGACAGGACGGGAGGGTGCGTATAAAACATGTTATACCGTATCAGACCGTTGAATATGTAATCAGCAAAAAGACGGGAAACTATGCAAAAGGGCGTGTATTAAATTTGGTTAAAAAATCACCTCTTGAAACCGTACCTTCTGAATATATATGTCCACATTCACAAAACTGTGGAGGATGTTTGTATCAGACGGTTGCATATGAAAGTCAGATTGATATTAAAGACAGACAGCTTAGAAAGCTTATACAAAATTATGCAGGTTCTGATTTTATATGGGAGGGAATTGAAAAAAGCCCTCTTTCAAAAGGATATCGAAATAAGATGGAATTTTCTTTCGGGGATGAGTATAAGGGCGGAAGTCTTGCACTGGGTATGCATAAGCGTGCAAGTCATTATGATATAGTAAATTGTGATTACTGTAATATAGTACACAGCGATTTTAATAAGATATTGAGTTTTACAAGGGACTTTTTTAAATCGGAAAATACGCCTTATTTTCATAAAAATACAAGAAACGGATTTTTAAGGCATCTTATACTTAGAAGATCTGAAACCTATAAAAGTCTGCTGATTGCACTTGTTACTACGGATTCATTCGGATATATACAGGATCCTAATGTATCCAAGGCTATGCCTGAGGCTTGTGAAGAAGTAAAACTTCTTGTAGAAAGGTGGAGGGAGGGTATACTTTCCCTTGAAAAAAAAGGAGTATTTTCCGGAAAGATAGCAGGCATTATACATGTTTTAAATAATTCGTATGCCGATGCGGTTATAGATCAGGGAAGCCATTTGCTGTACGGAGATGATTATATAACTGAAAGGCTTATGGGACTTGAATTTAAGATAAGCCTTTTTTCATTTTTTCAGACAAATTCAGGGGCGGCACAGATACTTTATTCAGTGGCAGGACGTTACATGGGTGATACTTCAGGAAAGTCCGTATTTGATTTATACAGCGGAACCGGTACCATAGCACAGCTTCTTGCTTCATATGCACAGAAGGTATACGGTGTTGAGATCGTAGGAGAGGCAGTGGCTGCAGCCAGAGAAAATGCTGCAAGGAATAAAATAACAAATTGTGAATTTATAGAGGGAGATGTACTTAAAGTCATAGACAGTCTTTTAATTAAACCTGATATAATAGTGCTTGATCCGCCAAGAGACGGGATACATACTAAGGCTCTGCCGAAGATAACAGGATACGGTGCACAAAAGATTATATATATAGCATGCAAGCCTTCATCATTTGTACGTGATCTTCCGGTATTTGAGGAGGCAGGTTACAGGCTTGAGCGGGCGGCGGCCTGCTGCTGGGGCTGATCTCCATCGTGCCCGCCTGGCTCCGGCTGCGCCACATGCGCCGCCAGCGGCTCACCGCGGGTTCGTCGCTGCTCGCGGGCATGCAGGGCGCCGC
>ERZ773043.565-NODE-565-length-21496-cov-9.962548_pt1 | contig 21496 bp, 16 predicted proteins | sample MGYA00580636_ERZ773043 | MGnify/ENA primary metagenome ERZ773043 (study PRJEB29015, sample SAMEA2737992) | human oral metagenome | biome: human oral; feature: human-associated habitat; material: dental | place: China | collected 2065 ...
ACGCGTCCATATCCAGCACGCAGATCTATGCGCAGGTGACGGACAAAAAGATCTCGGAGGACATGGACGAGTTGATTCGGAAGCAACAAGCAGCGTTAGCGTGATCCCTGCACGGCTGTTCTAACGTGAGGCGGTATGCTTTTTCTCTTTCATCGAATAGATCTTACTACATGACTACAACGGGGGTAATACAGTGAAAGAAGAGGAATTGGGGTGTAGTCAGGTGTAGTCGCTATACAACCAGAAATTGTCTGCTCGACTTTGATCCAACTTACAAAGAGTCGAGGTATTGCTTTGGCTTTATCTTGTGATGCTTGTGGAAGGCCTTCGTGAAGTGGCTAAGATTGGTGTATCCGATTTCATACCCCACCTCGGATACAGAATAAAGGCGAGTGGACAACAGTCGTTTTGCCCATTCCATCTTTTCAGATAGGGCATATTCGGCAATCGCGCTACCGATGACCTGCTTAAAACACTTCTGTAATTTGGAACTGCTCATATTGGCCTCACGTGCCAATTCAGAGAGACTCGGTGCGTTGTTCAAATTCCGCAAAATCAGACGTCGGATACGGAATACAGACTCCACATCGTGTAAATTCAAGTTGGCAAAAGGTTTTACTTCAGAACGCCTTTCGAGTTTTTCGAGAAACATTGTCAGTAGCTCTATTGCTTTTCCATGCAGATGGAGCAGGGAGAGAGGCGCATTGTTTTCAACTATTGACTTGATACCGTATAGTGTCTGCTGCATGGCCGGCGTAATGGTCTCAAACAGATAAAAAGACTTGTCTGACTGGAGCAACCTACTGATGTAGGTTTCGTGAGCCGCATCTATTCGCTCTATCCAATCCTTGTTGAAAGTCAATGTGATATTTTCGTACTTCCGCTTAGGATCGAATGTCCATTCCGTAGGAATATTGCTCGAAGGCATAAAGATACCGTCGAGCGTGTCCACCCCGACCGTTTTCGTGCTTGTGCCGATAATCTGCTCGTGTTTATGCTCGTTGACATAGAACATCACGGGAATCCATTTTGAGTTTTCTACCGAGCGACGCACCATTGTCATCGGTTCGTATGACATGAAACTGATATAGGTCAATGTGAGCCACGGCAACGGATAATATTGTTTGAAAAATCCGCGACCCACTGAAGCCGGAACGGTAAAACCGTTATTCGTCACCGATGTGCCAAATTGTTCGGCGACCATCTCCATCCAATCTTCGGGCTTGTTGATAGCACAAAACTCTATGGTCATACCATTGTATCTCTCTATATAAATACACGTGAGTTCGATGTAAGCAGAGAACTTCTACGGAAGCCACGCGAGGGCAAAAACGTTTTTGGAAATGCCCCGCGGGAGTCCCGCAAATGCCAAAGCATTTGCCGCGAGACTTGCGGGAGTCCCGCAAACGCCAAAGCATTTGCCGCGAGACTTGCGGGAGTACCCGCAAACACCAAAGCATTTGCCGCGAGATTTGCGGGAGTACCCGCAAACGCCAAGGCATTTGCCGCAAGACTTGCGGGAGTATTCGCAAACGCCCAAACGTTCTTTTTCCCCGTGGCGAGATTCCCGCGGGGCATTTCCAAAGGCGTTTTGGCCATCGCGTGGCTTCCGTAGTGGCTCTCTAAGGGCCTTATTCTTACGTCGAACTCACGTTAAATACAAATAGACAAGGGTGAAAAGAGGTTCTCCTATGCTTTTATCCTTGTTGAGTTATACCTTCTGTTGAAAGAGAACAAGAGTATTCCCTCAAAAAGGAATACTCTTACGATATGAGATTTATTCAAATGCGACCAAACTTGAAGGAACTCCCACGGCTGTAACAATGGGTGTTTGCGAACATTCGCCTGTCCTGGTATTGTAGGTATAGTAACCCGTTCCGTTATTACATGTCATTCCAAAGACGATGAAGTCCTTGTACTTTGTTATTGCGAAAGAACCATTGCTGTCGGTCATCGGCAAATCGAGTTTTTCAATGGTTTTGTTCCAAATATCGATTCTTACGGGCTGGAAGTCTTTCTTCAGTATTCCGAATTCTGTATCCGTTACTTTCAGACAGCTATATACAATGCCATTACCTGCATAGTAAGACTTTATCATATACTGCCCTGTCTTTCCTATTCCCTTGATGGTCGTTTTCGATAAGTTGAACAGATAATCGGTATCCCATTTGTCGCTCCCCTTGCGAATGCGCAGGAAACCTTCCTTATCGGCAACATTGAAATTGTTGCCTGCACTGTAAAAGTAGATGTCGCCCCGCTCGTCTATAAAGGCATCGGAGTGACGGAACAATCCGACCACACTTGTTCGGTTGTCCTTGATGACCTCGATCTTTTTCGTTTTAAGATCAATAACAGCCACCTCTGCACCCGTTCCTGGTACAGAAGTGTGGGGCGAATTGAGCTGGTTGAGGGCTACATACATCTTTCCATCACGAATGACATTGCAGCCGGGATCGGGATTATTGTCCTGAACAGCATAAGGCGAGAGGTCGATTTCATCCTCTTTTCGCAATGTGGCAGTATTGATTAACGCAATCTTGCCCCTTCCGTGCAATGGGACGTATGCGTGCTGTTCGTCGATGAAGTTGATTTCTCCGGGCTGCGCCATCTGTTCAAAGGTCATCGTACCTGCTTTTATAAGTTCACCGTGCGCCCCTCTTGTGAACTTGTGCACTTTGTCTCCGAATTTCCCTTCGGGTACAAGTACCGTGTTTCCTTTTGCGAAGAGATAACACCCGAAACCGAATTCAAATGCTTTCTTATTGTCAGTCGCTTGAGGTGTCAAATCACTGTATTTATAACCATAGAACAACCAAAACTAATCAGAAATATCCGAGTGTAAATCTTTAATTACCAGCATATTCTAAAATTTAACACTTTTCGGTTGCCATTTGTCGCTTCCCAAATTTCCACATATTTTTGAGACGTATTTCTGACGTGGAGAATTTGCGGGGCTTGTTTTTTGTCACACCGTGCAGACAGTTGACAAGGGTTTACAACCGTTTACGACAAGCGACAATAACCGCCCCGATATGCGGAAACAGTCACACTGTGTAGAAAAGCGACAATGGTTGACTTCCGTTCACATCCGTTTACCATTTCAGAGATATAGGATTGAAGAAATGAACCATTAAACGATAAAACGGTATGAAAGCAACCAGAAAATGCAGTTTTTGCGGCAAGTCCTTTGTAACCCGAAGCGGTATGCAAAGATATTGCAGTGAGGCTTGTCAGGCAGAAGCCAAACGAGCCAGAGTGATGCAGAAGAACAACCTCTTCAAAGTCGCCCAACCCTTGATGGAGATACAGCATCAGGAGTATCTCACCTTTTCCAAAGCAGCCATCCTCATGGGCTGTTCCCGACAGTACATTTACAAACTTGTAGCCATCGGCAAGCTGAAAGCCTCACGCATCAGCAACCGCATGGCATTCATCCGCAGAGCCGACATCGAGCAGATGTTGGAGGGCAATCCCTATCACCGCATCCTGCCCGGCAACACCTCCACACCAAGGAAATCATCTTCATCTTCCTTACCTGCCAAAAGAGAAAAAAGGGAAAAGGAAAGCGAAGAAGTGTTGGACTTCTATTCGGGCGAGGAGGTGATGTCCCTTTTTAAGGTAAAGCAGTCATGGCTTTACACTTCCGCCAAGCGTAACCATATCCCCATCTGCCGTATCGCAGGAAAGAACTATTACAGCAAGAAGCATATTGACGAGTTTTTCGGTGTGGCAGTTGATATTAGCGAAATTACCGACTGGCTACTGACCGAGGAGGTGGAGGAACTGTTCGGCATGAAGCCGACCGCACTCCGTGCCTACACCTATCGCCATAAGATACCCACTAAAAGAGAGTACGGGCGTACCTATTACTCCAAATCACATTTGAACGAACTCCGCAGAACTGACCTTGTGAACGATGAACGCTACTATACCGTTGAGCAGGTGCAGCAAATCTATGGTCTTTCGTCAGCCAACATCTGCCATATCGTCAAGGTGAAGCACATCGAAAAGATAAAGGTGGGTGTGAAAAACCTGCTTTTGCGCTCAGATGTGGAGCGTGTCATGGCTGAAAGGAACAAATAACCGTGAAAAATCGGGATTATCGAAAATTATTTCAAAATGATGTATCGTGGAGGTATTCACGGATATTTCACGTTGTTCCTTTGCCATCGGAAACATGGATACAACTCCAAAATGTATACAACCAATTAAAACATAATTATTATGAGTAAATGCAAAACAGTTACCTTGCGTAAGCGCAAGATTAAGAACGGGACACAGTATTCACTATGCCTTGACTACTATCCCGGCTACCGTGACAATGTCACCATGAGAGTGATTACACGTGAAGCCTTAGGAATTTACATCTTCGCCAAACCTGCAAACCAGCAGGAACGGGACTTCAACGCACGCATGATGAAGAAAGCGGTCATCCTGCGCAACCAGCGCTACGAAGCCATTTTCAATGAAAACAACGGCTTTTTTGACAAGACCAAGATGAAGGGCGATTTCCTTGCCTATTTCAAAGGACTGGCTGACCGCAAGAATATCAAGTGGCAGCACGTATACAAGCATTTCCAGCGGTTCGTGAACGGCAAATGCACCTTTGAGGAGGTGGATGTGGATTTGTGCCGCAAGTTCATGGAATACCTGCTTGATGCACCCCAATCCATCCACACCAACCAAAAGCTGCACATCAACTCCGCAGCAGGCTATTGGTCAACTTTCCGTGCCGTGCTGCACACCGCCTACCGTGACAGGAAGATAAAGGAGAACCCAAACGGCTTCTTAGACCGCATCGAGTGCATTCCCACCATCAGGGAGCATTTGAGCCAAGAGGAACTGATACGGCTTGCCGAAACACCCTGTGAGGAGGAGGTCTTGAAAAAAGCTTTTCTTTTCGCCTGTCTTACGGGACTGAGAAAGAGCGACATCAGACAGCTCACGTGGCAGCAGATACAACCATACACCAACGGCAGGATGTTCGTTACCACCCGTATGCAGAAAACCAAAGAAATAGTGCATAACCCCATCAGTGATGAAGCCTATGGACTGCTGGGAGAACGGGGCGAGGGACTTATCTTTGAGGATTTCAAGGACAAGATGCTGCAAGGACCACTCCAACGGTGGCTCACGGCAGCAGGGATAACCAAGAAAATCACCTTTCACTGTACCCGCCACAGCTTCGGAAGCCTGCACGTGGAAATGGGAACGGACATGGCTGTCATCCAAGCCTATCTCGGACATAAGAACATTACCACCACACAAATCTATTCCAAGATAGCAGCGCAGCAGATGTGTCAGGTGGTGGACAAGATAACCTTGAAGCGCAAGGAGGCATAAATGTCTCACATTGACAGGTATTCAGAGGGGCGGTTATGGCTACAAGGCTATAATCGCCCCTCTATGTTTTTGGCTTGATGCCACCATTTATAAGCCCCTCAGAGTATGAAACAGAGTATGATATGATGACATTTCGTGAAATACATTGAAAAAGACCGTTCTAACCGCAAATAACGGGCAGTAATTGGGAAAAATAGCATTAACTTTGCACAAAATAATACAGGAACATTCAATCTCTCAACGAAATATGGAATCATCAATCAAGGACAAATACATCATCTTGGGCTTTGTCGGCTTCGCCATCGTCCTAATATCTTCCATTGCCACGCTGGTAATAGCGGACAGCTTCAACCAAGACAACTTTGTCAGGTGGATAGTATTCGTATGCTGTAACCTGTTGGGATGGTTGCTCTATCTCTCCTTTCAGACACTTATCTTTGATACATACGAAATCTACAAAATCAAGTTCGGCAAGAAAGAAACGATTGCCGAAGCCATAGAGGTGCAGGAAGAACTGTCACAAAATACACTTGAAGAAGCCACATCTGTGCCTGGACCTACATCAGTCCCTGAGCCTGTACCCGAATCATCCCCGACAAAAGAAGAGACACTTATCCAAACACAACCGATAGAGCTTACTATCGCCCCGGATCTTCACGAAAAGAACCGTGCCAATTACGCAAGCAGAGAGCAACGGGAAAAGGAAGAGCGCATCCGCATGGTCATGGAGTATTGCCATTATTACCTGCCTCGCATTGCCGACCAAGAAACCGTGAACCACATCTGTACTGAGGTGGACAAATGGATGAATCTTAACACTTATACCCCGAAGCCCATACAAAGACCGTTTACCAAAGACATCAACAACATTCCACTCCGTCACTTCGTATGGAATATCTCTGAGCGTTTCCTGTACAAGAGATACTACAATGGGGATAACCGTGCCAAGTTCATCAAAGCCCTTTTCCCGAAATCGTTTGCTGATACAGACTTATCAACCATCAAGAATTTCAAGGTAGAGCCGTTAAAGACGGAAATTCCCATTGATGAACCCGAAAACGGCAAACTTGATTTCCACTATCCCGAGGATTATGTGCGGAATTAGGATAATCACGACACCAACGACAACCATCCGGTAACTCATAACCGCCTGTTTTACATCGTTTCCCGAGTAATTTTACCCGTCATTTATGGCTGGGCTTAATTATTCGGGAATTATTTTGCAATGACGTGTCGTGGAGATATTCACGGATATATCATTTCAGTCCTTTGCGCCAAGTCTTACAAAAGAGACGAGTACGCGAATGGAAAAATCAATTCTTACCTTCAACGACCTCCCCGAGGTTGTCGCTCAGCTTCGAGACGAAGTGATGAGCCTGAAAAGCCTGCTCGCCGAGCAGCGCAGTGTGAACAATGCCAAAACGGTGGACACCCACGTGCCCATGTCTGTGGACGAGGCAGCAGAGTATTTAGGTATCCCTAAGGGTACGCTCTACATGAAACTGTCAGAAGGGACAATCCCTGCCACCAAGCCCGGCAAACGCTATTGCCTTTACCGTGACGAACTGGACAAGTGGCTGGAAACCGCCCGAAAGAATCCCATACCGTTGTCAGACGAGGAACTGAACAAGTCCTTATCCTCTTCCCACCGTCGCAAGCCCAACCCACGTAACTGGTGAATGATATGGAAGAGGATAAGAACTATATCAACCTGATACGTGGCGACCTCACAAAAGCATCCCAAGCGCATAACGGTATGCCCGACAGTGTAGGCATGATGAATATCAAGACGGCAAACCAAACCATTCTTGAAGCATCGTTATTGCCTACGCCCCGTGCGCTGTGGGACAGCTTTTGGTACGAGGGGGAACTCTCCTGCTTGTTTGCCGATTCCAACGTGGGCAAGTCCATCCTTGCCGTGCAGATAGCCGACCGCATCGCCCGAACCGACAATGTGCTGTATCTGGACTTTGAACTGTCCGAAAAGCAGTTCCAGCTCCGCTATACCAACGAGCATGGAGAGCTCTACACCTTTCCCGACAAAATCTATCGGGTGTCTATTGACTGCAACCAGCTTTTGGATGCCAACTTTGAGGAAGCTATCATAGGCGGCATTGAACAGATGGCTGTGCAGACCGACTGCAAGATTTTCATCATTGACAATCTTACCTACCTGTGTTGCGCCATGGAGAAAGGCGATGCCGCAGGACGGCTGATGATTCAGCTGAACAATCTCAAAAAGAGATATGCGCTCTCTATCCTTGTCCTGGCACATACGCCCAAACGCTCTTTGGATTGTCCCATCACATCCAACGACCTTGCCGGAAGCAAACGGCTCTACAATTTCTTTGACAGCGTGTTCACCATTGGAAAAAGTGCCCAAGACGGAGGGCTTCGCTATGTGAAGCAGCTTAAAGTGCGCTATGGCACGTTCTCTCATGATGCGGATAATGTAATCGTTTACGAGATTGACAAGGTGGATGCTTTCTTGCAGTTCGTGTTCAGGGGCTATTCCACGGAAAAGGAACACTTGAAAAAATTGGGCGACAATGAATCAAGCCAAAGGGATTGCCAAATTCTGCAACTCTCCCAATCGGGCAAGTCCGTCAGGGAGATAGCCTCACAGGTGAATTGTGGCAAGTCCACCGTAAACCGTATCATCCAGCGCAGCAAAGAGAGTAAAAACGCAGGTGTCCCAAGTGTCCCACTGTCCCAACCCTTAGAGTGTGGGACAATGGGACAGGATGGGACAGCCGACAATCAACCATCAAAAACGGACTAAGCTATGGGCAATTATTCATTACAGAAGTATAAAGGAACGGCAACACGGCATACCTGCCCCAAATGCGGAGACAGGCATTCTTTCGTCTATTACGTGGACGAAAATAATGTGCCGTTGCATCCATCGGTCGGCAGATGTAACCACGAAAGCGGTTGTGGGTATCACTACACTCCGAAAGAGTATTTTCAAGAGCATCCTGAACACAGAACTACCAATGATTTCTCTTTTGACAGGCAAAGAGCAGAGCAGAAGAAAGTGAAGCAGCAAAGTAAGCCGACAGCCATCGGCTATATTCCCCCTCACTATGTGGAGAAGTCGCAAAGCGAGCGTAGCAATTTCTTCCGTTTCCTCTTCACACTCCTTACTTCCTACTATGGCGACAAGGCGAAAGAGGTGTTGAAGCGGTTGTTGGAGGAATACCGTTTGGGGGCTACCCGTGACGGCTCTGTTATCTTTTGGCAGATAGACAGGACGGGCAAGGTACGCACGGGAAAGGTGATGCAGTACAATCCCGAAGACGGACACCGTATCAAGGGAGGACAGACATCGGCAGTGAACTGGATACACAGCATATTGAAAAAGCAGCGTGTGTTGGCAGAGGATTGGCAACTATCCCAATGCCTTTTCGGGGAACACTTGTTGAAAACGCATCCCGACAAGGTGGTGGTCTTGGTGGAATCCGAGAAGAGTGCCGTTATCGGTTCTGCTATCTTCCCCGATTATGTATGGCTGGCTACGGGTGGTAAGAGTCAGATGAGAGAAGAGAAACTCCGTGTACTGTCAGGGCGAACCGTGCTTCTCTTTCCCGATGCCGATGCTTATGCCGAGTGGAAACAGCGAGCCGAGAGCATGTACTTTTGTAAGGTGGTGGTTTCGGACATCATCGAAAGGAATGCCACCCCGAAACAAAAAGAAGCCCATATCGACATAGCCGATTGGATTATCTTTCAGATACGGGAGGGCAAGGTGATGAGTACAGCCAACCACTTGGTCGAGGCTGAGAGAATCCTCCAGCGGATGATAGAGAAGAATCCCGTCCTGCAAAAACTGATAGACGATTTAGACCTTGTGCTGGTCGGTGCATCTCCAATCGGCAACGATGATGAAAAACCTCCCTGACGGAGGAGAGCGGAAGCCGTAGGCTGGAGTTTGCAGACAATGGCTTGCCATTGATATAGCCCACTATAACTACACGCTCCGCTTACGTAGTTGTGGGCTCTCCCGAGGGGATTAGGGTTTTACCCTAATGACCCACTCAGGGCGTTTCTCCCCTGAGAACCCAGAGCAAAGAGTGACCCTCTCTTTGCAATCTCCGCTTATGGGTTGCACCCCTAAGAACCCCATGCGTTTACGGACAGCGGAAAAGCAAACAATAAAGTACAAACCCAAAAAACAAGTATCTATGGCAACAAAATCAAGCATACATATCAAGCCCTGCAATATCGCATCGAGTGAGGCTCACAACAGGAGGACTGCCGAATACATGCGCCACATCGGAGAGTCCAGAACCTATGTGGTTCCAGAACTCTCCACCGATAATGAGCAGTGGATAAATCCCGACTTCGGCAGTCCGGATTTGCGGATGCATTATGACAATATCAGACAGATGGTAAAGGAAAAGACCGGACGTGCCATGCAGGAAAAGGAGCGTGAACGCAAAGGCAAGAACGGTAAAATAGTCAAGATTGCGGGATGCTCCCCCATACGTGAAGGAGTGCTGCTTGTCAGGTCGGACACCACACTGGCAGACGTGCGTAAATTCGGTGAGGAGTGTCAAAGACGCTGGGGAATCACACCGCTGCAAATCTTCCTGCACAAGGATGAAGGGCATTGGCTGAACGGTCAGCCGGAAGCGGAAGACAGGGAAAGCTTCAAAGTCGGGGACAGATGGTTCAAGCCGAACTATCATGCCCATATCGTTTTCGACTGGATGAACCACGAAACAGGAAAGAGCCGAAAGCTCAATGACGATGACATGATGCAGATGCAGACCCTTGCATCCGACATCCTGCTGATGGAACGCGGGCAGTCAAAGGCTGTCACTGGTAAGGAGCATCTGGAACGGAACGACTTTATCATTGAGAAGCAGAAAGCTGAACTGCAACGCATGGATGCAGCCAAACGGCACAAAGAAGAACAGATAAATCTTGCCGAGCAGGAACTGAAACAGGTGAAATCAGAAATACGCACTGACAAGTTAAAGAAGACAGCCACCACGGCAGCGACAGCCATAACTAGTGGAGTTGCTTCTCTTTTCGGGAGTGGAAAACTGAAAGAACTGGAACGTGCCAACGAAAAACTGCAAGACGAGGTTTCAAAACGGAACACCAATATTGAAAAATTGCAGAGCCAAGTACAGCAGATGCAGAAACAGCATGATACGCAAATCCACAATCTCAGAGAAATGCACAGGCAGGAACTTGACATGAAAGAAAAAGAACTGTCACGGCTCGCCAGAATCATAGACAAGGCTTTCAGGTGGTTTCCGATGTTCAGGGAAATGCTGCGCATGGAAAAGTTTTGTGCCATGCTGGGATTCTCTAAAGAAATGACTGAAAGTCTTATAGTCAAAAAAGAAGCCCTGAAATGTAGCGGTAAAATCTATTCCGAGCAACACAGGCGGAACTTTGATATAAAGGATGATATTTTAAGGGTGGAAAATGACCCTGACGATGAAAGCAGGCTGAACCTGACAATAAACAGGAAGCCGATTGCCGACTGGTTCAGGGAGCAATGGCACAGGCTTAGATATGGAGCAAGAGTGCCGCAACAGGAAGAAAGAAAAAGTAGAGGATTCAAATTATAATAGAAGCAATTTGATTAGTAATCTAAAAGCACTCCGATAACGATTAGAGTGCTTTTAGATTGTTTATCATTAATTATCAAAGCAAGTGCAGTTTAAGATTTTACTGAAGTTTGCATTAATAAAGAATATACTACAGCTGATATATGCGCAACATATTGTGACGCTTGTGATTCATTTCCCTTGAAATCCTTAACAAATACCGCTAAGGTATAACTGATATTATTAGGCAGACATATATAGGCAACATCATTGTGAGCTGCAAGAACACCATTTTCATTAACATAACCTGAACCTGTCTTATGCGCTATAACAACCCCTTCTTTATCAAGAAGTGGAGCTGCTATCCTATCTACACCTGTTTTGCATTCTTTTAACGTATTCTTAATGAAACTTTGTTTCTCATCATCGATAAGACCTTCAGTAAACAAACGATTCATCAACATTGCAGCACCAAGAGGAGATGTATAGTTAGAGTAAGCCTTGTTATGGTCAGCCGACATTTCCTCTTCCGTATAAGCTATCTGAAAACTTGAACGAGGAATGAGTGTGGCTATAAAACTATCTGTTTGAGCGACATTAACCATATCCTTAAACATAAGGTTGCTTGCATTGTTGTCACTCTGAGTAAGAGTATAACGCAGCAAATCTCTCACTGTCAATGATATGACTGGCCCTGAATAATCTTTCAGCATAGGACTCCAAGTCTTTGGGTCAAGTTTATCCCTATTTATATTTACTAAGGTATCAAGTGAAATTCCTTTATTGTCAAAGTCATTACAAAGAGCTAATGCCTGATGAACCTTAAACACACTCATCATAGGATAAACACTCTTATTATTGACCTTAACCGTATCTCTGTTATTAACAATAACCGCCACACCAATTTCGCCAGGACAAGCTGAGACAATTTGAGAAATGCTATCAGTCAAAACATTTGTTAAAGGAGGATTTGCGCTATCTTTTGTCGCTGATTTATGGAACAATGAAAATACCAAGATGAAAATGCAAACTAAAGCTATACTCAAAACTACGATTTGTTTTTTTCTGTTTTTTTCCATGTTTATATTATTTATATTTGTTTGACGAGAATATCTTTATTTGCCGACAAAGGTACATAACTTTACGGAAAAATATGTTTCTAAAATACCTTAATTCCGCAGCATAAATTCTTGTAAGAACTCCAAGTGCCTGAGAAACAAAGTTCTCAAAACACTTGGATATGTCAGAAATTTCACCTATCTTGGTGCTGTAAACATAACAAGTAAGCAAATATCTGACATGACAAAGGTAGCAATTAAAAACGAGAATATCACTTCTTTCGGTGGAATTTATCACATTATGGACGTTTTCTCAAAGTTGGGCTTTGAAAAACTTACCGAATCCGTATTGGGCAAACGTGGAAGTAGCGGCAAGGCATTCAGCCATGGAAGTATTTTCGGCTCTCTCTTCTTCAGCTACCTTTGTGGTGGAGAATGCCTTGAGGACATCAATGCACTTATAGGGCAGTTCAAGCAGAGACCTGATACGCTGTTACCCGGTGCCGACACAGTTGGGCGCGGACTGAAGGAGCTTGCTGAAGAGAACATTATTTACAAGAGCGAAATCTCTGGCAAGTCTTACAGTTTCAACACGGCAGAGAAGCTGAACACCTTACTATTACGGATGATACGGAGAATGGGGCTTATAAAGGTGGGCAGCCATGTTGACCTGGACTTTGACCACCAGTTCGTTCCAGCCCACAAGTTCGATGCAAAGTATTCTTACAAGCAGGATTTTGGCTATTTCCCTGGTTGGGCTTCCATTGGGGGAATCATAGTCGGAGGTGAGAATCGTGACGGAAACACCAATGTGAGATTCCATCAAGAAGACACGCTCCGTCGCATTATGGACCGTGTAACCTCAGAACTTGGTGTGGTAATAGAGCGTTTCCGTGCCGACTGCGGGTCGTTCTCAAAGGATATCATCCAAACCGTAGAGCAGCGCTGCAACACGTTCTACATTCGTGCTGCCAACTGCGGCAGTCGCTACGAGAATTTCCAACAGTTGAAGGAATGGAAAGACGTTGAGGTTGGCTATGAGAAATGCGATGTCACATCCATCAGCATAGACAGCTTGATAGAAGGAAAGTCATACAGGCTCGTCGTACAGCGTAGTCCTTTGAAAGGCAAGGATGGCAGTGAGCAGACGGATATGTTCGGAGTAATATACACATACCGCTGTATCCTCACCAACGACTGGGTGTCTACCGAGAAGGACATCATTACGTTTTATAATGAACGTGGAGCGGGTGAAAAGAACTTCGACATACAGAACAATGACTTCGGCTGGTCACATCTTCCATTTTCCTTTATGGCTGAGAACATGGTTTTCATGATGGTTACCGCCATGCTGAAGAACTTCTATCTCTATCTCGTCCGTCATATCAGCGAAAAGGTCAAGCCATTGAAAAAGACAAGCAGGCTGAAAGCCTTTATCCTCCATTTTGTCAGCGTGCCAGCAAAATGGGTGAGAACGGGAAGGCAGAACGTTCTGAACCTGTATACAAATAAAACCTACTACTCAGAAGTCTTCCTTGAATAAACAGTATTTCTTTGTGGTTTTAATATTCCCCATTGGTTTGGGTGGGGGATTTTATGCTTAGAAAAAAAACAAGAAACACCGAAGCACCTCATATCAACATATAGAGTCCCAAAAAGACACCTCAACATATAAAATTTTCTCACAAGAAAAAATACTGCGGAATTAAGGAAATATATAAATCAGGGCAACCGCATCAAAATGTCAATAACCTGATAATCAATACTTGTCGATTTTGTATTAATAGGGATAAGTGGGGTGGATACAAGGATGAGAAGTTTCAACAATTTACAATATCCCCCCTTAAAAATGCATAATTTTGTATTTGTCTGAATAATAGCCTGTTGTCAAAAATCATGTTTCTTAAAAAATATTACCCGCAAGGGAAATTTGAATTATATGGGGCAAAAAATCAATTTTTATGGGGTAGTAGTTTCGATTTGGACCAATGGTTTTTTTAGGAAAATGGACAATAAGGGAGAGGAGGAGGTTGAAAACTACGTTTGTTTCCTAAGCTAACGTTATTTTGATGCGGTTGCCCTGTATATAAATAGACAGCTGTGGGGAAAATGTGGGGAAAAATTAGATAATTAAAAAGGCTAAATGACTGAAAATAATCACTTAGCCTTTTAATCCGTACCCAGACCCGTACTTCGTAATTGCTGCGCCCATCATTCAAGACTGTCAAATCGGGTCTTTCCTGTCAAGCCAATGATGCCTATGCGTATGCCAAACACATGGATTACGGATTTCTCGTTCCGTGAACAAACACTTTATCCGCAACTCTGCTATGTGGTGTATTGGCTTAACTCCATTTCTATGGGCAACACTTTTGTTGCAGATTTCAAGCAGCTTTTATCGAAATACCCATCAGTAAGAACTCGTTTATTAGGCTTTCCTCATAATTGGGAACAAGAGCCTTTGTGGAGATAAAATAATTGCCCTGTTTCTTAAAAAGCACTGGGGCAAACCAGCTCCGTCTTTAATTGTTTCCAATAAATGGATTGTTTCAAGCCCCTATAGAAAGAGAACAAAAATTCCTGTGTGAAAATTAATCTACGACAAGGAGCAAGCAAGGAGCAATATCAAACAAAAATCAATACCTTTGCAGTACATATGAGATAGACCAAAACAAAAGTGGAATATCGGAAACGAATAGCAAGGAAAAGAGAAGAAACGACCCAAGTTGATGTCCTTTTTGAGTTAATAATCAATAAAAGCGTTAAATCTTCACCTTTTAGAATGTGCAATTAAAAATAACAACCATATTTCTGACTTATTATCTATAAAATATTGAGTAATAATCGGTTGTAAATACTATCATTGAAAGTGCCCACATATGCGCTTTTGTCCACATAATGTACAAACGCGAAATGTTGTTGCACCTCATTAGGCGTAGGTTTGGGGTCATCGTGCTTACCACAAGACGTCAGTCCTATGGAGCTGGCCAGCATAGCAGAAAAAGCTATGTACTTCAATGTTGTTGTTCTCATTCTTATTCGTGTTTAGAGTTATAAAATCCCTTTTGAAAAGACGTATCTGAATTTCAAGTGGAATGTCCGCCCTGCCAACGGTTGACGATACTGATCCCAGACTTCTTTGTTCATCAGATTGTGGCATTCCAAAGCAATGGAATATCTGTTCTTGTAGGTCAATAGCAAGCCTATGTCATTGACAAAACTGCGAGGGATGCGCCGTTTCTGTAATTCGGTAAGTTCCCAGAAGTAGAAAAACTCTTCCGTGAACTTTCCGTCCCAAAATGCCTTGACATACCAATTCTTGAGTAATTGGTCACTGTGATATTCTGCTCCGAAGTTGGCGAACAAGTAGGGAATATTCGGCAGTCGCAGCCCTTTTGTCGGATTGGGGGCTTGGGTGCCCGGCAAATGCTCCAAGACATCGCGGACATCCTGATAAGTCAGATTCCCATAGGCATAGACTGTCGGCGATATATCCAATTTCAACTCGGTCTCTATGCCCTTAATATGTACCCTTTCAGCATTCACATATCCGGCTGCCATATGCTGCTTCATCAGCTTTATCATGTCGCTTACCTGCATGTAAAAGCCGTTTACCTCAAACTGTAATCGCGAAAGTCCGAGTACGTTGTTTTTGTCTATCAAGAATCCCAGATTGAAGTTGTGGCTTTTCTCAGGTTTCAATCCAGCAGCAGGAAAAGTTATGATGCCGTCACCGAACAACTCTTGCGAATTAGGGAGACGTATTGCTCGTTGATAGGAAGCCTTCAGATGAAAGCCTTTGAACGGTTCATATTTCATTGCTTCTATCCATCCGATTTGCGATGTCGTATTGCTCTTTTTCTTCGGAGCCTCAATCATCTCGTATGAAGTCAGATCCTCTATCTCAGAATGGAGATGGAAATACTTTACAGAGAGCATATTCGTCAGTTTTCTGTCTAAGAGTTTCGCTTCCCAAGTCAAACCTGAGACAACGCTGATCTTTTTGCTGGGAAATCCTCCAATGACAAAACCGGCATGTCGGCTTGCCATGTCGTCATTTGGCTGTCTGCGGGCGTAGTTAATAAGCGTATTCAGGTTCAGGTTGTGATTAGCGGACAATCTGTAATCGAAATTGATGCGCTCGTTGATTTCCAAACCTTTGTCGTTTGAGTTATGAGGCACATCTCCCGTCTCTCCCTGTCCGTTCGGGCTCGGATATATGTTTCCCTCAAAATCATGATTTACTCGTGCCGTATCCACAAAATTGTTCGTCGTATGCGAGAGGGAGAAATGAGACTCGAAGTCAAGGCAGTTGTTCAGCATTCCACTTTTTATCAGTTTGTTCTCGAGCATGAACATCCCGGATTTGTTTTCGGCATACCGGATGTTCTTCAATACCCCTTGCATCTCATTGAAACGATTATAGTACCCAAATTCGGTACTCATCTCATCGAACCAAAGTTTGCTGAAAGCGATTTTCCCTTTCAGCATATACGACCGAAAACAGTCGTGGTCTCGCTTTACCAATAAGTCCTCTCTTTCGGGAACTCTAAAAGAGTAATCATTCTTTGCAGACGTATAATAACCTCCCGCACCGAGCAGGATACCACTCTTGGGGAAGTTCTTACGAGAGAAGACACTAGCCTTGTGTGTTTGATAAGAGCCAAGTTCATATGAAGCATCTAAGTAGTCCGTACTAAATTCTTTCGTCACAATATTGACGGCACCACCCAGTCCGTCGCAACCAAATCGTGCAGGAATAATGCTTTTGTAAACCTCTATTCGTTCGATAATATCTATCGGTATCTCATCAAGCGAAAAGGCACCATCCGAAGTATTCATCGGTATACCGTCCCAAAGAATTTGAATGCGGTTCCCCTCCAAACCATGGACGATAATTCTCGAACTGCTTCCCAAGCCACCAGTCTGCCCGACTTTCAATCCAATGGTCTTGTTCAAGATGGTTTCTAAAGACACGGAGCGACCTTGCAGCTCCTTTGCGTTTATCACGGAAACAGCCTCAGGCGATTCTCTGATAATCCGGGCTTTTGTTTTTCCGAAGACCACGACATTCTCCAACGCCATTGCATCGGGATTAAGTTTTATCGTGTACCTCTTCCCATCAGAAGTTATGGTGTCGGTAGCTGTTTGATAGCCGACATAACTCACACTTAGCACAAGTTTCTGCCCGACATCTGCATTCACCCTTGCGATGCCTTTGCGGTCAGTCGTTGTGCCATCCATATATAAGGAAGAGCCCAATGCTCTCCATTGAAGTGTTGCCGATTCAATAACACTTTCCTTTTCGCTATCTATGACACGAATCTCCGTTATCTGCTTCTGAGCAAAAAGAGGAAGCGACAATAGAGAACTCATTGTAAGTATTATCCTGCATATGCAAGCCGCCTTTGAAATCAACATCTTATTCGTTCATGAAAAATCTGCGCAAAGGTGTCGGTACATCAAAGAAGTAAATACCCCTATCAAGCACATCTATACCCCTATCGAGTTGAACCGTCCTAAGCGTATCGTTTTCGGGCAGTATTATGCTCATTCGGGTTAATTTACCCCTGTGTATCTCCTCACCTTCGCCGCCATAGTTTCAAACGGAAATGGTCTAGCGAATTTCGGCCTACGCATGGCTCCCTCTTTTCACATGGTGCCCCTGTACACTTACTGTATAAGGTACTTGTGCACCACCTTGCATGGTGACTGACTATAACCTATAAGGGTAGCATGCTTAAGAGATGCGACTAAGCAGGCTTTGTGAGTGACACAACGATAGGGGCCCCAAGAGATTCGCAAACCATTTTCAATTGACGATAATGACATAGATATATGGATAAACAGAAAATCAGACCTCTCGATGAGGAAAGGGAGAGCTGCAACCTGCTCTCCAATACGGTAGTTGTGCTGCACCTTGTATTCGGCACGCTTCCCCTGTTGTTCGTGGTGTGGGCGGTGGACAGGCTGATGGGCAACACACTCACTCCTGCAATGCTTTGGTCGGTCGGAGTGGCGATGGTATTGTTTGCCTTGTTTCGCGGCGTGTTTTATGGAATTTCGATTTGGCGGGCTCATCACTCGGCTTATAACGCCCTCACCCGATTGCGAATGCGCATTGTGAGTCACTTGCAGCGGTTGCCGATCGGTTTCTTTCAGGAGCGGAAGGTGGGTGACTTGGTGAACATCATCAACCACGACGTGGAACAAATCGAGATGTATTTGGCACATGGGCTGCCCGAAATTCTCTCTGCGACGCTTTTCCCTGCTTTGCTCTGGGGTATTGTCATGGTGTTGGACTGGCGACTGGGATTGTCACTCGTATTGCTGCTACCGTTGGCGTTTCTCTTGCAGATGACAGTCAAAACGCTTTGGAGAAAGAGTTTCCAACACTTTATGGAAAGTACGCAGAAGATGTCGGAAGACCTTTTGGAGTATGTGGCCACGATTCCGGTCATTAAGGCATTCAGCCACGAGGAGACCCGGACAGAGCGGGTTCTCTGTGGCATACGCGATTATATCCGCCGGGTAACGCGGAGTATGTTCAGCGTGACCGTGCCGATGACGCTCATAACGATGTTTTTAGAGGGTGGTATCGTGGTGATGACGCTCGTCGGTCTGTGGTTGATGGCGTCGGGCGAGCTGACCGTGACACGCTTCATCCTCGCCCTGATATTGGGCGGACTGTTCTCGTCCTCCTTTGCCAAACTGGCCACGTTCCAGCATTTCCGAATTGTCTATGGGCAGTCGCTGGCGAGGGTCCGATCGATTACCGAAGTGCCCGTAAAGGATACGGCAGACCGGGATACGGACGCTATGCAGAGCGATGTCAGCTTTGAGCACGTTACGTTTGCCTACCCGAATAAGAAAGACCGTGCATTATCCGATGTCAGTCTGCAATTCCCTAAGGGCAGTCATACGGCTATTGTGGGCGAATCGGGGTCAGGCAAAAGTACATTGGCAAGTCTAATGATGGGTTTTTGGCAACCGCAGTCGGGAACCGTTCGACTGGGTGGAGAAAATCTTGCGGAACTCTCCGAGCGCAACATTGCCGATTTCTTCTCGATAGTGCAGCAGGAGGTGTTCCTTTTCAATACGAGCATTCGGGACAATATCCGTATCGGCAAGCCCTCCGCTACACAACGGGAGGTGGAAACGGCGGCACGAAAGGCACGCATACACGACTTTATCGTGGGACTGCCCAGTGGTTACGATACGTCGGCAGGTGAAGTGGGTGTAAAATTCTCTGGCGGAGAGAAGCAGCGCATTTCCATTGCGCGTATGTTGCTCAAAGACTCGCCGATTGTCATTCTCGATGAAGCCACTGCCGCATTGGACGGGGAGAATGAGAAACTTATCCAAGAGGCTTTGGACGAATTACAACGCAACAAGACCGTCATCACCATCGCTCATCGGCTCAACATCATTCAGGATGTGGAGCGTATTGTTGTGATGGACAAAGGTCAGGTCTTGGCGACGGGAACGCACGGAGAATTGATGGACAGCTGCCCGCTGTACCGCAACATGACAGAAACGCAGGAGCGTGTAAACAGATGGCAACTGAAAGAAGAGGAGACATAACGATGGTACGCAATATATTGAATGAATTGACCGCCCGCGGGGTGCAGCACCTGATTGTCTCCGCACTGTTTTTTGTGGTTTATGCCCTCTGTGGCACGGCGATTATGCTTACCGTCCTGCTTCTTATCGATCGTTATATATCGGGCGAAAGCGTTTCGCTCGTTTCCGCAGCGTGGATGCTTGGCGGTCTGCTGGTTTTGAAAACCATCTCCAATGCCATAGCCGATATGAGTAAGCACTTTGCCGGCTTCGACCTCGTGGAGCGTATCCGCGAGAAAATCATTTTGAAGCTGAAGAAGTTCTCGCTTGGTTTCTACACCAATGAGCGGCTGGGTGAGATAAGCACCATCATCCACAAAGACGTGGACAATATGGAAATGGTGGTGGGGCATCTCTGGACACGAATGTCCGCCGATTTCATTGTGGCACTGATACTCGGCATCGGACTGTTCTGCGTAGACTGGCGTATGGGATTGGCGATGGTTGCCTTCCTTCCTGTTGCTCTTTTTTCCCTTTATCGAGGCATTCGTTCGGGTATGAAAGCACAGCAGGAGACACAAGACGGTCTGGCGGATATGGTCAGTCTCTTTGTGGAATATGTCAAGGGCATACCCGTGCTGAAAGTATTCGGAGGAAAGGGCATGTTTCGTGACAGACTCGATCGTTCCGTTCATGAGTTTGGAGAAAGCAGTAAGAAGACCTCACGGCTGGCAGCTGTAAGCGTGGGCAGGTATGTCTTTCTCATTGAGCTGGCTTTTGCGCTGATGGCTACGCTTGGTCTTTGGTGGAGTTGGCGCAGTGAACTTTCCGTTTTTGCTTACCTGATGTTTGTCATCGTCTCGAGGGAGTTCTACAAGCCCTTTATCAACATGGAGAGCCACTGGCTGAACTACATCAAGGTAAAGGACAGCTACGGACGCATCTCCCGCTTGTTAGATGCACCCTTCATCGCCAATCCCGGCCAACCGAAAACAGTTGAACGCTTCGACCTCTCATTCGAGGGTGTCGGCTTCTACTATGAGGAAGAAGGCTTTGAGATGAAGGATCTCACGTTCAGCGTCCCCGAACAGACTGTAACGGCACTTGTCGGCTCATCAGGCTCAGGCAAGACGACCCTCACCAATCTGTTGCTCCGCTTTTGGGAACCGCAGGCGGGTAATATCCGCATTGGAGAGGTGGATATTCGGGAGATGGACTATGATTATCTGCTCAGTAAAATCAGTGTGGTGATGCAGAACGTCATCCTCTTTTCCGATACCATCGCCAACAACATCAAGGTGGGTGATCGCAATGCCACGCAAGCGGAAATCGAGGAAGCCGCACGTCGGGCGATGATACACGACTTCATCGTTGGCCTACCTGATGGTTACGAAACGAAAATCGGAGAGAACGGCTTGGGGCTGTCGGGTGGACAGAAGCAACGCCTCTCCATCGCCCGTGCGTTCCTCAAAGACGCTCCCATCCTCCTGTTGGACGAAATAACGAGCAATATTGATCCCGTCAATGAGTACAAGATACAGCAGGCCATGTCTGCCCTTATCCGCAACCGCACGGTTTTGGTCATTGCCCACCATCTGCAGACCATCCGCAACGCTCATCAGATTATCGTGATGGACAAGGGACGGCTTATAGAGAGTGGTACCCACGCCGAACTTGAAGCGAAAGATGGGGTGTACCGAAAACTGCTGTAACCTAAGAAAATGGACGATTGGGGGATAGAAAGTAAATGCTAATCCCAATTCTCGAATGCGTGCTTCTCCGCCTTACCGTTTCCCGCCTTCCCTATAATTCTCCTCCAAGATCCTTTCGAGATCCGAGGCCTTGTAAAGGATTTTACCGGCAAACTGTGTGTAGGGGATGATCCTCCGATCGCGATAGTCCTGTAAAGTGCGAGGGCTGGTGTAGAGCCGTTCGCAAACCTCCTTGCCTGTGAGGAAATGCTCG
>ERZ773043.570-NODE-570-length-21412-cov-3.949759_pt1 | contig 21412 bp, 14 predicted proteins | sample MGYA00580636_ERZ773043 | MGnify/ENA primary metagenome ERZ773043 (study PRJEB29015, sample SAMEA2737992) | human oral metagenome | biome: human oral; feature: human-associated habitat; material: dental | place: China | collected 2065 ...
TGTGTCTGCCAGCCGATTTTATCGCAGGAAAAATGATGCTCATTCGTGCAATTGTTCTGGGCTTGCACCTCGATATTATCAGACCTTCATCTATGCCGCTATCGCTCACCAATAAAAATTACGATTTCTGTGCAATGATTCCTTTACAAGCAGCAAAATCTCTTACCGATTTACCTCGTGTAAAAAAACTAATTTTAGGCGGAGCTTCTATTGATGGTGAGTTAGAAGCTAAATTACAGAATATTCCCACAGAAGTGTATTCGTCTTACGGAATGACTGAAACTATTTCGCATATTGCGATGCGCAGGGTAAATCACACGATGGAGCACGAAACTACCTATAAAGCAATGCCTAATGTTACGTTTACCCAAGACGACCGCAATTGTTTGGTAATAAATGCACCTTTGATTGCCGACCACCCTGTGATTACTAATGATATTGTAAATCTCATATCGCATAGTGAATTTGAGTGGTTAGGGCGTTTTGACAATATTATCAATTCGGGAGGCTTTAAAGTCTTTCCAGAAAGTGTAGAGCACAAGATTAAGAAGTACATCAAAGGTGATTACTTTATTACTAAAGAACCTGATGATGAGTTAGGGCAACGAGCAGTGCTTTACGTACAGGGTGAGGAGAAGGATTACCCTACTTTGGCACACGATATTTATATGGATAAAGATATGCTGAAATACGAAGTGCCCCGCCAAATCTATTTCGTTCCTAAGTTTGTGTATACCGATAATCAAAAGCTAAGAAGGGACGAAACGGTTAAGAAATACAAGAAATAAGATGAAACTCAAGAGATTTATCCCTTATATATTGCCTTATAAGAAACAGGCAATACTGAACATATTTTTCAATATTCTTTATTCACTCTTTAGTGCACTTTCGTTTGTGGCACTTATCCCGATGCTTGATGTACTTTTTGGCAAAGCGCGAACAGTAGCTGAAGCTCCTGTATATTCGGGTAATTTGTTGGATTTAGGGAGTTATGGTAAAGCCTACTTAAACTACAAAGTAGGAATTCTTGCGGGAGAAAATACTATTTGGGCTCTTGGAATAGTGATTGCTTTGGTAATTTCACTCTTCTTGCTGAAGAATATGTTTAGCTATTTAGCTTCTTTTTTCATTACTTACCTTCGCAATGGTGTATTACGCGATTTGCGTGATGCACTTTACAAAAAAGTTGTAAGCCAACCGATAGCATTTTTCTCAGAACAACGCAAAGGTGATATTATGTCGCGTATGGTAGGTGATGTAAACGAAGTACAATACTCATTGCTCTCGGGATTGGAGGCTTTTGTGAGAGAACCTCTTACTATTCTCTTTTCTATTTTGGTGATGCTAGGTATTAGCGTGAAACTCACAGTATTTACCTTTGTATTTATTCCTATTGCAGCGGCAGTAATTTCGAGAATAGGCAAATCACTAAAAAAGAATTCAATAGCTTTACAACAAGAGCAAGGGCGATTTCTTTCGCTTATAGAAGAGACTATAGGGGGATTGCGCGTTATAAAGGCATTTAATGCTGAGGGTATTTTCTCTAAGAAATTTAAGGAATCTAGCAATACTTTTAACCGATTGAGCAATAAGGTAATGAACCGTCAGAACTTAGGGTCGCCAATGAGTGAGTTTCTCGGTATCCTGATGATTGCTATTTTGCTGTGGTTTGGAGGCTCGTTAGTGTTGGTAGATAAAACATTAGAGGGCACTCAATTCATTGCCTTTATGGGATTGGCGTACAATATTCTCACCCCCGCAAAGGCTATCAGTAAGGCATCATACGATATGCGAAAAGGGAATGCAGCAGCCGAACGTATTTTGGAAATCCTTGATTACGAGAATCCTATTAAAGAGTGTGAAAATCCTGTTGTAATTTCTGATTTTACCACTGCTGTAGCTCTGAAAGATATTACTTTTGCGTATGCTGAACTGCCCGTACTCAGTCATTTTTCTTTGGAAATACCTAAAGGAAAGACAATTGCCTTGGTAGGTCAGTCAGGTAGTGGTAAGAGTACTATTGCCAACCTAATCACTCGTTTTTACGATGTAAATCAGGGAGAGGTACTTATTGATGGGGTGAACGTAAAAGATATGCAAACTGCCTCATTGCGAAAGCTCATAGGGGTGGTATCGCAGGATTCTATTCTTTTTAATGATACGGTAAAGAACAATCTGCTGATAGGAAAGCCCGATGCTACTGATGAAGAACTAGTGACAGCGGCTAAGATAGCTAATGCTTACGAATTTATAAAAGACCTTCCCAAGGGTTTCGATACCAACATAGGCGATGCAGGTAGTAAACTGAGTGGCGGACAAAAACAACGTCTTAGTATTGCTCGTGCAGTACTGAAAAACCCACCTATAATGGTACTCGATGAGGCAACTTCGGCACTTGATACAGAAAGCGAGCGTTTGGTACAGAATGCCTTAGAAAATATGATGAAGAACCGCACTTCGGTAGTGATTGCGCACCGGCTTTCAACAATCCAAAATGCTGACCAAATAGTAGTAATGCAAAAAGGGCAAATAGTAGAGCAGGGTACCCATACTGAGTTGATACAAAAGAACGGTATGTATAAAAAGTTAGTGGAAATGCAATCGTTTGAGCAATAAGCTTAGGGTATAGGTGCGAGTCGCACATTCAGTCGTAGTACGACGAACATTTTTTGGTGAAAAGAAAAATTGAGTTAGCTTATAGAAAAGACGAACAATGAACGAAGGAAAGACGAACAAATGACGAAGGAAAGACGAACAATGAACGAACCTAAACCGAAGAAAAGGCGGATAATAAAACAACTACAAACAGAATTTATACTTACTTATTTAGAACTTTAGCAAGAAGAAATGAGTGTTTTTTACTTTTTTCGTACCTTTGCACCCAAATAGATTATAAACGAACAAAACTAATGAAGAATTTTATAGAAGAATTGCGTTGGCGCGGTATGATTCAGGATATAATGCCTGAAACGGAACAACATCTTATGGAAGGATTACGCGCCGCTTATGTGGGGTTTGACCCTACAGCCGATTCGTTACATATCGGGAACTTAGTGAGCGTGATGATGTTGCGCCATTTCCAAAATTGCGGTCATAAACCTTATGCACTTGTAGGAGGTGCAACAGGTATGATAGGCGACCCTTCGGGTAAATCGGTAGAACGCAATTTGCTCACTGAAGAAGTATTAGCACACAATATAGCGGGTATCAAAAAGCAGTTAGCTAAGTTTCTCGACTTTGAAAGCCAAGCTTCTAATCGTGCTGAACTCGTGAATAACTACGATTGGATGAAAGAGTTCTCGTTCCTTTCATTCATTCGCGACATTGGTAAGCACATCACCGTTAATTATATGATGGCGAAAGATTCTGTGAAAAAGCGCTTTGACCCTAATGAAAATACCGATGGAATGTCGTTTACTGAGTTCTCATACCAACTCTTGCAAGGTTATGACTTTTTGCATCTCTACCAAGAGAAAAACCTCACCTTGCAAATGGGGGGGTCTGACCAATGGGGAAATATCACCACAGGTACTGAGCTTATTCGCCGTATTGCAGGCGGAAAGGCGTATGCCCTTACTTGTCCGCTGATTACTAAAGCTGATGGTACTAAATTCGGTAAGAGTGAAGGCGGTAACGTATGGCTTGACCCCGAGAAAACTTCACCTTATAAATTCTTCCAATATTGGATTAATACTTCCGATGCTGATGCTCAGCGTTATATTAAAATCTTTACAATGCTCAGCAAAGAGGAAATCAGTAGTCTCATCGCACAGCACACCGAGGCGCCTCACTTGCGCATATTGCAAAACAAATTGGCTGAAGAACTCACCCTATTAGTACACGGACGCGAAGAGCTTGAGAAAGCCAAAAAAGCATCACAAATCCTCTTTGGTAACTCTACTTCTGCCGATTTGCGCACTTTAGACGAGAAAACTTTCTTAGAAGTGTTTGACGGCGTACCTCAAGCCGAAGTAAGTGCCGCCGATATCGCTGGTGGACTTGATATGATTGCCATTCTTTCAGCAAAAACGGGCTTCATTAGTTCTAACTCCGAAGCACGTCGTGCCTTGAAAGAGAACTCTATTTCCGTAAATAAAGAGAAAGTAGGTGAAGACTACCAAATAGGGGAAAAAGACCTTGTAGATGAGAAATTTATCTTATTACAACGCGGAAAGAAAAACTACTTTATAGTGAAGAAAGTGTAGCTCTCTATAATATTCAACTTTGCCAAAGGTACTAGCCGTGCAGACAGAAAAACTTTGGCAAAGTTTTTAACTTCTAGCTCTTAACGATGAAACTCCTCTTACCCTTTATTTTATGCTTCTTACTTATCGCTTGTAAAACAGTAGATATGACTGTGCTAGACGATGTGCCCTTTTTGGTATACCAACAACAAAAGGCAGTAGTAAAAAGCTTTCGGTTGCATTTTTTAAAAATAGATACAAATAGACAATCAATGAAAGTAAGCACCCAAGAAAAGAAACACCCTAATCTTCTTCTATTATATGTACCCCAAAGAGATTACTAAAAATCTCTTTTACTTTTATAAAATCACTTTGTCGTACAGCTAAATGTAACACACAGTTTTCGGTGAGCAGTTGATGAGTGATGGTGAGGTTTTGCTCTTTTACTACCCGCATTACTTTGTTCATCAGTGGATATTCAAAACTGATGATAAGTTCCTCGGTAATGAGCTTTTCTACAATTTCTACTTCTTGCAAGGTGAGTTGGGCAGTAGTTTTGTAAGCCTGCACCAATCCGCCTACCCCTAATTTAATTCCTCCGAAATAGCGCACTACTACCACCAGTACGTTAGTAAGTTCAAATGACTGTATTTGTCCATAAATAGGAATCCCTGCTGTATTGTTAGGTTCACCGTCGTCGTTAGTGCGATAACGCTGGGTAGTGCCATATCCCAATTGCCACGCATAACACCAATGCCGTGCCGAGAAATGTTCTTTCTTCACAGCTTCGAGATGCACCTTTATCTCCTCTTCAGAAGTAATCGGGAAAGCATAGCCTAAAAACTTACTGCTTTTCTCCTTAAAAATCACCTCTTCTACCGAGGTTGCTATGGTTTTGTAGGTATCCAAATCAGCTAATTATTGAAAGGTATATTTCACTGAAAGTCCTGTGCGAATAGTCGTCATTGGGAAGGCAGTTGAGATAGCCGATTTAGAGAAATTGTATTGGAAATAATACGATGCCAAAAGGTTACGAGTAAGAGCATATTCGGCAGTGAGGTTACCCAACCACGAGGTTTGTCCTGCTGTTACTTGGTTGTTGAATATTTCCATATTGCGTATTACCGTAAACTCATTGAGGTAAGAAAGAGTGCCTTTCAGTACTAAATCGCTCTTCAAGGTAGTGAGATTACCATTTACTCGGGTAACGAAACGCAAATCTTTAAATCGGTATCCTACCCCGAATTTGTATTCGCGTTTGAGAATCTCAGTTAGGTAATCATTATCTAAACTGATAGAAATAGTACGGTCTCGGTTGAATTCTGCCAAGAAGCTCATAGAGTTTTTGAATTCCATATCTGCCCTAATAAGCGGATTGAATTGCTCAGCGAGCGTAACAGTAGAATAGAGTTTCTCATTGAGAAAATCGCCTGCTACGTTCGTTTTATTAGGGTTAGCCGGTTCATATTCTAAGTTAGTGCGAAACTCACTAAGCGAGTAGCTAGCACGATAACCGTGTGCCAATGAGAAACGACGGAAAGTATTCTTGATAAACTCTACGCGCATTAGTCCGGTATAGCGTATATTCCACTCAGGGATAGGAATATTTTTGAAAGCGTCAAGCGATACGCCACTGGCGCTACTTCCTGAATAGGCTGCGAAGAAAGCAGGTATCATCACTGCTTGGCTCTTTTTGCTATAACCTATAGGGTAACCTTCTGCATCTACGCTAGCTGGATTCAAACCGCGCGCCTCAGCCAAACGACGTGCTACGGTAAGTCGGTTTTCTTTGAAACGTTCAAAGGCTTCCGACTTGTATTCATCAATCTTATTAAAGGTAGTAGCTATCAAGTTGGTAGAGATATTGAAGCTACCTACTTGGTTACCTACTAATGGATTATAAACAAAGTTGCGCACTTCAAAGGTTTCAGTATAGTTCTCGGTATACTGACGATTAGCCTTTAAGTTGATTTGCAAATCAGGAACAGGTTGCAAATTAGCCGTAAGCAATAGTTGTCTTTCTTGTGATTTGATGTATTGGTCGTTGAAATCAGGGAACTCAGTAAGGTAACCGCGTTTTGCCATCTCGTAACGCAAGTCAGTTTGGTCGCCAAACATAAAGCCTGCCGATGGTTTAAAGGTGCCTAAGAAGCCTACTTGTTGCGTATATCCTGGTATGGTGCGAGCATTGGTAACTGAGTAGTTCACTCCTACTGTTTTGAGCATTGTCAAGAAAGTTTTAGCTACACTGGCTTTTTCTCCTCTTGGAGTAGCTTTTACGCCTAAGTAACGATACAGCTGGTCGAAAGTAAGGTTTGCTGTAAAGTTATGCGTATTGCCGTTTTGCAAGGTGTTTACTTCTTGGCGTGCCAACTGTAAGAGAGTTTGTGAACCGCGCTGATAGTCGAAATCACCAGAATAAGTATAGTTAGCTTTCATAAATTCAAAGAAAGGAAACTTACTAAAAGGCAAATCGTAGTTCACTTGAAACTTCGAGAAGAAGTGGTCTGGAGTTCCTAAATCCCAGAAATCTGACCAAAGTGATACTTCTTTATTAATGCCTGATATATCCCCATTGCCATCGTACACATAGTAATTGCGAATGATACTGTTATTAGTGGCATTGAAGTTCAATCGCAATGATTTAGTCAAATTGTAGTTGATAGCGTATTGGTGATTCATCTGGTAATTGCGCTGTTGTAGCTCAGGGAGTGCTTTTTGCTGATTTGCATTCACACCATCAAAATGTACATCGCGGAACAATTGCTTGGTAAAAGAACGATTGATATCACTAGTAAACATAATGCTGGTAGGCAGAATGTTCAAGTTTATATCTGCTAACCATTGCCAATAGCGCTTATTAGCAAGCTTACTACTTTTCTTGAAAGGCTCTACGGCAGTAGGTTTGAAAGTATAGTTGTACATAAAGCCTGCGCGCACTTGTTGTTCATCTTCGTAACGCAACTCGTAATCGCGGTGGTTCTTCTCGTTGTAAGCGTAGTTAAAAGTAAAGTTCTCTATGTTGTAAATACGGTTTTTCTGTCCTTCGCCTAAGTTTTTCTTCACCCCGATGAGGTTAATACCGCGTCTTAGTGTATAATCTTCCGCTTGTTCTTTAATAATTTCTCGCTCGCGTGCGTTTTGCGCTACGTCCAATCGGTCTTCTAATTTGATGTCTTGATATACGGGGTCGTACTCTGGGGTCGAGAGTTTCTGCGAGTGATTCAAGCCTACCGGTATTTGCATATTCCACTTAGGAGGGAGCAGTTTACCCGCATTGATGTTCATCATTACATCGTATTCGCGGGTACTTTCTAAGGCGCGCTGATTAGGAGCTTGGTCTACCGCTCCAAAACCTACGGTATGCATACGCCCTGTAGCCGAGATGTTCATTAGTTCAGAGGCATTCGCATCAAGAGAGCCTACGGCTGCCCAACCGCCGTGGTTTTCCAATTCGGCTACACGCAATTCGTTGAACCAATATTCCCCACTCAGTCCATTACTGCCCGATACGTTTTTCACCCCTATCATTACGGCTCTTACACTACCGAGCGATGGATTTCCTTTGATTACATAACGGTTTTGTCCCGCTACGTGTGGCGCACTCTCAGGTACTACATTGAAGTTTGCATCGTAGTATACCGCATCACTCATTGTTTGGTTGCGTATGCTGATAGCTTTTAACTTGGTGAGCACGTCCATTGGGATAACCAATTGGTTGTTTTGTGGCCATATCAGTTGCTCTGTCGAAGCACCCGCAGGCGTTACCTGTAAGGGTACTTCCACTTGGTAATAGTTGTCGTTAAAGTCAGTACCTACCCGCAAGAAAGCCACTGCCTGATTATCGCTCAGCGGTTTGTTCTTATAGGCTTCAGCGTGTACAAACATCTTGATATACTTGTATTGTCGCAAGTCAAAGCGCATTGCCTTGTATACCGCCCTACTATCGTTGTTTTCAAGGTTATCCACTATGTAAGATAAAGCCTGCTCGTTTTGTTCTACCAAGGTGTTGTTGGTATTAATACGCTCACGGCGTACCCCTGGCGGCATACGGTAAGGGATAGGCTGACGGGTTTCGTTCTCAATTAAGTTTACTGAATTGATTTCTACTTTGGTGCCATCATCACTTGGGTCGTCCTTATCAGTGCTGAGGGTATAGTTGTAATAACGCCAATCACCGCGAATAAGGTCAAGTGTACCAAAGCGTAATAGCATTTCTTGAGGGAAGCCTGTAAGGTACATACGCATATGGGTCATCGAGTTGATGATATCCATCTTGTCGTTGTTGTTCAATGGGTATTGGAACCCTTCTCGCCACATCTCACCGCTGGCAATCGGTATTTTAAACTGTATCCAGCGGGCACTTACTTGTTGCCCGTTAGGTGCTTCTACCGATACCACGCGAATATCATTCACATAAGGGTCAGCAGTGGTAATATTAGGTTTAATACGCACTCTGTATTCAAGGTAGTTGTTGGCGGTGTTCATCGTATAATCACCGTTGATATCTTCATAATCAGGAATTGTGGTCGAACCTCTGTTCGTATTAGTCACTGCCACAGGCGAGTTTCCTTGCGTACCATTGTAGTTGTAATAACGGTTTAAGATACCACCACTACGCGCCAAAAAGTATTCGTAGTTATCCATCGCAGGGTCGTTAGGTGAGGTAGCTACGTTATTGTTGTATATTCTCGATTCTTCGGCGTCGTTGAGTCCATCTAATCCTATATCTTGCAGAGCACGGTTAGATGAGTTGTCATCAAAAGCATATATCAGCGATTGTGCCGCAGGTACTTTACCCCAAGAAGAGGTATTAACACTTGAGGTAGAAGAAAGTCCTGGTAAGCCGTTTTCATACTGTTTCCTACCGTCTTTAAGTACGTCTTCTGATATATTTCCCAAGTTGAACACCAATTCTCCATCACCACTGTATTCACCTGAATAATAAGGATCCATTACCCAGAACTGCAAGAACTCTATGTTACTTTCTTGAAAATCCGAATAGCTCATACCGCGCATAATCCCTGCCCATTTGTCGTTTTTAGTACGAGAAGTAAAACTTGGGTCGTTGTTATAAGGACCTTTTACATTAGGGTAATAAGCTAAGTCTAAGGTAGTTTGTACTAACGATTGTCCTTGGGCTAATTGCTGTTGTGGGAAGATTTCTTCTATAAAAATACGACGCGTACTATTCTTAGAGATTTCGCTACTACTTATCTCCGAAGGCTTTTGGTTTGAATAGAACACAGGGTCTATGGTATACCACGACAGTTTGGCACGCCCATAACCATTGCGTAAGTTATTGGGGTCATCAGGCCCATTACCGTATAGGGTGCGTGAAGCTGTACCACTGCCTTGTCCAAATTCCAAAGGCGTGCTCGCCAATTTCCACGCAAGGGGCGAACGCATATCAATAGTGGCTTGTGCTGCCTCAAAGTCGTCTAAGTACACGGTAGTTTCTCCGTCAAAATCATCTGCCTTAGGGGTGCCGGCTCTTAGGTAAGCAAATTCACCTCGTATAGATAGATTCGACGGCGCATCGCTCTTAATCGTAGGAATACGGTTTACCCAGCGAGTTAGGAAAGGTAGCTCAGTAGAGTAAGTTCCTCCAAAACCGAAGATAGTATTGTTTACGGCTTCTTGCCCGTAGCTGGTCTTTTGGGTATAAGGTCGTTCGCGTAGGTTCACGATAGAACCTCCAATGATAAACTTATCGTTGAATTTGTGTTCTACATTCACGCCCATAAAGCGGGTGGTTTGCCCTCCAAAAATCAGATTGTTCTCTACTGAAACCTGTATAGGCAAGTTGCTCGCTTCAAGACTCGGATTGATAATCTCCACAATTCCTGATTGATAGTCTACTAAATAGTCTAATCCTTCAACCAGTATACGCCCACCGGCTGTTACCGTTACTGAACCACGAGGTATGTTGAAGGCTCCTAAGGATATACCTCTTCTTCCCGATGACTTATAGCGTCCTTTCATTTGGAACTTATTCTTATCACCGTCCATCTGGGCTTGGGTTTTCGTATTTTTGTATAATGAAGTATAAACGTATTTTCGTTGGTTGTCATTATAAGTTGCAGGGTCGTCGTAATTTGCACCACCACCTAAGGTGTTGTAGAGGTATTCACCAAAAGGCTCTACTTTGGTAAAGAATATTTTTCCGTATTGTTCGTCTACGGTAATGCCCGGAACAAAATCAAAGAACCCATCACCACCTGGCTGAGGGTCGTTGTATTTGTTGAGGCGGTCGAAGTTGAAGAGATTTAACAAAATGCGGTCTTCCAATCCTGTGGGCCAACCGTTATTGTTTACTTTTTCGATATAGTTAATAGGGGAGGGGTTGGAGTAGAAGATATTCATACGGAAATCTTCTGGTGAAAGCTGTGCTGAACCTACTGAATACACGTTCTTCATCATCAAATCCCAAATAGGGTCTTTCACATTTAGGCGGTTACTTTTAAGCATCTTCAACACCAAAAGGTTGTTGGTAATCGCATTGTTACCACCTCCGTAAAACTGATTGGTAGTTGCCGAAATACCGTCGTTGGCAAACTCACCCACTTGATACACTTGGCTACCGTAGGTATATTGATAAGCCACCGCCAATACCTCATCGCTACTAAGGGCTGTGTTCAGCGATATATAACCGAGTTTGGTATCTACTTTATAGTCCACTCCCTCTTCAAGTTTACGAGCGTTCTCTATAACGGCGTAGTCGTAACCCTGACTCACGTAGGAGCTGTTCGTGCCAAAACCTTGTTGTACCGTAGCCACATCGCGAATAGCGCTGGTAAGTACCGAATTTGGTGTGCCCAAACGTGTAGGGTCGTATTTGTTAGCCCCATTGGCAGGCATATTATTGGTAGTAGCATTAAAGAAACTGGCTCCTGCTTTATTTCCCAAACGCGTATTCTCCATTTTGGGTTCACCTAAGTCTTGTACAGCCAAGATATTGCGGATATTCCCCATACGGCTATTGCGGTTGGTTACCCACACCTCCAAACGGGTAATTTGTACTTTACTATTGATAAATGGGTAGTTTTCTAAAGCGCGGTCGTAGTTATCACGGAAGAACTGTGCGAGGAAGTAGTTGCGGTTTTCGTCGTAGTCAAGAGCCGAAAATTCAAACTCTGTAATAGTACCACTGCCTTGGGCACTTACGGTCTTGCGCTCCGATTTCTGTTCAGAGAAAACACCCGTGATAGTAGTGCGCCCAAATTTAAGTTCTGTCTTCACCCCGAAAAGGCTCTGCGAACCTGTGATGAGTGAGTTAGACATCGGCATTGAGATATTACCCAATTCTATTTTTTGTACGATATCGTCTTCATCAGGGGTATATTCTAATTTAAATACATTTTGGAAATCAAAAGAGGCTTGTGTGTCGTACTGAGCGTTAAGTGTTAGGCGTGTACCTATCTTACCGGTAAGCCCTAAGCTGATACGCTGTTCAAAATCTAAGCCCCACGAACTGCGGTAACGCGGACTCACTACGGGGTTGTCGTTGCGCGTATAGCGTACACCTAAATCTACCCCTACACTTCCCTGCGGAACCAGTTCTATATTGCGCCCCCCGAACACGCTTTCAAAAAAGTCAGAATTTACGTATAATTCGGGCAAGAGGTCGCGTTGCGTTTTTTTCTTATCGGCAGTATTGCTTTGGGTATCGCCTATGGCGTCCAATTTAGTTCGGTAGTATTCCTTCATACGCTCACGCAACACCAAGTTTTCATATTGTTGTACCGTGAGAAACATAGGGGTAGAAAGGTCGTAATTCCCTAATTTCTCAGTGTATACATAGCGGTCGAGCGTCGGGTTATAGGTGTACTGATGCACAATGCTTTTAGGTTGCTCTAACCCTATACGCCCAATGCCATTCCGCACAGTCGTCTCAGTTTGAGTACTCGTAGCGGTTTGGGTCGTAGGGGTTACTTGTGCTTGAACACTGAATCCTGCTAAAAGTAGTAGAAATAAGGTTAAACGTTGCTTTACTGACATCTTATAAGAAATAATTAAACACCTATAAACCAAATTATTGCTATAACGTTATAACCTCTTTTTTGGCAGATAGGTACATTATGAGATAATGTAATTTGGTGCAAAAATATAAAATAAAGTATAATTAGCAAAGGATATCACTTTTTTTCTACACCAAATGTGTAAATTATTTTTTTAAATATACTTCACCTTCACCCTATCTTATCATTATCCTACCTTCGCCTTTCAAACGGATAACCACCCCAGTTGAAATCGCCTTCTTCCTCCTAATGCGCTCTTCACTTTCGTTTTTCCTCTCTTTGTACTTCACTTAATTAACATTTTTTAACTTTTTGATATTTGCTCTTAACCTCTTATTATTAACTACTTATATACCCTTTCTATACCAATCGTCCAAGATTCGTATAAGCTTCCTATAAGCTTTCTATAAGCTAAACCTACCCTCCTTCCTACCAAAATTTAGCTGTGTAGTTCACATCTAATTTGTTAATTTGCTAATTAAAATAAGTTTCGTATCTTTGCGTTTTAAATGATAACAACCAAACAAATGGTATGGAAGAGTACATACTTACACTTGTAAATCAAACAAATAGAAATATTTTTCTCACAGGGAAAGCAGGAACAGGTAAAACTACTCTGCTACACAAAATCATCAATACTTGTTATAAAAATACGGTGGTAGTTGCCCCTACGGGTATTGCTGCTCTCAATGCTGGCGGGGTAACTATTCATTCGATGTTCCAACTCCCTTTTGCTTCTTTCTTACCAACACTCAGCAATCCCCCTATTGTGAATGAATTCTTGCGCTTCGAAAACCGATTTTCTTTGCGCAAACACTTCCAAATGCACAAAAATAAACAGCAGGTTATCCGCAATATGGAATTGTTAATTGTAGATGAAGTGAGTATGCTCCGTGCTGATGTGCTCGATGCTATGGACTATATGTTGCAGTTTATCCGAAAAGACAAACGACCCTTCGGAGGCGTACAAGTGCTCTTCATCGGCGATTTGTTACAGTTGCCCCCCGTAGTAAAACAAGAGGAATGGGAAGTGCTCAAACATTATTATAAAGGAATGTTTTTCTTTCAGTCCGAAGTCATAACTCAAAATCCTTTGCTATATGTAGAACTCGAAACCATTTACCGACAAACCGATAAGCTGTTTATCTCCATTTTAAATCACTTGCGTGAAAACCAACTTACCTCTGAGGATATCAAACAGTTAGAAAAGTATGTACAGCCAGATTTCCCTAAAAAACACCTAAAAGATTATATCACCCTTACCACTCACAACGCCAAAGCCGATGCAATGAACCAACGCGAAATGAGTAAGCTCACTTCTCCCCTATTCTCTTACGAGGCTGATATTGTTGATGATTTTCCGGAATACCTCTACCCTATCGAAAAAGTCATTCAGTTAAAAGAAGGCGCAAGAGTAATGTTCATCAAAAATGACATTTCAGGAGAACACCTGTTTTTCAACGGAAAGATGGGTACAGTGGTCTCTCTTTCCGAAGGTGAAATTACCGTGAAATTAGACGGTGGAAGGGTCATAAACGTCGAACGCTACGAATGGGAAAACGTGCGATATAAACTGAATGAAACAACCAAAGATATAGAAGAAGAGCGCCTAGGCTCGTTTACCCAATACCCATTGCGTTTGGCGTGGGCAATTACCATACACAAAAGTCAAGGGCTCACTTTCGAGAAAGCCATCTTAGATTTGGCAAGCGTATTTGCCTCAGGTCAAGCCTATGTAGCATTTTCTCGCCTGCGTTCGTTAGACGGCTTGGTATTACTATCCTCAGTAAGTGCTAATGGTATCAACAACAATGGCGAAGTGATAGGTTATGCCGAAAACAAAGCCTCCGAAAAAGAAGTACAAACCGCTTGTTATACAGGAAAAACCGAATTTTTGCAGGAGAATATTCTAAACACTTTCCAATGGAATACTCTTTTAGAAGAATGGGTGCTACACCGCAATAGTTATTCAGGTGAAATTGGCAATAAAAACCTATATAAAGATTGGGCATCACAGCAGTTAGTAAGAGTGCAAGAACTCGTTACCGTCTCCGAGAAATTCATCAAGCAACTCAAAACACTTTTCAATAATGCAACCGATGTTCAGCATATTTTCGAACGCGTAGCCAAAGGTATCACTTATTTTACACCGCTCTTAGAACAATTGTGGTATGAAGTGCTATTAGTTGAAGGAAAGATAGCTAATCAGAAAAAAGTCAAACAATTTTTCACCGAACTAAAAGAGTTAGACAATAGCCTTTCCGAGACGCTAAAGCAGCTCTTCCGCTTAGAGCAAATGGTACAATTAGCACAATCCGACCAACCCTTTGATAAAGAAAAGATACATTCAGCCAAATTAGAAACTTTGTATACTGAACTCACCGGAAAAATTAATAATATTTTAAAGAACGAAAAACTCTTTATAGGCGAATATCCTCTCTCCAAAGATGATAAACCCAAGAAGGAAAAACGCTCTACTTATGATATTACACTTCAGCTTTGGAAAGAAGGCAAAACAGTAACCGAAATAGCCAAAGAGCGTACACTATCACAGGCTACTATCTATTCTCACATAGCCAAATGCATAGAACAAGATAAAATTACTATTACTGAAGTACTTCCTGAGAAAACTATCAATGAACTGAATACAATTTTCAAAGAAAACGAAGAACTTACTACCCTGAAAAGTCTTTATGAAAAGACAGAAGAAAGATACAGTTGGGACGAATTGCGTTTATTCAGAGCCTACTTACTAAAAGAAGCTAAAAAAGCATAATAAAAAAAGGGACTTCCTCAGAAGTCCCTTTTTTCATTTTTTAAGTTATTAAAATCTATAAGTAACACCTGCTTTAAAACCTCCTGTTGCAAAAGAGTTGTGTTCTACAAACAACTCAGCATTCACACCGAAGTTTTCTGTAAAGAAGTAACGCCCCCCTGTTTGAAGACGCACTGCAAATCCTGAGTCATAATAAGGATCCCAATTGTCATATTTATAATCATTATTCCAATTGTAATATCCCAAACTTAAACCACCGTACAAATCTACGTTTGAAGGAAGTCTTCTTATGAGTTTATTAAAGTGGTAATTACTCGTAGCTAAAATACCTATATTATTGTATTTTACGCTATTGTAGTTTCTACCACGGTAAAATAACTCTCCCCCTACGGTTATTTGGTCATTAATTCCAACGTCCACTGAACCATATACCATAACCCCTGGAGTTGAAACGCCTAAACCTCCGTTAATTTGTACATCACCAGCACCAAACGACTGTGCTGAAGCTACTCCTGCACTGAGGAGTAATCCAAAAAGTAAAACGATTTTTCTCATAAATAATTACTATTAACTTGTTTTAATAATGCAAAGGTAATATTTTTATTCATAATAACAAAAAAAGACTACCCTAATTTTTAAGGTAGTCTTTTTAACACAGAAATATGTTTCTTATTTATTTTTGATTCAAAGGAGAACCTTCACGAGCGATATAAGTCAATTTCAAGGCATTAACATCTTGTAATTTCTCACGAATATCACTCACTAATCCCATATTGGTATCAGCATCTACTTTCAAAGCGGTCATAAATACATCTTTTAGTGCATCGCGTAAACCTTCTCTATAATTCAATATATAGTGGCTTACCTCCGAAACATCAATGAATTTATCATTCACTTGAATTTTAGCGTTTACACCAAACTTAGCCTGATACTTAGGAAGTGGTTTCCCTGCATAAATGTACACAACTGGGTCTTTCTTGTCCAATTTTTGTACCTGGTCTGCCACTGGCAACTTATTTTGTACCATCAAATCACTATCTTTAGATTCTGTTACTGTCATAAAGAAGAACAAAAGCATAAAGATGATATCTGGCAAAGAAGCCGTAGAAACAGCGGGCGTTTCGCCACTTTTCTTTTTTGTAAATTTTGACATATCCTTCTAATTTTAGTGTTTCTTAGGTGCTGTTTCAAGCAATTTTCTTGGGAATAGCTCCTGTAATTTCACGATTTTAGGTTCTAACGCATCTTTCCTATCTTTAGGAGTTCGAGCTGCGTTAAATTCTTCCTCTATCTGAACGTAAGGTACTTCGTTAGGAAACAAACGTCTGCGTTCACGCTCACGTAACTCATTATATGCCTTAATCAATTCATTTTGTACAGCTATATAAGTGTGATATGAAGTTTCACGGTCGTTGCGCAAAGAAATAACTGCTTTATCTGGGTTGTCTGATGATAGAGGGTCTCTTTTACCTTTACAGTAAGTACAAGAACCATCTCCATTGTTATCCAAGAAATTAAGCGCTGTTTCTTTTACGTCTTTAAGTTCCTTAACTTCGTTGTTTATTAACAACTGGTTGTACTTGTTCACTACCACTACCAATACGTTTTTCTCTTTTACTGGTGGAGGTGGTGGCGTATTTTCTTGTGGTTTAGGAGGTAACTTTACAGTAATCCCTGAGTTGCTCTCAATAGTTGTTGTTACCAAAAAGAATATCAACAACAAGAAAGCAATATCAGCCATTGAACCTGCATTTACCTCGGGTGCGGAACGTCTTGCCATAATTTCTTATTTCATTAGTGCTTTTTTCACATTGGAAGCTATAAGAGCTACTACGGCTACCGCTACCAATATGTACAAAGCGATTAAACCTGTGCTTACCCATTTTCTTACAGATTCGCTGGCTTTCTTCACTTCGTCACTGGCATTAGCTTCTACAGCTCCTGATGAGAAGATATAAGCTAAAAGAAGAACTACTACGAAAGCTCCAGTATAGATAAGCGTTTTCTTAAGTGCTTTTGGTGAAGCTAAAATGTTTTGTGCCGCTGATATGATTACTGCTAACAAAGCTATTCCTAAAAGAACATATGTGAGCACAAACAAAGCTTGCATAGTACCGTTATTGGGATCCTCTGCGTTTGTAAAGAAAGACAAAACAATCCATAGAACTACCCCAATTACGCCCAAAGCAAGAGCTCCATATTTTGCTATTTTATACATACTTAAAGTTGTTTAATGGGTGAATAAATTATTTCATTTTTCTTGCTACTAAAAGGTCTATCAATGAAATAGAAGCATCTTCCATATCATTTACGATAGCGTCGATTTTAGCAATGATGTAGTTGTAGAATACTTGTAGTATCATCGCTACAATCAAACCAAACACTGTAGTAAGCAAGGCAACCTTGATATCACCAGCAATCAATGATGCGTCCAAACCACCAGCTGAACTAATCTTATCGAACGCTTCAATCATACCAATTACCGTACCCATAAACCCTAACATCGGTGCAATAGCAATAAAGAGCGAAATCCAAGATACGTTCTTTTCTAATTGTCCCATCTGTACACCTCCGTAAGATACTACTGATTTTTCAACCATATCAATACCTTCTGATGAACGGTCAAGACCTTGATAGAAAATAGATGCAACAGGGCCTTTTGTATTACGGCACACTTCTTTAGCTGCCTCAATACCTTTGCTATCCAATGCCTCTTCAATATCGGCAATTAGCTTTTTAGAATTGGTAGTCGCCATATTGAGGTAAATAATTCTCTCAATAGCTACTGCCAAACCAATAATCAAGCAGAGCAAGATAGGAGCCATATACATAGGACCCCCTTCAATAAAACGCTCTTTAAATACTTGGTGGAAGCCTTTGCTTTGTTGCATCGTTTCAGTTGCTTCCTGAGCGCTAACCATAGCCACGTTTAAAATTAACATTGCTACTAGAAGTAGCTTAGATGACATTTTTTTCATTTGTTTAATCTTTTTAAATTGTTAGTTGATAATTTAATGTTTAATAATTATTCTGTTTTTTTTAGAAAGAAGCAGAGAGGAAGGGATTCGAACCCTCGATACGCTTGTGGCGTATATACACTTTCCAGGCGTACTCCTTCGACCACTCGGACACCTCTCTCTATGCTGTTTCTGAATGCCAAAGTAACAAATTATTTTTCTATCCCACAAGTTTTTTCTTAATTTTTTGCTAAATTTCTCCAGCTATATTTTCTTCAAACTTGATTTTGAATAGTTTATGAGAAATATTTTTTTTAAGCAAAAGCATCAATTTTGTGATTGCCGACTCGGTTGTGAGGTCTTTTCCGTCTATCACTCCCATCTTTTTGAGGGCTTCACTCGCTTCATATTTGCCCATCATCACACTGCCTCCAGAACACTGGGTAACATTCACTATATGTATTCCTTTATTAATAGCACTCTGCAGACTCTCTACAAACCACGCATCGGTAGGAGCATTACCTGAACCGTAGGTTTCTAACACTACCCCTTTCAGATTTGGGATATTGAAAATACCATTCAGTATAGGTGCAGTAATACCTGGGAACATCTTGATAATCGCTACATTAGTTTCAAAATCTTTCCACACTTCTAAGTGTTGCTTTTGCTTGCGGGGTAAAAGGTTCTCTTTCATTACCTTTAAATGTACACCACTCTCTACCAACAGCGGGTAGTTCAGCGAGGCAAAAGCTTGAAAGTGCTCGGCGTTTATTTTGGTAGTACGGTTACCTCGGTAGAGCTTGTACTCGAAATAGAGTCCTACTTCTTGTATCATCGGCTCACCATTTTCTTTTAGGGCTGCCAGCTGTATAGAGGTAATGAGGTTCTCTTTGGCATCGGTGCGCAAATCGCCTATCGGCAGTTGTGAACCGGTAAATATTACAGGTTTAGTAAGTCCTTGTAGCATAAAACTTAAAGCCGAAGCCGAGTAGCTCATCGTATCACTGCCGTGAAGCACTACAAAACCATCGTAGTGATTATACTCTCTTTCAATCACCTCAGCAATTTCAATCCAATGCTGGGGGTTCATATCCGAGGAGTCTATCACTTTCTCAAACGAGTGTACCGAGATTTCACAATCTAAGTGCGAGAGCTCAGGAATACGCTTGTAAAGATTATCAAACTCGAAAGCACGCAAGGCTCCTGTTTGGTAGTCCTTTATCATCCCGATAGTACCCCCCGTATAGATGAGGAGCACTTTTGAATTATTGGTTTCCATCGAATTTGTTCTTTACAGGATTGGCATACATCTCTAAGAACTTCTTTTGTGAAAGGTCTTCAGAATTGCTTCGGTTGTTCATTCGGCGTTCAAAACGTCGAAAATCTTTTTCGTTGTAGTATTCCTTATATATAGAGGTGTCGTTCAGCAAATCATAAGCAATATAATTCGCAGGAAACAACTTGTACTGTTGATGAATAGCTCTGTCCAAACATTCAGCTAAGGCTTGCAATTGCTTATTAAGATGCTGATGTGTGGCTTCTATAGTGTCTATCTGGTCGTACAGCGGTTGTCCTACCGAAATATGCACACGTCCTTTTTGTCCCAACAAGCCTTGAATGATGTTCTCAAAATCCTCTTTTTTAGATTTCACGTATTCTACCCCGTTATGTTGGGCAATAAGTGCGGGCAACTTCAACACATCAGTGGGGTCAAACTCATAGGAAATCGACATCGGTACTAAATTAAGTGTCTTCAGGTACTGCAAAGGTGATATATCTTCGGGAGCATTAAGGGTGAGCATCTTCAAAACCCCTTGCTGGGTACGGTCGTCGCCGTTCTTAGTGCGCCCTTCTCGTTGCGCAATCCACACATTGCGATGCTCTTCTGTAATGCAGTGGTAAATATATTCCGATACCAATTTAGAATGCTCCAAAGCCTCTCGTGGGGGCAAACTCCTATATATAATGATATTTCTGTTGAGCATCGCCAATATCTTCAAATACTTTTTCCTGAGCAAATTGTCACCCATAGCCGAAGCCGTCATCGAGAGGTGATTATCGTATAGGGCAACGTTTAATAAGGAAGTATCTAAAACAATATCGCGGTGATTGGAAACAAATACATAAGCTTTGCGCGGGTCTAAACCGTCAAACCCATCACAGGTAAATTCCGAAATACTTTTCTCAATTGCCTTAGTAACCACTTGATACATTATATCCTCCTGAAAATCTGACACCTTTTGGCAAGCAAGCAGTCGTCGCTCTCGCTCCTCAGGAGTTTCATCAGGAAATGCATAAGCCATCATCGCTCGAATCAAAGGACTATCTTTAATTTGCGACAAGGCACGTGCTACTTCGTTGTCGTTAAACGGACGTATGGACTTGAAATAATCGGTCATTTCAGATACTCTATATTCTCTTGTTTTGGATAACGAAAGGCAAAGTAACGAAATATATTTGATAATACCTAATTAAATCTTAAATATATTTGTAGCATTTTCGTCAGTAAGGCGTATAATCTCGCTTTCGGGTAAAGCATATATATCCGATAATTTCTCTACAACTTTCACTATATAAGCACTTTCGTTGCGTTTCCCGCGGTAAGGTACTGGTGCCAAATAAGGTGAATCGGTTTCTAAAACGATATGCTGTAAATCTATATTTTTTAAAAACTGGTCTATCTTTCCGTTCTTAAAAGTTACCACTCCGCCAATACCTAAATGTAAGCCGTAGCCAATAGCGCGCTGAGCTTGCGCTTCTGTACCCGTAAAGCAGTGAAAAATGCCAAAAAGGTCATCACTTTTTTCAGTTTCTAAAACCTCAAACACTTCGTCGAAAGCCTCCCGACAGTGAATAACAATAGGCAACTGATGCTTTTTAGCCAACTGTATTTGCCACTGGAAAGCCTCTTGTTGCTCTTTGAGAAAAGTTTTATCCCAATAAAGGTCGATGCCTATTTCGCCAATAGCACAAAAGAAATGCGATTGCATCAAATTCTCAACGTGCGCAAGTTCCTCCTGATAGTTTTCTTTCACGCTACAAGGGTGCAGACCGTTCATTAGGAAAACGTAGTCAGGATAATCGTTTTTCAGCTGAAACATTCGCTGGGTATAGCTCGCATCAATAGCTGGGATAAAACAACGGGTTACGCCAGCTGCTTTGGCTCGTGCAATCATCTCGGTACGGTCAGCGTCAAATTCTTCTGAATATAAGTGTGTATGTGTATCTATCATCGGTTGTCAGCCGTTAGTGTTTAGTAGTTATTTACAATTATATAGGTTAAATACATCACAAGTGCAACTCCTAATAGCCAATATTTCTATAACCTTTCTTCGCCTTATCTTCGGTATAGATTCGTCATTTATTCGTCATTTATTCGTCATTTATTCGTCATTTATTCGTCATTTATTCGTCTTTTATTCGTCTTTTGTTCGTCTTTTGTTCGTCTTTTGTTCGTCTTTTGTTCGTCTTTTG
>ERZ773043.571-NODE-571-length-21401-cov-9.896796_pt1 | contig 21401 bp, 17 predicted proteins | sample MGYA00580636_ERZ773043 | MGnify/ENA primary metagenome ERZ773043 (study PRJEB29015, sample SAMEA2737992) | human oral metagenome | biome: human oral; feature: human-associated habitat; material: dental | place: China | collected 2065 ...
ACATCCTGATCGGGTTGCAAAGGAGGCAACTATGGCGCAACGCAAGCCAGGTGAACAGAATGTTCATAATGGATCGTTTACGTTTGATTGTGAGAACGTGACAAGCAGTCTCTACAAGCTCTGGAGCCGGCTGGCTTTCACCGCTTTGGACAGATTACATGCCGCCAGCGGTTAAGCGGGATGTCCCCTTCGGCTTACGTGATATAAGGGAATATCCTGAGATGCATATTGAAGATTGAGTGTTAGGATTGCTGAAATGTGCAAGACACGAGGATTTGATAATGATCAATGAATACAAGAATCCAGTATTTTTTGATGATTCGGTGACACATGATTTCATAGTTGCTGGATGGACGGGCAGGAATGAAAGCGATGTTTTGTCTCATATCAATGAGCTGAGAAATATTGGTGTCGAGCCGCCTGAAGCGACCCCGACTTTCTGCAGGCTTTCGCCCCGGTTGTTGACGAAATCCGATGAGATTGCTGTTGTTGGGCCTGAAACAAGCGGAGAGGTTGAGTTTTGTATCATTAATCATGATGATGAAATTTATATTTCCGTCTGCTCTGATCACACGGACAGAAAAATCGAGACGATAGATATACAAAAATCAAAACAGCTGTGTGATAAGCCAGTCGGGAGGGTGTGCTGGAGATTTGATGATGTAAAAAATCATTGGGATGAGTTATTTCTTAAGAGTTATGTGGAGGGTGTTGATGGAGTCAGGCTCTATCAAGAAGGGAGTGTGAGAAACATCAAATTGCCAGAAGTTCTGGTCGAGGATTTTGGTGGGGTCTTTCCGAGGGGGGCTGTTATGTTCTGTGGAACTATACCTGTTATAGGGATGGTTATGGGTGGTTTTCGGTTTTCTGCGGAAATCGTTGATCCTGTGCTCAATAGAAGGTTGGAGCTTTCTTACAAGATAAAGGAGATTTAGTATGGAAGGTCAAATAAAAGAGCATCTTGAGTTTTTCAAGATTGACATGAATTCAGGGTGGTCAACTCCGGAAGGATATCCGGAAGGGATACAGGAAAAGATCCTTAGTGGAAAGTTGTCGCTGAAAGAGAGATTCGGGTGCAGGACGAGGCTTCTCAGGTTTGCGCCAGGAGTTTATACAACATCGCCGTTTGTTCACGATTACTGGGAAGAGGTTTATTTAATGCAGGGTGATCTCATTGTTGGAAATGATGCACGGGGGGAAGGGGGTGTTAAGTTCTATGAGAATACTTACGCCTGCCGTCCTCCGGGGGTTTTTCATGGACCTTTCAAGTCTGAAAACGGATGTGTTTTGTTGGAAATTCATTATTACGCGGCTGCTCAGGATGGTTGCGTTGTTTGAGATTTGAAGTATCTTGCTGGTTTGAATAGATAAACCATCTGAGGTTGTGATGAGTTTGCCAGAGAGTAAGCTTCGATTTCTGGTCGCTGCAGCGTGTGCTCCCATCATCTGGGGGTCTACCTATTTTGTGACCAGTCAGTTCATGCCGTCAAATATTCCCTTGACCATTGCGGCCATGCGGGTCTTACCGGCTGGCGTGTTGCTTTTACTTTGGCAGAGAAATATACCGCGTGGTGGAGACGTACTCAGGGTTGCGTTGCTGGGCGTTCTGAATATTGGTTTTTTCCAGGCAATGCTGTTCGTCTCTGCCTACCGGCTTCCGGGTGGTCTGGCCTCGATTTTGAACGCTACTCAGCCGCTCATGGTTCTTCTTCTGAGCAGTTGTATGAATCACCGCCCCATTCGACGCCTGGCCTGGCAGTCTGCCGTACTGGGTATTGTGGGTATTATTCTGCTGCTCTGGTCTCCCCATGCCAAGGTTGACGCGTCGGGCATGGCGGCAGCCCTAGCCGGAGCAGCATCGATGGCTACAGGGACCATTTTGGCAAAGCGCTGGCAGATCAAACTTCCTGTGTTGGCGTTTACTGGCTGGCAGCTTCTGTTGGGCGGTTTGTGCCTTTTGCCTGCAGCATTGTGGCTGGAAACGCTGCCGGCTGCGCTCACAACAACCAATATTCTGGCGCACCTGTATTTGACCCTGTTTGGTGCGGTAATTGCCTATGTGCTGTTTTTTACCGGCGTTGCCCGCCTGCCGGCGGCATTGGTTTCGTCGTTGGGTCTTCTTGGCCCTATTTCGGCTGTTTTGCTGGGATGGGGTTTTCTTGATCAAACGCTTCAAGGGCGACAGTTGCTTGGCTTTGCCTTGGTACTTCTGTCCCTGATGGGCATGCAGAAGGCGATGCTGAATAGTTCGTCATGATCAACCGGAAGTGCCGCTTGAAAGTGTCTGTGCAGACTGGCGGGGCCGTTTCGTCTGATATCTCCTGTATCACGATACCCCGGGCATCACGCCTCAATCCACCCGATACCGAATCAAATCCGTAATCCCATGCCCCAGCCGCTCCCCGCGCCGCTCGAAGCGCGTCGAGGGCCGTGGGCAGGGCAGGGAGGTGGTTTCAAACGGCCGCACCGGCTCGGCCACCAGCGCCGGAATCTCCGCCAGCACCTCTGCCATCTGGTCCGCATAATCCTGCCAGTCGGTGGCCAGATGGATGTAGCCTCCCGGCCGCAGTGCCGCCACCAGCTCGCGCACGAAGGGCGTCTGGATCAGCCGGCGCTTGTGGTGTCGCGCCTTCGGCCATGGGTCCGGGAAGAACACATGAATGCCGGTCAGTGACCCCGGCGCAATCATCTGCCGCAGCACCTGCTGCGCATCATGTTCGATCACCCGCAGGTTGGTCAGCCCCCGCTGCTCCACCAGCTTCAGCAGCGCGCCCACGCCCGGCGTGTGCACATCGATGGCGATGAAATCCACGTCAGGTGCTGCTGCGGCAATTTCGGCCGTCGTATCCCCCATGCCAAAGCCAATCTCCAGCACCACGGGCGCACTGCGGCCGAACACCTGCGGATAGTCCAGCGTCCGCGCTGCAAAGGGCAGGCCGAACACCGGCATCAGCCGCTCCCAGGCATCACGCTGCGCGGCCGAGAAGTGCGAACGCCGCAACACATAGGTGCGGATGCCGCGCCGGGGCGGCTCGCTGCCGGTGTCTTTGCTGCCGGGGCTGATGGAGGGAGCGCGCATGGTTGCCGCCTGCCGGGCCGCGTCTTCGACGGATCCGGTGGGTTTGGCAGCCCCTTGAGCATCCGCTCCGGCAGACTGTGGCACTGCATCCGTGGCAGCCAGCGGGGCAGCATCCGTTCTGGATGGATCGGCAGAAAAGGGCAGGGAAGAAGAATCGGCAGGCATTGAAGTCATGGGGCTTCAGTGTCGGGAAGGTGATCGGGCAGAACCGTCAGGCGGCCCGAAAGCGTAGCAGAAGAGGGCCGAGACTAGCAGGGTGGGTCTGGTTTCAGCCAGACGCAGTACACCGGGCGCTCCGCCCTTCATGCCTGCCACTCAGCTTTTCACGCTCGGCAGCAGCCCTTCCGTGGGCGACGACGGCGTAGCCGCATAATACTTGCGTGGCATCCGTCCGGCCAGATACGCCATGCGGCCCGCCTCCACGCCCGCCTTCATGGCGCGGGCCATCAGCACCGGGTCCTGCGCCTTGGCAATGGCGGTGTTCATCAGCACGGCCGAGCAGCCCAGCTCCATCGCCACCGTCGCGTCCGATGCCGTGCCCACGCCCGCATCCACGATCACCGGCACCTTCGCCTGTTCCAGAATCAGCTTCAGGTTCCAGGGGTTCAGAATGCCCATGCCCGAGCCGATCAGCGAGGCCAGCGGCATGATCGCCACACAGCCGATGTCTTCCAGCATCTGCGCCTGGATCGGATCGTCACTGCAGTACACCATCACCTCGAAACCTTCCTTCACCAGTGTACGGGCGGCCGCCAGCGTCTCCGGCATGTTCGGGAAGAGGTTGTTCGCATTGCCCAGCACTTCCAGCTTCACCAGCGTATGGCCGTCCAGCAGCTCGCGGGCCAGTCGCAGCGTGCGCACGGCATCTTCGGCCGTGTAGCAGCCCGCCGTGTTGGGCAGGATGGTGAAGCGGCTGGGAGGCACCGCGTCCAGCAGGTTCGGTTCGCCCGGGTTCTGGCCGATATTCGTGCGCCGAATGGCCACCGTCACGATTTCGGTGCCGCTCGCATCGATGGCCCGGCGGGTCTCGTCGAAATCCGCATACTTGCCGGTTCCCACCAGCAGCCGCGAAGAAAAGGTGCGCGTACCAATGACCAGCGGATCAGGGGCAACCGTGTCGTTCATGCCAGATTCTCCAAAGCGTGTTTGAGGGAGGGATGGTGAACCGGACGCCCGTGGTGCATCATGGGTTTCCCGCGAGTCCGGGCTCTCCGTGGTCCAGGGGCTTCCGCGGGTCAGGGACTTCCATGGTCCAAGGGCCATGACGGCGTGCCGGCATCGGCCGATCCATCCAGATCATGAATGGTACCCGCCCCGGCGCCCACGCATGTCCCGGGCCATGCACGACATGCGCCCGGTGCATGCCCTCATGCCGGCGGATGCTGCTGCCCGGCGCCTCGCCAGCACACGGCAGGGGCCGACACAGGGACGCGTAATGTCATGGACGCGCCCCGTACCGGCGAATAATAATGTCCCGACTGCGTCAGCCGCCCCCCACCGCTACCACGATCTCCAGCCGGTCGCCAGCTGCCAGCGCCGTGGCGCCGTGCTGTGACTTCGGCACGATCTCGCCGTTGCGCTCGATGGCAATGCGTTTGCCCGCATAGCCCAGTTCCGTCACCAGCTCGGCCAGCGTGGCTGCCGCCGTCCGGTGTGCTTCACCATTCAGGATGATGTCCATCTCGATCTTTCCTCATGCCAGCCACCGCTGGCCCGTCCGGCCGGACTCCCGAACCTGAAACCGTATCGGTACCAGGCCAGAATCCGTCACTGTGCCAGCCAGTCCTCGGCAACGGGAACAGGCGCCTGCTTGCAGATACCCTGCATATACCTGTCCCGCGCGTTACAGATCCCGGCCCGGGCATCCCTGCAGGGGGCTAGCCCAAGCCGGAACCTCTGCTGTCAGACCCAGTATGCAACAAGCCCGGCCAGCACACCAACCAGGGCCACCCAGCCGGCTACCGTCCACAGCAGCCGCGTGCCCAGCACGTCGCGCATCATCAGCAGTGACGGCAGGCTCACCGAGGGCAGCGTCAGCAGCAGCGCCCCGACAGACCCCGTGCCCAGCCCCAGCGCCAGCATCCCCTGCACGATGGGAATCTCCGCCGCCGTCGGAATCACGAACAGCGTCCCCACCACGGCAAAGAAGACGATCCACAGCACACCATCGCCCAGCGCCCCGTCCACATGCGGGAACAGCCACACCCGGGCCAGACTCAGTGCCAGCACCGTGATCACATACACCGGTACCGTGGACAGGAACAGCTGCCACAGCGCCGGCAGCCAGCGTTGCAGGAAGGGCTTGCGCGCCTCGGCATCTGCCGCCGCCTGTGCCGCTGCCAGCGTCGTGTTCACCGACACGCCGCCCGTGTTTGCCGCCACCCGGGGCAGAGCGGTAGCGCCGGCCCGATCCAGCGCAGCGTTCGATTCGGTCACCGGACCCGCGGCCAGGCCAGCGGCTCCGTTTGCGCTGCCCCGAACCGTCGTATCGCCCGGCAGGGCCGTGTCCCGGCCTCCGGAAATCTCGTTCCGGCCTCCGGAAACCTCACGACGCTCCGCTAGCCGTCCCACCAGCCAGGCCGCGCCGAACACCAGCACCACCCCGAACACAACCCGCAGCAGCGTGAACCCGCCACCCAGCACGAAGTACATGAACACCAGCGTGGCCGGATTCAGCACCGGGTTGGCCACCCAGTACGTCACGCTGGCGCTGGCCGACGCCCGTGCCCGGTACAGTCCCACGGCGACGGGGGCCGCACAACAGGTGCACATCATGCCCGGCAGCGCTGCCAGCGTGGCCAGCGTGGCCACCAGATGGCTGCCCAGGCGCGAGCGCCCCAGAAACCGCACGATCCAGTCCGGCGGCAGCAGAATCTGCACCAGCGAACCCAGCACGATGCCCAGCACCGCCGCCTTCCAGATCGCCAGAAAGTACACCTGCGCGTACTGCCACATCGCCTGCCACGGGCTGTCGTAGCTGTCGGCCAGAATCGACTTGCCAATGTCGTGCTTCTCGATGGCCACGAAGGCCTTGTGGTAGTACGGGTCCCACTTCACCCAGTACAGGCCCACGCACAGAATGGCCAGAAAGAGCAGGGGTTTCCAGGCAGGAAAGCGTTTGGTCGCCGGTACGGCCGCTGATTCGACAGTGTTGGATGACATGATGAAAAAAAGGGAGGCAGGGATGCGGCGTGCGTCCGCAGGCAGGCTCAGTGATGCCCGTCCTGCTTGTACGCCGACGACATCAGCCTGTCGGTATAGGCAATAGCCATGGCCGAGGCCAGGAAGGCCAGGTGGATCACCGTCTGTGCGATCAGCGTCCGGTCCGAATAGTTGTCGGCGTTGATGAACGTCTTCAGCAGGTGGATCGAGCTGATGCCGATGATCGACATCGCCAGCTTCACCTTCAGTACCGACGCATTCACATGGCTCAGCCACTCCGGCTGGTCGCGGTGGCCTTCCAGATCCATCCGGCTCACGAAGGTCTCGTAGCCGCCCACGATCACCATGATCAGCAGGTTCGAGATCATCACCACGTCGATCAGCGCCAGCACCACCAGCATGATCACCGTCTCGTTGATCTTCGTCACCGGCACATCCGACCGGTAGCCGATGCTGGTCACCAGTGCATCCAGCGCATGCTGGTCCCCGAAGGCGGCCATGACCAGATGCCACAGCTCCATCAGGAAGTGCTCCACATAGACGGCCTGCGCCACGATCAGCCCCAGATACAGCGGCAGCTGCAGCCATCGGCTGGCAAAGATCAGCGCCGGCAGCGGGCGCAGCGGCCGGGCGGCAATCACCGTCGCCCGCGAAAGCGCCTCGTCGGGCGCAGGGGATGGGGACGCATCCTGTGCGCCCGGCGTGTGTTGGGAATGCTGGTTCATATGACGGACAGAGAGGGAAGGGGTGGGCCGCTTCGTGCCCTGCGGACCCCGGGGCAGAACCGCCGCAGGGCGCAGGCTGCCCCCGGAAGGCGCGTGACGCCACCGGAGGGCGGCCATCAGGCCGGTGCATCGATCAGGCTGATGCACCGGGGGACTGGCGCGCAATTATAGGGAAGCTCTTCCCGCCACGTTCTGCTTTTTGCGCCTGTCCCGGTTCCACCGCAGCACGGTCCCTGCTGCCGGGACCTTCATCTGGTGCTGGCCAATCCGGTCCGGCCGGAGGTACCGTACCACGTCAAGGCCGTTCCACCCAGGCCGGCAGCATGCCACGCCGGTGTGCTTCCGCAGCCCCGGTCCATGCTCAATCCAGCACCACATGCTCCGGCAGGAACCCGCCGCTCTGGTGGGCCCACAGCCGCGCATACAGCCCGTTGCGTGCCAGCAGCTCGGCGTGCGAGCCTTCTTCCACGATGCGCCCCTTGTCGAGCACCACCAGCCGGTCCATGGCCGCGATGGTGGAGAGCCGGTGCGCAATGGCAATCACCGTCTTGCCCTTCATCAGCTCGTTCAGGCTGTCCTGAATGGCCACCTCCACCTCGGAGTCCAGCGCGCTCGTCGCCTCGTCCAGCAGCAGGATCGGCGCATTCTTCAGCATCACCCGCGCAATGGCAATCCGCTGGCGCTGCCCGCCCGACAGCTTCACGCCACGCTCGCCCACCTGCACGTCGTAACCCGTGTTGCCCTCCGGATCCTTCAGGCCGGCGATGAAATCGTCCGCCTGCGCCCGCTGTGCTGCCTCGATCATGTCGGCCTCGGTGGCATCCGGCCGGCCGTACAGGATGTTGTCGCGCACCGTCCGGTGCAGCAGCGACGTATCCTGCGTCACCATCCCGATCTGCGCGCGCAGCGAATTCTGCGTGACATCCGCAATGTTTTGCCCGTCGATGGTGATGGCCCCGCGCTGCACATCATAGAAACGCAGCAGCAGGTTCACGATGGTCGACTTGCCCGCGCCCGAACGCCCCACCAGACCGATCTTCTCGCCCGGTTTGATGTTCAGGCAGAAATCCTCCAGCACCGGCCGGTGCGCACGTTCGCTGCCCTCGTCATACGAGAAGCTCACATGATCGAAGCAGATGTCGCCCTTCGTCACCTCCAGTGCCGGCGCCCCCGGCTTGTCCAGCACCGTGTGCGGCCGGGTCAGCGTGTTCATCCCGTCGCGGATCGTGCCGATGTTCTCGAACAGCTGCGCCGACTGCCACATGATCCACTGCGACAGTCCGTTGATGCGCAGCGCCATCGCCGTGGCCGCTGCCACCGCCCCCGCACTGGCCTGGCCCTGGTGCCACAGCCACAGCCCCACCGCCGCCGTGCCGCCGGTCAGCAGCATGTTCACCGTCTGCGACATCACCTCCAGCCGCGTCACCCAGCGCATCTGCGCATGTACCGTCACCATGAACTCCTCCATGGCCGACTTCGCATACCCCGACTCCCGTTCGCTGTGCGAAAACAGCTTCACCGTCGCAATGTTGCTGTAGGCATCCGTGATGCGCCCCGTCATCAGCGCCCGCGCATCTGCCTGCGCCGCCGCCAGCCGGCCCAGCTTCGGCACCGTGAACCACATCGTGGCCGAAAACAGCACGATCCACAGCAGGAACGGCGCCAGCAGCCAGGCATCGAACTGCCACAGCACCACCGAACTCGTCAGGAAATACACCGCAACATAGGTGGCCATGTCCGCAAAGGTCATCACCACCTCGCGCACCGCCAGCGCCGTCTGCATCACCTTGGCCGACACCCGGCCCGCAAACTCGTCCTGATAGAAACTCAGGCTCTGCGCCAGCATCAGCCGGTGAAAGCGCCAACGCAGCCGCATCGGCAGCACCCCCTGCAGCGTCTGGAAGCGCAGCGACGACGACAGCAGCGTCAGCAGCGGACTCAGCACCAGCACCAGCACCATCAGGGTCAGCGCGCCGCCCCGCTCGGCAAACAGTGTCTCGGGCGTATAGCGCCCGATCCAGTCCACCAGAAAGCCCATCCACTGAAAGAGCAGCGCCTCCACCACCCCGATGCCCGCCACCGTGAGGAACAGCAGCACCAGCCAGCGCCGCACACCCTGCAGCGAGGCCACCACGAAGCCCCACAGCCCCTTGTTCGGGATGCGGTGCGTCTCGTCCGGATACGGATCGATCCGGTTTTCAAACCAGTTGAACAGCGATTTCATGCGGAGGAGGAATGATTGGAAAGGGGCACAATGACCCCGGACCCGGACCCGGACCCGGACCCGGACCCGGACCCGGACCAGCGTCTGCGTGCGCAGGAGCGACCATGCCCATGGTACGCGCCGGACCCCCTGATGGCACCTTCCCGGGCAGGATCAGGACGAACGGCGCGGAATCGACGCAGACAACGGCGCCGAGATGGTTGCAGCCTGCCAGTTTACCGCGGCTCAACCCCTGCCGCGATGCACCCGCGCGATCCGGGGCTGGTGCATGCAGCCTCACGGCCGCTGCCCGGTCAGCGCACTGCCCATGGCTGCCACCACCGTCAGCACGATGGCCCCCCACTGTGCCCAGGTCAGCGACTCACCCAGCGTCACGAACGCGATCGTCGCCGTCAGGGCCGGCTCCAGACTGGTCATCACCCCGTAGGTACCGGCCTGCAGCCCCCGCAGCGCCTTCATCTCCAGAAACATCGGAATCGCGCTGGACAGCACCGCTGCCCCCAGTCCCACCAGCAGCACCTGCGGCGCAAACAGGGATGTCCCCGCGTGCACCAGCCCCACCGGCGCCACCACCAGTGCGCCGGTCGCCACGCCCAGCGCCACGGTCCGGCCCGCATGCAGATGCTGGGTCCGCTTGCCGAAGATGATGTAGCCCGCCCAGCAGGTGGCGGCTGCCAGGGCAAACAGCACCCCCGCCGGGTCCAGGGAGCCCGCTGCTCCCCGGATGGGCAACAGCAGCAGCAACCCCGCCACGGCACAGGCAATCCACAGATAATCGATCCTGCGGCGGGACGAAAAGAGCGCCACCGCCAGCGGCCCGCAGAACTCGATGGCCACCGCCACCCCGAACGGAATCGTCCGGATGGCCATGTAGAACATCAGGTTCATCACCCCCAGCGTCACCCCGTAGCGCAGCACCACCCACCAGTCCTGCCGTGGCAGCCGGTGCCGCCAGGTGCGCGTGGCCAGCAGCAGCACCAGCGCCGAAAACCCCAGCCGCAGCGTCGTCGTACCCTGCGCGCCAATCAACGGGAACAGCTGCTTGGCCAGCGACGTGCCCAGCGCCAGTGCGACCATCGAGGTCAGCAGCGCCAGCACCGGCTTCAGGGGAAAGCCCTGCGTCCCGCCCCGGTCCTCCTGCTCATTCTGCATGTCTTCTCCCTGTTCCGGCGCTTTCACGGAACCCAAAACCATCGTACAATGCGCCCCGTGCGGGCGTAGCTCAGTTGGTAGAGCGCCGGCTTCCCAAGCCTGAGGTCGCGAGTTCGAGACTCGTCGCCCGCTCCACATTCCATCATCGGCGGTACCACCTAGTCGGTGGTCATGGCGTACAGGTCCATGGCCAGCACCGCAAAGGTCCGTAGCCGTCGACATCCCGGTCGGTTCCCGGCCGCGGCAGCCCGCGCATTTCAGCGCCAGGCGCCCATCTCATCTTCCCCTGTTTTTTGGCAACGCGCGCATGAAGCGCGGCATCACGTGTCGCCGCCGTCGTGTGCGGGCTGTTCCTGTTGCCGGTCTCCTTGCTGCCGGTCTCGACCCGGCAACACGGGCAGGATCCGTATCACTTCGGAAGCCTGTGCGGCACCTGAATCACCTTCAAAGCCCGCGCATGTCCTGCCCGCAAACGAAGGGTCCCGGCGCAGCCCGCCTTTTCAGGGCCACGTCGGGACCAGGAACCGTCACGGTTTTTCGTGCGGCTCCAGCCGGTCACGCCGGATGGCGTCATCTTCCATCAGCTCGAACCACATTGCGTTGAGCACGGCAAAGGCGGCTGCCAGGGGCAGGCCCAGGATCCAGGCGAAATACCACATGGTCGGTGTCCTTATCGGTGAACGGTGCGGGGGAGAGTGAGGCAGCAGGGATCAGTACGCATGGCCCTTGCCCTTCCGGATGTCGTCAGCGTCCACCTTGCCGCGCAACACCGTGAAGACCCAGCTCGTGTAGGTCAGGATGATGGGCATGAAGATGGCCGTGGAAATGAGCATGATGAACAGCGTGAGATGGCTCGACGACGAGTCCCACACCGTCAGGCTGGCTGCGGGCATGCTGGACGACGGGAGGATGAACGGGAACATCGATGCCCCCACGCTGCCGATGATGCCGGCAATGCCCAGACCCCCGGTCAGCAGGGCGGCCAGCGGCCGGCGACCGGCCAGGCACAGCGCCGCTAGCAGCGGACCTGCGATGCCCAGGGCCGGAACCGCCCACAGCAGCGGGTGGGCTGCGTAGTTGGCAAACCAGGCGTCGGCCTGCGTGCTCACGGTCTTGAGCAGCGGGTTCGAGACCCCTTCGGTGGGCAGGTTGCTGGTGATGACGTAGCCGTTCACCAGATGGGCCAGCACGACACCCGCCACCGCGTACAGCACCACCGTCAGGAGTGCCGCCACGATGCCGAAGCGCCGTGCGCGCTCGGCCACGATGTCCGAGGTCTTGAGCTGCAGCCAGGCCGCACCGTGCATCACCAGCATGGCCAGCGACACCAGCCCGCACAGCAGGCCGAAGGGATTGAGCAGACCGAGGAAAGTGCCTTCATAGAAGATCTGCATGTCTTCCCCGATGCGGAAGGGCACGCCCTGCAGCACGTTGCCCACGGCCACCCCGAAGATGATCGAGGGCAGAAGCCCGGCCATGAACAGGACGGCATCCCAGCGGCTGCGCCAGGCGGGGTCTTCGCGCTTGCTGCGGAACTTGAAGGCCACCGGCCGCAGGATGAATGCGAACAGGATGGCGAACATGGCCAGGTAGAAGCCCGAGAACGACACCGCGTACAGCTGCGGCCAGGCGGCGAAGATGGCGCCGCCCCCCAGGATCAGCCAGACCTGGTTGCCTTCCCAGATGGGGCCGATGGTGTTGATGACGGTGCGGCGTTCGATATCGGTGCGTGCGACGAAGGGCAGCAGCGTGCCGATGCCCAGGTCAAAGCCGTCGGTTACCGCATAGCCGATCAGCAGCACACCCATCAGTGCCCACCAGATCAGGCGCAGCACTTCGTAGGAGACGAGTTCGTGGAGAATCATGTTCCTTTTCCTTGCAGTATCACTGTGCGGAAGCCAGGGCGCTGGCTTCACCGGGCTGAGTTTCATGCGGGGCCGGATGGACGTCCGGACCCTTGCGGATGGCCTTGAACATCAGCTTCATCTCGATGATCAGCAGGACGGTGTAGATCGCCACGAAGCCGGCGATCGTGAAGAGCACGGTGGAGGCGCCCAGGTTCGAGACGGCCACGGCCGTGGGCAGCACCCCCTCGATGACCCAGGGCTGGCGTCCCAGCTCGGCCACGAGCCAGCCGCTTTCGATGGCAATCCAGGGCAGCGGGATGGCGAACACGGCAATCCGCAGCAGCCACGGGTAGGCATCCAGCCGGCGGCGCGCCGACAGCCAGAAGAATGTGGCGGTCAGCAGGATCAGGAACAGGCCCACGCCGACCATGGCACGGAACGAGAAGAACAGCGGGGGCACCTGCGGCACCGTGTCCCAGGCCGCGCGGCTGATCTGCTCGGGCGTGGCCTGACGGGGATCGTCCACATAGCGCTTGAGCAGCAGTGCATAGCCCAGCGCATGGCCGTGTTCCTCGAAGATGGTGCGCTCTGGCGCGTTGGCGTCGAGGTTGCCCTTGGCGGCACGGATCTTCTGCAGGGCGTCATAGGCCTTCAGACCGTCGCGGATGTGGTGCTCGGCGCGCTGGACCAGATCCTTGATGCCGGGGATTTCCGTGGTGAGCGAGCGTGTGCCGATCAGGCCCATGACCCAGGGCACGTGCACGGCATAGTGCGTCTCGCGGGCTTCCTGGTCAGGAAAACCGAAGGCCGTGAACGGGGCAGGGGCCGGCTCGGTATCCCAGATGGCCTCGATGGCCGCCAGTTTCATCTTCTGGTGTTCCGTCGTGAGGTAGCCGCTTTCGTCACCCAGCACCGCCACCGACAGCGAGGCGGCCAGACCGAACGATGCCGCCACCGTCATCGAGCGCTTGGCCAGCTGCAGGTGCCGGCCCTTGAGCACGTACCAGGCCGAGATGCCCAGCACGAAGATGGCGGCTGCGACATAACCCGCCGAAACCGTGTGCACGAACTTGGCCTGCGCCACGGGGTTGGTGATGACGGCAAAGAAGTCCTTCATCTCCATCCGCATGGTCTGCGGGTTGAACTCTGCGCCCACCGGGTTCTGCATCCAGCCGTTGGCGATCAGGATCCAGAGCGCCGAGAAGTTCGAGCCGAGGGCTACTGCCCAGGTGACCAGCAGGTGCTTGACCTTGGACAGCCGATCCCAGCCGAAGAAGAAGAGGCCGACCAGGGTTGCTTCCATGAAGAAGGCCATCAGCCCTTCCAGGGCCAGCGGCGCCCCGAAGATGTCGCCCACATAGTGGCTGTAGTAGCTCCAGTTCATGCCGAACTGGAATTCCATCACGATGCCGGTGGCCACGCCCATGGCGAAGTTGATGCCGAAGAGCGTGCCCCAGAAACGGGTCATGTCACGCCAGATGGAACGCCCCGTCATCACGTAGACCGTTTCCATGATGGCGAGCAGGATGGACAGGCCCAGGGTGAGCGGGACGAACAGGAAGTGGTAGAGCGCTGTCAGCGCAAATTGCAGCCTTGACAGGCTGACGATGTCGACATCCATGTAGGAGTTTCCTCTTCTCGGTTTCGGAACGACGTATCAATCGGGTCTCAGTGCAGCCAGCGCGGCCTCGAAGCCCTCGCTGCCGCGCCGGAATTCACCTTCGAGCCTGCCGTTGCGCAGCACCAGCAGGCGATCGGCCAGCGCGGCTTCGCGGCGCAGATGGGCGGCCATCAGCCATGCACGCCCTTGGCCCAGCGTGTCCAGTCGGGCCAGCACATCGGCGGCCGTGGCGGCATCCAGCCCCTCGGTCGGCTCATCCAGCAGCCACAGGGGGCGCTTCTGAAGTAGCAGCCGGGCCAGCGCCAGGCGGCGGGTCTGTCCGGCCGACAGCCCAAGGCCACCTTCGCCCAGTCGCGTGTCCAGCCCGGCCTGCAGGCGCTGTATGGCCTCTGCCAGACCGGCCGCTTCCAGCGCCTGCCACAATGCGGCGTCGTCGGCGTCCGGGTTGGCCAGCTGCAGGTTGTCGCGCAGGCTGTCCTGGAACAGGTCCGGGCGCTGGTTCAGCCAGGCGCCGGGCTGCGTCAGGACGCGCCCGGTGTGCGGATGGCGCTCTCCGGCGATCAGCGCCATCAGTGTCGACTTGCCTGCGCCGCTGGGACCGACCACGGCGACCCGTTCGCCCGCGGCCAGCTTCAGCGACAGTGCGGTCAGTGCATCCACAGGGCTGTCCGGATGACGGACCGACACGTCATCCACGATGATCGCACAGTCTGCGTCGGGGCGTGGGGCGGGGGGCTGAACGGTCGGCGTGCAGTGGGGGGAAAGCCGACGAGCCGCCAGCCAGGCACGCCCCGATTCAAGCGCTCCCCGGCGCAATGCCGCAAACGGCTCCATGGCCGTCAGCGCAATCAGCAGGGCCAGGGCCGCCTCCGGCGTGTCGATCTGTCCCTGTTCGACCAGCAGGCCCACACCCAGCAGGACCAGGGCCAGCGTGAGGCTGCCGGCCACGCTGTGGATGGCAGCCGCTTTGGCATCCAGTCGCTGCAGGCGACGGTCGCTGTGCGCCAGACGTTCATCCGTGCGGCGCAGGGCCTCACGCTGGGCGGCCAGCCGACCGGCCATGAGCAGTTCCGTCTGGCCTGACACCAGGTCCACGGCCTGGGCACGCAGCCTTTCCGTGAGCAGGGCCCGCCGTGTGGCGGGGCGCCGCGAGTGGCGGGCCAGCACGATGGTCACGGCCAGGCCGATGATCAGCATCCAGCCGCCCAGTGCAAGGCCGAGCCAGGGCGACATCACGCCGACCACGACCGTGGCCAGCAGCGTCGCACCCAGCGCCGCGGCGGCCGGCACCAGCAGGCGAAGATAGAAGGCGTCCAGCGCATCCAGGTCCGTGGTCAGCCGGAACAAGGCCCGTGCCGGACGGCGCAGCAGGTCCTGGATGCTGGTGCTCTCTGCCCAGCCGCGGAAGAGGCGTTCGCGCAGTTGCGCCAGCGCCGCCAGGGTGGCGTCATGGGTGACGAGCCGCTCGCCATAGCGGGACACGGTGCGACCCAGCGCTAGCAGCCGGATGCCGGCAGATGGCGCGAAGACATCGAAGGCCAGCGCGGTGGCGGGCTGCAGCCCGGCAATGGCGGTTGCCGTGATGAACCATCCCGACAGGCCCAGCAGCCCCATGCCGGCCAGTACCGTCACGGCAGCCAGCACGGCCCCCCATCTCATGCGTGTCGATGCACCGTCGCACATCGCCTTCAGGGCGGGCAGGGCAGAGCGACGGGCCACACCATCCTTCACCCGGGTGTCCTTTCCGGTTACCGGGTCGTCTTTTCCTGTCATGCTGCGGCCTCCGGATCCGGGGCGGGCAGCTGCACGACACGGTCCATGCGTGCGGCCAGTCGGGGATCGTGGGTGGCCACGATCAGCGTGCGGCCCCGGGCCAGCGTCACCAGAGACTCGGCCACCTGATCGGCGGTTTCGCTGTCCAGGTGGGCCGTGGGCTCGTCGGCCAGCAGCAGGTCGGCTTCAGGTGCAGCAATCAGGCGAGCCAGCGCAAGGCGTGCGGTCTCGCCCCCTGACAGGCCTGTTCCGCCTTCGCCTAGCGAGATGCCCGGATGGGCCTGGGCCACCGTGTCGAGTCGGGCCTTGGTGATGGCCTGGCGCACCCGTTCATCATCGACGGTCGGACGGCCGAGCGCGATGTTGTCTCGCACGGGGGCGGCAAACACGTGGGCGCGCTGCCCCATCCAGGCCATGCGTTCACGCAGTGCACGGACCGTGTCCGGGCCCAGGGTCTGGCCGTCGATCTCGATGCGCCCGCTCGTGGGGACCAGCAGCCCGGCCAGCAGCGACATCAGGACCGTCTTGCCCGTGCCGCTGCCGCCCACCAGGGCCATATGCTCGCCGGGTCGCACCTCCAGCGAGAAACCCTGAAACACCGGTTTTTCGCCGGGAAAGGCGAAGCCCAGGTCCGTGAGCCGCACGCCGGGGGCCGGACACGGGGTTGATGCAGGATCCACCAATGCTGGTTTCACCGATGCCGCTTTTACCGATGCCGGCTTCACCGCATCCGGGGCAGGTCGATCATGGCGGGCAGACGGAAGGGGAGGAAGGGGGGCCGCAGCCGGCTCTCCGGCGCCAGGCCGTGCGACAGGGGCCTCATCCAGCAGGGGCAGACCGTTCCCGTTCAGGCGCTCCAGGGCGTCCATGGCGGCCACGCCGGCGGCCCGGTCATGCCAGACCGCTGCCAGTTCCCGCAGCGGCTCGAAGAACGCGGGCGCCAGCAGCAGGATGAAAAGCCCTTCGCCCAGCGTGAGTCGGCCACCCCAGGCACCGAATTCCAGATAGCCTAGCACGTGAAAGCCCACGTAGGCCGCCACCATCGCCACGCCAAGCGCCGAGAACAGCTCCAGCACCGCCGAAGACAGGAAGGCGATGCGCAGCACCTTCATCGTGCGCTGGCGCAGGTCTTCGGCACTGGCACGCAACCGACGGGCCGTGGCCTGCACGCTGCCCAGTGCACGCAGCGTGGGCAGCCCCCGCAGCCGGTCCAGCAGGAAGGCGTTCATGCTGCTCATCTGCAGCCATTGCGCCTCGCTGGCTGCCCGGGCACGCCAGCCCACCAGCACCATGAACAGCGGAATGAGCGGGGCTGCCGTGATCAGCACGGTCGCAGCGGCCCAGCTGTACCACGCCACGGGCAGCAGGATCACCAGGGGCATCAGGCGCACGCGCCACATGGCACCGTGGTAGCGCGTCAGCCACGGCAGGATGGCCTCGGCCTGTTCGGCCAGCACGCTGGCGGCCGTGCCGGCATGCAGCCGGGAACGATCCAGCGGCGAACGCGCAGACAGAGAGGTGATGGCCCGTTCCCGCCAGAGACTCAGGTGGGAACGCGCCGACTCGAACATCCGGGTGCTGCTCCAGGCATCCAGCCAGGCACGCAGCAGGCCGGCCACGACGATGCCGGCTGCAGGCCACACCACACCGGACAGGCCCGCACCTGACTGCAGGCGAGCGACACCCAGCGCCAGCAGCGCGGCCTGGGGAATCCACAGCAGCGGACTCAGCGCATGGATCAGGCAGGCAGCGTCAAGCCGCATGCCCGGGATGGAACGGGAGGATGCAGGGTGCTGTCGAACGGGGGCGGACTCTGTGTGCCCGGCTGGAGTCTCGCCTTCGCGGTTCCCACGGCCTGGAGAACTCGGGGTAGTCATCATTGCGATCTTATATGATCGTTGCTTCCGCCGTGCGTCCCGAAAACTTCTTTATCGTATCGACAGAAAGGTTCATCGCCGTTCTCGAGGCGTTGTTCTGCCCTTGACCGGATTGCCTCGGCTGAATGGGCAAGGCCCCTCCCATTATGCCCAGGCACCCATCAACTTCTGCTGTGGCCGTCTGCCAAATCCATACGTTTTGGCATTGGGCATCGAAACTTCTTACTGTTTTGCGTCGTTGCCGTCTCTAGGATTGACTGGGTCTGTCACCCCAGCATGGAGATCATCGACGCATGACACGTACCCCTACTTCCCGTTCCCCGTTTACCCGTACCACTGTGGTCGTGGCACTGGCCAGCCTGCTGTCGCTCGGCGCTTCCCAAGCTCTGGCCCAGACCACGCAGGAAGTGGAGCAGCAGCTCCAGCAGGCAGCCCCTTCTGCCGAGCAGGCGGCGCAACAGGCAGCACAGATCACCCAGCAGGGCGCACAGCAGGTCGAACAGGCCGTGCAGTCGAATGCTGCGCAGGCGGGCCAGCAGGCCGCGCAGCAGAACGCCCCGCAGGCGGCTCAGCTGTCCGCCATCGTCCAGCGCGCCGCTGCACCGGTCAGTGCCCAGCAGGCCAGCACGGCATTGTCCTCCTCCGGCATGGACGGCCTGCTGCAGGACCTGCTGAAGTTGCCCGACCTGCATTGGGGCTCGCGCTACATCGACGTGCTGCGTCCCAGCACCCGTATCTCGAATGGCGGTGTCGAGGCGTCGGCCTTGCCCAGCGCCCCGGTGGACCTGAACAGCGTGACCTTCACCGGGTCCGACGGCAAGGAGGTCAGCCTGGAGCAGTGGCAGAAGAACACCGCCACCGACGGGCTGGTGGTGCTGCATCGTGGTCAGCTGGTCTATGAGCGCTATGACCACGGCCAGACCCAGCAGGCGCGCCATATCTTGTGGTCGGCCACCAAATCGGTCGCTGGCCTGCTGACCCTGGACATGATCCAGGCCGGCCAGATCGACCCCTCGGCGCCCATTGCACACTATCTGCCGGAACTGAAGGGCAGCGCTTGGGAAGATGCCACCGTGCAGCAGACGCTGGACATGAGCACCGCCGTCGACTATGCCGAAGAGCCGCTGGCCAATCCCGGCGTCGTGCAGTACATGTTCGCGGGCAACATCCTGCCCAGCGACGAGAACTACCAGGGGGCCCGCACCGTTGTGGACTTCCTGAAATCCCTGAAGAAGAAGGGCGAGCACGGTCAGCGCTTCACCTACAAGAGCGTCGATACCGAGGTGATCGGCCTGCTGCTGGAGAAGGTCACCGGGAAGGATTTCGCCACACTGGTTTCCGAGCGTCTCTGGAAGCCGATGGGGGCCCAGCAGGATGCCACGGTGCTGAAGGACCGCACCGGTGTGGCTCTGAAAGGCTCCGGCATGAGTTCCTCGTTGCGCGACCTGGCGCGGGTGGGCGAACTGGTGCGTTTGGAAGGGCGCTTCAATGGCAAGCAGCTGTTGCAGCCGGGCACCGTGGCCGAGCTGAAGAAAGGCGGGGATCCAGCCGTTTTCAAGGCCGGCCGGGGCAATGCGCGTGACGGTTCCTCCTACCATGACTTCTGGTGGATCGCCCAGTCGCAGGACGGCACGCTGGAAGCCCGCGGTCTGGCCGGTCAGCATATCTATGTCGACCAGGCCAACGAACTGGTCGTGGCCAAGTTCTCGGCCGATGCGAAGCTGAATCCCACGCCGGGCATCGACCAGAACGCTTTTGCGGCCATTGCCAATGCCGTGAAAGGACGCTGAACCAGTCCGTCCAGGGTATCCATCAGGATCTCCCTTGGACCCTGGACCCTGGACCCTGGACCCTGGCCCTCGGCTCCCGGCTCCCGGGCTGGGCCAGTCGGGGCGGTCAGGGATTGCCGGGCCCGCCCGGAGACAGCTTCGGTAACATAGACTGCACCGCACAGAACTTCAGGGAGGTGCCTCCAATGTCCGAACCCATCCATCTTGTCGTCACGCTGCAGGTCAAGCCTGGTCACCTGGACAGCCTGAAGCAGGTCACGGCCGAGCTGGTGGCTGCCAGCCGCCAGGAAGCCGGCTGCGTCTCCTATGGGGCGGCCTACGCCGAGGACGGGGTCACGGCCTACATCATCGAGCACTGGAAGGACCAGGCGGCGCTTGATGCCCACAACAAGACCGCCCATTTCATCGAGGGCGTGAAGAAGCTGCAGGATGCCTGCAGCACGCTGCAGATCCATCGCGTGCACTGGCAGGGTTGATCCGGGTGTCCTGAGCGCCGACAAGCCCCGACAATGAGCGGGTCATGAAGAACCCGCACGTCAGCGCACTCGCGGCCGCCCATGGGGTGGCCGTGCTTTTTGGGCTCACCGGCATCCTCGGCGCCCTCATCCGTTTCGATGCCGTGGCCATCACCGCCGGCAGGGCAGGGTTCGCCGCAACCGCGCTGCTGGTGCTGGCCCTGGTGCAGCGCAGGCCGTTGCGGCAGGGGCTGGGGCGCCGTCGCACCGGCATCCTGCTGGTCAGCGGCCTGCTGCTGGCCGTGCACTGGATCACCTTCTTTCTGGCCGTCAAGGTGGGCGGCGTTGCCGTGGCCACGCTCGGCTTTGCCAGCTTCCCGGCCTTCATCGCCCTGCTGGACGTCGTGCTGTTCCGTGAGCGCATTGGCCGGGCAGAGGGCATGATGCTCTCGCTCGTCACCCTGGGGCTGGTGCTGGTCACGCCCTCGTTCGACGTCGGTGACCGGGGCACCGTGGGACTTCTCTGGGGGCTGGTCTCGGGGCTGAGCTTTGCTGGTCTGGCCATCTGCAACCGCCGTGGCAGTCGGGGCATGGATGCCATTCAGGTGGCCTTCTGGCAGAACCTTCTCGTTGCGCTGCTGGTGTTGCCGTTGCTGGGCCTCGGTCTGGCGGATGGCGCCGACGGCGTGCCGATGACCGATGCCGCACATGCCGCATCCCAAGTGCCCTCCACCCAGGCGAATCCCTCCCAGGAGTCTCTTTTCCAGGAGCCTCTCTCTCAGGAGCCTCTCTCTCAGGAGCCTCTCTCTCAGGAACCTCTCTCTCAGGAACCTCTCTCTCAGGAGGCAGTCTCGGCATCCATCGACCTGGCCAGCTGGTTCTGGCTGGCCGTGCTGGGCATCCTGTGCACGGGTCTGGCACATACCCTGTTCGTCAAAAGCCTTGAGTCGCTTGATGCCCGCAGTGCCGGCATGATCATTGCCCTGGAGCCGGTCTACGCCATCGCCTGCGCCTGGTGGCTGTTCGGCGAAGAGCCCTCGGGGCGCATGCTGGTGGGGGCGTCACTCATCATCCTGGCCACCGTACTGTTGGCCATGGGCCACACGCCCTCGGCCGCCCGGAAGGGTGCTTCCGACGGCGTGAAGGCCTGACCCTTTCAGCGGACCGCCTGTCGGTATCTCGTGCCACCGTACGCCCGGCCTCCAGCCCTGTCCCGCGCCGTGTCTCGCCGCTGCGTCGCATCGTGGCGCGCTGCCCGACAGGAGGTCGCGTCCCACGCCACAGCCCGACGTTTTTCTCTTTGAAACACCCACGGCAGATCGCTCCGGGCTTACAATCGATCCCGCTCCAACCCCTTGTCTAGCGTGACGGTAGGCATGGGGACACTGTATGTGTTATTTTTACGGAACGGCAAGTCGCTGCGGCCCATGGCTCGCCAGCACCTGTCATCCCGTGGAAAACGGCTCGTGCAGCGGGTTCCCGGCGTTTGCACACCCTCGTGGCGCGCCAGGGTTTTCCTTCGGTTCAGCTTTCCTGCGGTCGGGATCCTCCTCCCGTCCTGCCGGGTCGACCGCCGTCGAGCATGACGGTGGCGCCTTCGTCTTCATGCGGCCTTCGGCCGTTTTCGTTTTTCTGGCAAACCGGGCCGGATGGCCCGTTGCGCCCTGTCGTTCTGGAATGTACGCCCTATGAAACG